>MTEU01002167.1_pt1 | contig 25934 bp, 25 predicted proteins | sample 1042701 | NCBI WGS metagenome assembly MTEU01 (sample SAMN06185813, study PRJNA358809) | soil metagenome | isolation source: naturally attenuated soil | place: India | collected 2015-05-23
GGCGGGGTGAATACCCGCCGGCGCCGCTTTTTTTGGCCGGACGCTTCGACGCCGGGACGCTGCCCTTGTTCAAGATAGCGAAACATGCGTGGCATGTATGAAGCCCCCCGCGTTAGTTTGCACGTGCTGTTGCCCCCGCTGGATTGACGTCAACGCCGGAATGTCTCGAACGCGAGAACACCGGCATTCGAGCACGCCGATCCCGCCAGCAGGAAGCACCGCGAATATCGGCAGATAAAGGGAGACAAACCATGAACACGCGCAGGCAATGGCTGGCCGCCATGCTGGCACTGACGGCTTCATCGATCGCTTCATCGATGGCGTTTGCCCAGGATAACGAGGGCTGGCCGAACCGCCCGGTCAAGCTGGTCGTCGCCAGTGCGGCCGGCGGCGGTACGGATACGCTCGCGCGGCTTCTTGCCGAGCAACTCGGCTCGGTGTTCGGCAAGCCGTTCGTGGTCGAGAACAAGCCCGGCGCGAACGGCTTGATTGCCAGCGAAACCGTGTCCGCCGCGAACCCGGACGGCTACACATTGCTGCTTACCTATGCCGGCGCGATGGTCGTCAACCCTGCGCTCTACACGCGAGCGCCCGATCCGCTCAAGCGTTTCGAACCGATTGCGCAGATCGGCAGCTTCGGCAACCTGATGGTGGCTTCGCCCAAGGTGCCGGTCCACAACCTGAAGGAGCTCGTGGCCTATGCCAGGCAGCGCCCGGGCCAACTCAGCTACGGATCGTGGGGCATGGGATCGGGTGGGCACCTGACCATGGAGAGCTTCCTGAAGAAGGCGAATCTCGCCATGGTTCACGCACCGTACAAAGGCACCGCCGCCGTGGCGACGGACGTCCAGAGCGGTCTGTTGCCCGTCGGCTGGGTCGACGTCAGCTCGCAGATCGGCCTCGTCAAAGCCGGCCGGCTGGTGCCGATCGCCGTCAGCGGCTCCAGTCGATTGCCGCAGTTCCCGAATGTGCCGACCATGGGAGAGCAAGGCTATCCGTTCCCGACCACCAGCTGGTACGGCATGTTCGCGCCGGCGGGCACATCCGGGGCGCTGGTGGAGCGGTTGAACAAGGAGGTGGTGCGCGCCATCGCGACGCCGGCGTTTCGCGACCGCCTGACCGCGCTGAACCTCCCTGTCGCTCCAGCCCAGACGCCGGCGCAGTTCCGGAAAGTGGTCGCCGACGATACGGTGGCATGGCAACGCATTGCACAGGACGCCGGCGTCAAGCCGGAGTGAGAAGGCATGCAATCCAGCAGTTCGTTCGATAAAAGCGGCGTGGATGCGGCCATGTTGGCCGGTCTGCGCGTCGTCGATTTCGGCCAGTTCATCGCAGCGCCGTCGGCAGGACAGGTCCTGGCCGATCTGGGCGCCGACGTGATCAAGGTCGAGCCTCCGGGCGGCGATGCAAGCCGTCGCTCGGGCTGGCAGGCGGATGCCTGTGGCCCCATGTTTTCCGCTTATAACCGCGGCAAGCGTTCGATCGTCCTCGATCTGCGCCGCGCGGAGGATCGTGGCGTGGCGATGGATCTGGTGCGCCGCGCCGATGTGGTGCTGCAGAACGCGCGTCCGGGCGTGATGGAGAAGTACGGGCTTGGCGCCGAGCAGCTTCGGGGTCCGCTTCCTCGGCTTGTCTACGGCTCCGTCAACGGCTTCGGCGACAGCGGGCCGGCGGCGGCGCGTCCGGGCCTCGATATCGCCGCGCAGGCCGAAAGCGGAATGATGAGCATGAACGGAGATGCCCACGCCGATCCGACACGCGTCGGGTTCACGGTCGTCGACGTGCTGGCCGGCCGTACGCTGGCGACGGGCGTGCTCGCCGCGCTGGCGCGCCGTGGCATCACCGGACAAGGTGCCCACGTCAAGGTGTCCCTGATCGACGTGGCAGCCGATGCGCTGAGCCAGCAATGGGCCGAGTACCAGTTGCTCGACGCGGCGCCGTCACGCTGCGGCAACGGCCAGCCGACGATGGCGCCGGCGGCGGATGTGGTACCGACGGCCGACGGCAGAATCGTGATCTCGGCCTATCTGCAGGACCACTTCGCCCGCTTGTGCGAATGCCTGGGACTGCCGGAACTCGCGCAAGACCCACGCTTTCACGACAACGCCGCGCGCGTGGCGAATCGACCGGCCTTGCTCCGGATGCTTGCCGGCGCGTTGTCTGCGCTGACCACCGAGGAAGCTTGCCGAACGCTCAATGCCGCTGGGGTCGTCTGCGGCGCGGTGCGCGACCTGCGCGATGCCATCCAATACGCGCAGGCCGCGACACCGGAACGAGTGATCAGCGTGCCGTCACCCGGCAATCGGACACTGCGCATGCCGGCCTTGCCCATGACGATCGACGACGGAAGGCCGCGCGATGCTGCGCTTCCCGATCTCGGCCAGCACACGGCCGAGATCCTTGCCGAACTGGACCGGCAGCGCGAAACGATGGCGTAAGCCGCTTCAAACGAGCGCCTCGCGATGAATGTCACGCGGCGCTCGTTTGGCGTTTGGCTTCGTCCAGCAGCCATCGCAGAAAGCTGGCAATGGCCGGCTTCTCCTCCGACTTGGGCATGGTGACGGCGTAGTACGCGAATTCCGTCGGCCAGGGCCGATCCAGCGCAATTGCAAGCCGACCGCTGGCAATTTCTTCTCGCGCATAGAGATCGCGAACCAGCGCAATGCCCTGGCCGGCTTCCGCCGCGCGGATCAACAGGAAATCGTCATCGAAGGCGGGGCCGCGCTCGATGCGCGGATCGCTTTCCACGCCCAGCGCCTTCAGCCAGAGACGCCAGTCGGACCGGTCCGAATCCTGCAGCAACGGATAGTCGAGGCAATCGATGGCTTCACGGATCGGCGGCCCCTCGGCCAACAATTTCGGACAGGCAACCGGAATCAGTACCGGTGCCATCAGATAGTGCGCTTCCAGTCCAGGGTAATTGCCCAGGCCATGCCGGATCGCGATGTCGACGCGGTCGCGGCGCAAGTCGGCCAATGCGGACGACGCTTCGACACGCACTTCGATATCCGGGTGCCGATCGGTAAATGTGCCCAGCCTTGGCACGAGCCACGATGCGGCGAAGGTGGGCACGGCACTGACGGTCAACGTCTGGCGCGCATTGATGGCGTCCAGCGTGGCAAGGCTGGCTTCGATCTGGTCGAACGCCCGCAACAGGGCCGGATGCACCTGTGCTCCCGCGGGCGTCAGTTCGACGCCGTAGCGTGTACGGCTGAACAGGCTGACACCGGTACGTTCCTGCAGCAGCTTCAATTGCTGGCTGACCGCGCCGGGCGTCACGCCCATCGCGTCGGCCGCCCGTTTCAGGCTGCCGTGCCGGCCGGTTTCCACGAAGGCGCGCAATGCCAGCAACGGAAGTACCGAGCCCATGTATTGAGGTTTTCTCTTGTTGGAGTTCAGGGAAATCGAGCCTGCAAAGCGGATCGCTCGCATTGCCGATATATGGGGTTTGTGTGTTTAGTCTAGCTGACTTCCAAAGGAGGGCAAACGAGGTGCTATCCAAGGTCGCCATGTGTGCAGATTCGCGGCATGGATCGTGGCGGTGGTTGGCCGTGGAATTTAGCTGATCTATATACACGAGCCAGATTAAATCGTTTCTTGTCGCGCTTGTTTCGCCATAGAGTTTTCTCTGTTTTACCAATGAGGAAACCGCAATGACATTGAATCCTTTCTCCGACGAGAATCTCCCTGCTGCCGGCATGCCCGGCGCTTCCGCGCCAACGTTTGCCATGCATGCGGGTTACCGCCGCATGTTCAGTCCCGATGCGCTGACGGTCGGGATCTTCCTTCCCTTGCGGTTCTATCAAGGGGATATGACCGTCCTTTCCGGCCAGGCCGATCTGGTGACCAGGATCGATCGCCTCGGCTTCGCGGCCGTGTGGGTTCGTGATGTTCCGCTGTTCGATCCGAACTTCGGCGATGCGGGGCAGGTATTCGATCCCTTTACCTACCTTGCCTTTCTGGCGGCCGGCACCCGGCGCGTCGCGCTCGCGACCGGAAGCGCGATCTTTACCTTGCGACATCCGATCGATCTGGCGAAAGCCGCCACGACAATCGACCAGCTTTCCGGTGGCCGGCTGGTGCTGGGCATTGCGTCCGGCGATCGGCCGGTCGAGTTTCCGGCCTACGGCATCGATCATGATGCACGTGGCGAGCGTTTTGCCGAGACGGTTGCCTGCTTCCGGCAGTTGATGCAAGGAGGAAAGCTCGACATACGCTCATCGCTGGGAGAGATGCGGAATGTCGAGCTGCTCCCCAAGCCCGTGTCGGGCGCGATTCCGCTGATCGTGACCGGTAGCTCGCGCCAGTCCGTGGAATGGGTGGGTCGACACGCGGATGGGTGGCTGACGTATCCGGGACTGACATACACCGGCGCCGGTCCGCAACGGCTGGCCGAAAAAATCCGCGCGTGGCGCGCGCTGATTCCCGATGGTGGCTTCCGGCCCCATATGACCAACGAATGGATCGAGCTGGTGGACGACCCGAACTATCCGCGCACACCGATGAACGGCGGGTTCATCCTGAAGACCGGCCGCAAGGGCCTGATCGATCTGCTTCAAGAGTGGAAAGCGGCTGGCGTCAACCATGCCGCCCTGGGCATCCAGTTTTCGTCGCGTCCCGCCGCCGAGATCCTCCAGGAGTTGGCCGAAGAGGTGTTGCCGTTGTTCCCTTCGCATGAAGGCCCGGAACCAGCGAACGCCGATTGGTAGCCGGTCCGGGCGCCGCGCATCCATAACAACGTTTTTGTCAGGGTTAATGCCCGCCGGCGCCGATGCTGGCAAAATCCGCACCGTGGCCCGTTGGGGCAAGCCTTGAACCTGCCGAATCGCTGAATTGCATCGCGCAGGTTTTTTACATCGTAATTTAGTACCGATCGATATAAAAATAGCCGATATAACACCAATGACAAGCGTGTCCACCACACCCCCCTCGACTCGCACGACGGCGGCCATGCCGTTCGCCGTCTATATCCTCGGACTGACCGTCTTTTGCCTGACCACCTCGGAATTCATGGTGGCCGGCATGATGCCGTCGCTGGCCGCGGCCTTCGGCGTGCCGGTCGAACGCATCGGCTATCTGGTGTCGATCTATGCGGCGGGCATGGTGCTCGGTGGACCGGTGCTGACCGTGGCGCTCGCCCGCGTACCGCTGCGCCCGGCGCTGCTCGGTTTGCTGGCCACGTATATGGCCGGGCAGATCGGCTGCGCGATGGCGGATGATTATCTGGTGATGGCGATCGGCCGTGCGGTGACCGGCATCGCCGCATCCGCGTGCTTCGGCATCGTGCTGTCGATGTGCGCGGAGATGGTGGCGCCGGAGGTGCGCGGGCGCGCTGCGGCGATCGTGATCGGCGGCCTGATGATCGCTACCGTCGCAGGCTTGCCGCTGGCTACGCTGGTCGACCTGCACCTGGGCTGGCGAGCGAGCTTCTGGCTGCTGGTGGTGCTGACCGGCCTTTGTGTGCTGGCGGTGCGTTGGAAGATTCCCGCGACATTGACCACCAGCACCAACGGCATGCGCAGCGAGCTGGCCTCGCTGGCCAATCGCGAGCTGTGGGCCGCCTATACGACCAGCGCGCTGATCATCGGCGCGACCTTTGCCGGCTTCAGCTATTTCGCGCTGGTGCTGACCAAGGTGTCCGGCTTCTCGCCGTCCTCGATTCCCGCGCTGCTGGGTCTGTATGGCCTGGCGACGGTCATCGGCAACGCAATGATCGGCCGCTTCGCCGATCGGCATACGATGCGCATTCTGCTGTGGGGATTGGTCGTGCTGGCAGGCGCGTTGGCCTTGTTTGCCGTCTATGCGGATCAGCCGATGGTTGCGGTCATCGCGATGCTGCTGGTGGGTCTGACCGGCGTATCGCTGAACCCCGCGATGGTCGTGCGCGTGATGCGCTCCGCGCCGCCGGGGCCGCTGGTCAATACGATGCATACCGCGGTAATCAATATCGGCCTGATGTCCGGCTCGTGGCTCGGCGGCCTGGGCATCAGCCAGGGCTGGGGGCTGCGGTCGCCGTTGTGGGTCGGCACGGTGCTGGCGGTGGCCGGCGTGCTGGCTGTGCTGCCTTATGCGTTGCGGCGATCGCAGGTATCTGGCGCGGGCTTTCAGGCCGAGTGCGCGAAGGGATAGACCCGCTTCGCGCGTCCGTTTCCAGTCAATCGCGCGAGAACACGGCGCCCTTGCCAGGCCGGATATAGCGCGGCGTCGGAAGGCCCATGGCTTTCGCGGCATTGAGGATGCCGTCCTCGATCGCCCCGGCGTCGCGCACGCCTTGATATTCGCCGTCCTTGAAGATCACGTTGGCGCCGTAGACCACCATGAATCCTTCCGCCGCCTCCTTGGCATCCGCCGGAACGGAAAAGGTATGGACCGAGCCGCCGGGCTCATACAGATAACTGCCGGCGGTCTGGCGATCGTCCGGGTATTCGACGTAGTTCCATTCGCCTTTCGTCGTAAAGAAGTGGACAGTCCCCGTGTGGAAATGCGGGGGCAGCGTCGTGCCCGGTTCAAACTTGCCGTACAGCACCCAGACGCCGTTCTCGCGGTCGAGGAAGAGCGGAATGATCGTCGAGCCCGGCTCGGAACCTGCGAATTCCGCCGCGTCATGGATATTCACCGTCAGCAGGCGGTCTTGATGTGTGACGACCTTGGGCAAGGCCATGATTTGAATCTCCTCTGATGTGGGGATGGTTCTGCGGATACCGTTCACAGAAGACCAAGCGCGCGCAACTTGGCATCGGGCGCGGAGTACGGGCGCTCGCAGATGATCTTGTCCGAACCCGGCGCGAATTCGAACGTGGCGGCAATCCGGATGCGGAAGGTGCGGCCGGTCGGCTCATAGGTCTTGCCATTGGCCTTCAACGGGCCAAGATGCGTGCCCTGCAGCCAGAATTCGACCAGCACGGTATCGCCATCGGCCGCAATGGCAATGATCTCGTTCTTCAGATCGGGAAAGGGCACCCGCGACGAATCGAAATACCCGCGCACCTCGGCCTCGCCATCGAATACCGCGCCACTGCCGTGCATCTCGTAGCGCGGATGCGAGAAGGTACCGATCACGGCGTCCCAATCGTGGACGCACTCCAGTGCCATATGGTCGCGTACGGTCTGGATGCGGGCTTCATTCAAGGTGGAAGACATAAACGATTCGTGTGGTGATGTGAGGGAAGAGGGGCACCGCCCATATTCGGGGCGGCAATGCATCAGTCGAGCGACATGTGCGCCTGCCTGGCGATCGATTTCCACATCGGGATATCGCGCGCATTGATCGCTTGCTGCTCGGTGCCGGAAACGTATTTGGCCGTAATGCCGAGCGACAGCAGCTTGCTGACGACCTCGGGTTCCTTCAGCGTCTTCTCCAGCACGGTCGACAGCTTGTCGACGATCGGCTTCGGGGTCTTGGCGGGGACATACATCGCCCATGTCAATTCGCGGTCGAAGTCGACGCCTTGCTCCTGGTAGCTGGCCACGTTCGGCAGACTCGGCGATCGCTTGGTGCAGACGGCCAGCGCCTTGACCTTGCCTTCCTTGACGAACGGTGTCGCGGTCACCATGTCGACGAACGCCACGGAGATATGGTTGCCGAGCAGATCGGTGATGATTTGCGAGGTGCCTTTGTAGGGCACGTGCTGCAGCGGGATGCCGGCCTTCTGGCTCAGGATCTCGCCGCAGAAATGTCCGGTCGAGCCCGATCCCCAGCTGGCGTATTGAATGGGCGCCTGCTGTTTGCGGGCCAGCGCCGTCAGCTCTTTCAGATTGCTTGCCGGGTACGAATTCGACGCGACCATGACAATCGACGAATTGCCGATGGTCCCCAGGCTCTGGAAGTCGCGCACCGGATCGTAGGGCAGCTTCGCGTAGGTCGCGGCCGCCAGCGGATGCGTCGACATGCCGCCGATCATGATCGTGTAGCCGTCGGGCGTTGCCGTCGCCACCGTCTGAGTGCCGATCGTGCCGGCCGCGCCAGGCTTGTTCTCGACCACCACCGGTTGCTTCAGCTGCGCGGCAAAGCGCTCGGCCAGGAAGCGGCCCAGCGTATCGCCGCCACCGCCGGCGGAGAAGGGCAGCAGCATGCGGATCGGGCGCTCGGGATAGGCGGCTGGATCGGCCGCCTGCGCGGTGGCGGCCGCCACGGCCAGCAACGCGGTGGTAAAGAGCTTCTTCATGTCTTGTCTCCAAGGGTGTTCGCCCGTTCTGCGATGCGGGGTTCGGGAGTGGCGTTTCCTTGCGTGTGGAAACGTTTCCATTGCAGTGTCGTTGAGCGTGGAGCGGGCAGCAATCATGGTTAACGCTATGCTGCGCCGAGCCGGCGCATCGGCTACTGTGTCTTTATGGAAACGTTTCCAATGTTCGATGACATGGAGCCAAGATGAGCTTGCTGTTCGGAGGCGTATGCCAAGTCGGCTACGTCGTGCGGGATATCGAAAAGGCGATGGGGCACTGGAGCGAGGTGCTCGGCGTCGGGCCGTGGTTTTACAAGAAGGAAGTCGGCACGACTGAATTTCGCTACTACGGTGAAGCGTCGGCCTTGCCGGACCTGTCCATCGCGCTCGCGAATTCCGGCGGCGTGCAGATCGAGCTGATCCAGCAACGCAACGACGCGCCGTCGCTCTATCTCGATTCGCTGAAGCACTTCGGCGAAGGCATGCAGCATATCGCGTACTGGACCGACGACCGCTTCGACGAATTCGCCGAGCGGTTGCGTGCCAGCGGCTATGTCGAGGGGCACGGCGGGCGCATGGGCATGCGCGGCCGATTTGCCTATTACGTCCATGCGGACTTGCCGGGCAACATCGTCGAGATTTCGGAAATGTCCGGCGGCAAGGGCGAATACTTTGCGGCGATTGCCGAGGCGGCGAAAGGCTGGGACGGCGCCGATCCAATTCGGCGCATTGGAGCGCCGCAATGAGCGCGGCCGAGGCCACGACCGCGGGCCGGCACGTTGCGGTGGTGACCGGCGCCGCGCGCGGCATCGGGCTCGCGATCGGCAATCGGCTCGCGGCGGACGGATACGCGGTCGCCCTGTGGGATCGCGACCGAGCCTTGTTAGAGGAAGCCGCTCGCACATTGCGCCGCAATGGCGCACGAGTACTTCCGGTGTCAGTCGACATTACCGATCGCCAGCAGGTAGACCGGGCATTTGCGCAGACCGTCGAAGGGCTGGGCACGCCAACAGCATTGGTCAACAATGCCGCCATCCTCGGACGCAGAGGGCCGACGGTGGAGGCGTCCGTCGACGAATGGAAGCTCGTCTTCGACGTCAATGTGTTCGGCGCATTGCAATGCGTGCAGGCAATTGTGCCTTCGATGGTGAAGAACGGCTGGGGGCGCGTCGTCAACGTGGCGTCGGTGGCTGGCAAGGAGGGCAATCCGTTTGCCGGCGCCTATGCGGCATCGAAGGCCGCATTGATCTCGATGACGAAAAGCCTGGGCAAGGAGCTCGCGGAGACCGGCGTACTGGTCAACTGCATCACGCCCAGCGCCGCCGATACCGATATCTTTGGCCAGCACGACGAGAGCCAGCGGGCGCAATTGCAGGCCCGCCTTCTCGAACGCGTGCCCATGAAGCGGTTCGTGCGGGTCGAGGAGGTGGCGGAAATGGCCGCATGGCTGTGTTCCGCGCGCTGCAGCTTCAGTACCGGGGCGGTATTCGATATCAGCGGCGGCCGCGCGATGTACTGAAAGGCGGGTAGGGCAAGGCCATCGGATCGACGATAATAACGGCCCCAGGGCCCGCTACGATTACCGCCAGCTCAGACCTTCAAGCCGGACCATCGATGACCAGCCGAACGCGCACCCCCAGCTCCGACACGCCAGCCCGCGTCACGATCCGCGACGTGGCGCGCGCCGCCGGCGTCTCCGTGGGTACGGCTTCTCGCGCACTGAACCGCAGCGGACCCGTCAGCGAGGCCGCGCTCCAGGCCGTCGACCGGGCCGCGAAGGCGCTGGCCTATGCGCCCGACCCCATTGCGCAAAGCATGCGCACCGGTACCTCCGGCGTCGTCGGCCTGCTGGTGTCCGACCTGGCCAATCCGCTCTACGCCGGCATCATCACCGCGGTGGAAGCGCGCCTGCAGCGCGAAGGCTATGCAATGGTGGTCGGAAACACGCATAACGACAAGGCGCAGGAAGAGCTGATGGTCGACCTGTTCCGCCGCCGCCGCGTCGACGGACTGATCCTCGGCCCCTGCGAAACCGAGCGCCCCGATTACCTCGCCCAAATCTCCCGCGACCTCGCCGTCGTCGCCATGGACCGCGATTTCGGCGCGCAAGGTTCCGGCGTCCACGTCGAACACGCCCTCGGTTCCTACGAAGCGACCCGCTACCTGCTCGACCTCGGACACACCCGCATCGCACTGATGACATCCGACGGCGCCCTGCGCCCCGGACGCGAACGCATCAGCGGCTATCGCAAGGCACTGGAGGAGCGCGGCCTGACCGTCGATACCGCCCTCGTGCGCTCCAGGCGCTCGGCGATGGATCTGTCGTTCAGCGATGCACTGGCGCTGCTATCCGCCAGGGACCGCCCGACAGCCTTTATCTGCCTCGGCACCCGGATCCTGTCCGGTGTCCTGCAGGCGATAAAGCAGACCGGGCACCGCATGCCGCAAGATGTCAGCCTGATCTGCGTGGGGGATAGCGATCTGGCACAGCTTTATACGCCGGCGATTACTGCCATCGATTGGGATCTCGAGGCGGTGGGGACGGCGGCGGCGGAGATGTTGTTGCGGGGGATTGGGGGCGGTACAGGCCCGGACGATGCGAAGGCGGCCGCGGGGCGGGAGATTCGGCTGGGTACGCGGGTTGTTTTGCGGGAATCGTGTGCGCCGCCTGCGCATGGCGGAAGAACATAGAGGGTTGGCGACAAGGCCCGCTGTGGGCGGGGCCGCGACGTCGCACGCCGACGTGCCAAGCGCATCGGTACGTGACACGTTTGGAATGGGAGCGGGACATGGATCGGCTGGCGGCGATGGAGACCTTTGTCGGGGTGATTGAGGCAGGATCGTTTTCGGCGGCCGCAAGGCGGCTCAACCTCGGGCAGCCCGCGGTATCCAAGTCGATCGCCCAGCTCGAAGAACGGCTAGGCACTCGATTGCTGTTGCGTTCAACGCGCGGCTTGACCCCTACCGATGCAGGTCAGCGCTTCTATGAGCATGCCAAGCGGGCCATCGAAGAAGCAGACGAGGCCGAACAGGCGGCTCGCGATTCCTCGGAAGGGCTGTCGGGCCGCCTGCGGGTTTCGGCGGCGGTCACGTTTGCCCGATTGCATATCCTGCCCGGGTTGAAGGCGTTCATGGACCGCCATCCCCAATTGGAAATCGATATCGCACTTGACGACCGCAATATCGATTTGCTCGAAGAGGGCACCGATGTCGCGCTACGCATGGGGATGCTGGACGATTCGTCGATGACGGCGCGGCGCATTGCCCGAAGCCCGCGGCTGGTAGTCGGCACGCCACGGTACTTCGCGCAGGCCGGTGTGCCGCGTACCCCCGCAGACCTGAGCGGGCATCAAGCCATCGTCTATTCGCAGCGTGGCGGTGGAGAATCATGGTCCTTCCGGCAGGGCAGCACGGAAGTCGCCGTCGTCGTATCGGGGCGCGTTCGTGTCAGTGCTGCCGAGGGAATCCGTACCGCAGTGCTCGCCGATATGGGACTGGCGGTGGCGTCGAGATGGATGTTTGCTCCGGAAGTGGAACAAGGCGTCGTACAGACGGTGCTGAACGATTGGACCCTGCCGCCGATCGATTTGTGGGCGGTCTTTCCATCCGGAAGAATGGTCACTGCAAAGGCGCGCGCCTTCGTCGCTTTTGTCGAAGAGGCGCTGGCGGGTCAGGTGTCCTGAAGCCGCGACACGCGCGGCCTGGTACCGTGCGCGATGGGACGATCAGCGTTCGAAAACCAGCAACGTCGAAGTCGCCGAGGCATACAACCGTCCATCGGCGCCGACCAGATCCGCGCGAGAGAACGCGGCACGGCGGCCGAACGACAGCACCTGTCCTTCGGCCCGCAACAGGCCTGAGTCGCGCGTGATGGCCTTGTGATACGACACTTTCAATTCCAGCGTGGTGTAGCCCTGACCCGGCGCCAGCCGCGAGTGCACCGCGCAGCCGCAAGCCGAATCCAGCAAGGTCGCTGCATAGCCGCCGTGGACCGTGCCGATCGGGTTATAGGCATGCTCACCTGGAATCCCGGCGAACACGGCCCGACCTTCCGCCACTTCGACGAAATCGAAGTCCAGCGACACAAGGATGCCCGGCTTCCTGCCCGAGGCGAGCAGCGCCTGCAACTGTGCCAATCCATTTTGGCCTTCCATGCCTTTGCTTACTTCGTCGATCAGACTCATTACCGCTCCTGGTTTTCCGCCAGCGCGCCGAAGCATGCGAGACGGGGGTAGGTGACTTGCATGATGGAAGTTACGAATTTACAATGACTTTCATGATGAAAGCAACCAGCATTTTCCAGCCCTGCGGAGGCACGTCATGAAACGGACCGACGTCGGCACCTCATGTTGTCCGGTCGCACGCAGCTTGTCCCATGTGGGCGAGTGGTGGAGCATCCTGATCCTTCGCGACGCGATGATCGGTCTGACCCGATTCGATGAATTCGAGAAGAGCCTGGGCATCGCACCCAATATGTTGACTCGCCGTCTGGCCAGCCTGGTGGAGGCTGGTCTGCTCGAGCGCGTGCAATATCAGGACCGTCCGCCTCGCTACGAATATTTCCTCACCGAAGCCGGCAAGGCGTTTCGCCCGGTTCTGCTGGCCTTTGTCGAATGGGGCAGCCGATATTTCGCACCCGAGGGCCGCAGCGTGCAATTGGTCGAGCGTGCGACGGGCCGGCCGGTGCGAGTCGGCATGGTCGATCTCGATACCGGCAAGCCGGTCGACGCCCGCGATTACGTCATCGAACCGGGGCCCGCAGCTGATGATCACCTACGTTACTGCTTCACGTATGGCAAGACCAAGCGCCGTGGCGGCGACACCGGTCTGAAGTTCGCTCCCCCATCGATCTCCGTCGTCGATGACGACGGCGACGGCCGAGCGCGACGCGGCAAAGCGCGGACCTGACGCTCGGAACACGGGTCCGCATTCAACTTCGGCAGTACGACCGGCGACGCCGCGCAGGCGCCTCGCCCGGCCAAGTTCGTCCCAAACTTCCTGCGGCTTTCAATTGCATAGGCAACAATGATGAGTACAAAGAGAATCGTGGTAACCGGCATGGGTGTGGTGTCGCCGCTCGGATGCGGGGTGGAAGCGGTATGGGGCAGGCTGCTCGATGGCAACTCCGGAATGGTCTTGTTGCCGGAGGACATGGTCGACGGTATCGCGGCCAAGGTGGCAGCGGTGGTGCCAGCGTTCGGCGAGAACGAGCCTGCCGGGTTCGATCCGGCAAGCGCTGTCGAGCCAAAGGACCTGAAGAAGATGGACCGCTTCATTCTGTTTGCGTTGACGGCCGCAAAGGAAGCCCTCGCGCAAGCGGGATGGGCGCCGCGGGACGAGGCAGGGCAGCAGCGCACCGCGACAGTCATCGCATCGGGTATCGGCGGCTTTGGCGCAATCGCAGAGGCGGTGCGCACTACTGAAGCCCGCGGACCTCGTCGCCTGTCGCCCTTCACGATCCCCAGCTTCCTCGCCAACATGGCTGCAGGCAACGTGTCCATTGCGCATGGCTTCAAGGGCCCGCTAGGCGCGCCCGTGACGGCGTGTGCCAGCAGTGTGCAGGCCATTGGAGATGCGGCGCGCATGATCCGGGCCGGCGAGGCGGATGTTGCCATTTGCGGCGGCACCGAGGCGGCGATCGATCGCGTCAGTCTTGGGGCCTTCGCAGCGGCGCGTGCGCTGTCAACGGGCTTCTAGGACAGACCGGCTCAGTCCTCTCGTCCGTTCGATCAGGCCCGCGATGGCTTCGTCATGGGCGAGGGCGCCGGCCTGCTGGTCATCGAAGAGCTCGAGCACGCGCTGCGACGAGGCGCCACGCCGATTGCGGAACTGGTCGGCTATGGCACCACGGCCGACGCCTATCACCTGACGTCCACACCGGACGACGGCGACGGCGCACGCCGCGCCATGGCGCTGGCGCTACGACAAGCCGCAATCGCGCCGGAGGCTGTCCAGCACCTGAACGCGCATGCCACTTCGACACCGCTGGGCGATCGCAGCGAACTGGAAGCGATCAAGGCCGTATTTGGAAGAGGCAAAGGTCCAGCCGTTTCGGCAACGAAGTCCGCCACAGGGCATTTGCTCGGGGCAGCTGGAGGCATCGAAGCCATCTTCACCGTGCTGGCTCTGCGCGACCAGATTGCGCCGGCTACCTTGAATCTCGTCGAACCGGATCCCGCGGCGGACGGCGTCGATATCGTCCACGGATCCCCACGTGCGATGGCGATGGAGTACGCGATCTCGAACGGCTTTGGCTTTGGGGGCGTCAATGCGAGCGTGGTGTTCCGCCGCTACTGCTGACGCTGCGGTATGACGCCTGATGCCGCGGCGAGCCGCTATGCCGGCGAGGAATAACACCTATTCTTTCCAACGCCTGCCATGACATGCAACACCGCTTCACTATCGCCAAACGGCGACATTCACTGAAGAACAAGGAGTTACATCATGCATGTACAAGGAAAGAGGGTGCTGATCACGGGCGGCTCCAGCGGCATCGGCCTTGCCACTGCCGAAGCGTTGCTCAGCAAAGGCGCATCGGTGGTGATCGTTGGTCGGCGGGCGGCCGTGGTGGAACAGGCGCTCGCCCGCTTGCGGGTCATCGGCCAGGCAGACGGCGCCGAAGCGGACATCACTACCGAAGCGGGGCGCATGCGGGCGTTGGCCGAGGCGCAGAGCCGCATGGGAGGCTTGCAGGTGCTGATCCACAGCGCTGGCGGCGTGCGTGCGGGACGACTGGAGGAGACGCCGGAGGACGACATCCGCAAGATGGTGGAAGTCAATCTGCTGGCGCCGATCTTGTTGTCACGTCTTGCCTTGCCGATGCTGCGTGCCTCGTCCAGTGGCGGCATGATCGTCAATATTTCATCCGGCATCGCGCTGGTCGGCGTGCCGTTCTACGCGACCTATGCCGGCGTCAAATCCGGCATTGCGCATTTTGGCGAGGCAATGCGGCGCGAATTGAAGGGCGAGGGTGTGCATGTGCTGACGGTATATCCAGGGGCGACTGACACTCCAATGATGTCGTCGTCCGATGCCGGACCGGAACTCGGCTTCGTACGCGAGCCGGCCTCCACTGTGGCGGACGCGATCGTCAAGGGGATCGAGCAGGACGCGATGCAGGTCATTCGCGGTGGTGAGGTTCGGGCCGCGATGATCGCGCAGAACCGCACGGATCCTGCCGCATTGGACCAGCGTTTCGCTGCGTTGAAACCGAAGCTGCTCCAGGCCGTCAAGCGGCACGTCGCGCTGTAGCACCATTCGCCCTTATGTCGGCGACCGTCGCATCGCGCTGGCGCGATGTGCCGGGACACCGGGATGGAATTGCTCGCCTGACTGAACGCCTGGAACGCTGCCATTACTGGCAGGAATGAGTGCTATTGCTCCAGGCTGCCTTCCGCCTCTCCGGACACCGGCGGATCATGCCGTCACCGATTCACTGACATCGAGGTAGACGGCATGCAAGCAACGCAATTGACTCTCTTCACCCCGACCACCGTCGGCCCCTACGATCTGCAGCACCGCGTCGTGCTCGCTCCCCTCACGCGGATGCGGGCCGACCTCAATAACGTGCCTACGGATCTGATGGTGGAGTACTACGCGGCGTGCGACCCAAGGTGGCTTGCTGATCGCGGAGGCAACCGCCGTGTCGCCGCTCGGCATCGCCTATGTCGACGGGCCCGGCATCTTCAACGAGGCGCAGGCGGCGGGATGGAGGCGCGTCACCGATGCGGTGCACGCCAGGGGCGCGCGGATCTTCCTGCAGCTATGGCATGCGGGACGACAGGCGCATCCCGCCAACATCGGCGGGGAAACGCCGATCGCGCCTTCCGCGATTCGGGCCCTCGAACATGCGGCCATTCGCGATGCGCTGGGAAATATCGTCGAGGCCGAGCAGGTCATGCCGCGCGCGCTCGCCATCGAAGAGATTCCGGCAGTGGTGGAGGAATTCCGGCGCGGCGCGGAACTCGCGAAGGCGGCCGGCTTTGATGGTGTGGAGCTGCATGCGGCGAACGGATATCTGTTGGACCAGTTTCTGCTCGATGGCTCGAACCGCCGGACCGACGCCTACGGCGGGCCGGTGGAGAACCGCGCGCGCTTTCTGTTCGAGGTGCTGGATGCCGTCCGTTCGGTCTGGGGGGATGGGCGCGTGGCGGTGCGGCTGTCGCCCAGCGGCACCTACGGCACGATGTCGGACCGCGACCCACATGGCACCTTCGGCTATGTCGCCTCACGCTTGAACAGCTACGCGTTGGCGTATCTGCATCTGGTCGAGCCCCGTGTGCGGGGCAACGAGGACACCGTCGCCCACGACACCGACGTATCGACGCGCCACCTGCGCCCGCTGTACCACGGCACCATCATTGCGGCCGGTGGATTCACTGGCGACAGTGCCGAGCTGATGCTCCGCAACGGGACGGCCGACCTGATCGCCTTTGGCCGGACCTTTATCGCCAATCCCGACCTGCCAGAACGCCTGCGCATCGGCGCGCCACTGAATTCCTATGACCGTGCGACGTTCTATGGGGGCGATGCGCGCGGCTATACCGACTACGCCTTTCTTGGCGACATGATCCCGGCGTGATGAGGGGATCGACAAAGGCTAAAGGTGAAGCCATGGGAAAACTCGAAAACAGAACGGCCGTCATTACTGGCGGCAACAGCGGAATCGGGCTCGCAACAGCCAGGCGTTTCGCCGAGGAAGGAGCCCATGTTTATATCGTCGGACGCCGGCAATCGGAACTCGACAAGGCGGTCCGTGAAACTGACGGCCGTGTTCGCGCGGTGCGGGCCGATGTGTCGAGCCCGGCGGATCTCGACCGCTTGTTTGCCATCGTCGAACGCGAGCGAGGCGGGCTCGATGTGCTGTTTGCTAACGCCGGCGCAATCGAGCAGCGAGCACTCGACGCCATCACGCCGGAGCACTTCGATCAGACCTTCGGCGTCAACGTCAAGGGCCTGATCTTCACGGTGCAGCGAGCCATGCCGCTGATGCGGACCGGTGGCAGCGTCATCCTGACCGGTTCTGTCGCCGGTGTGAAGGGCCTGCCCGCACATGACGTCTACAGCGCGGCGAAGGCGGCCGTGCGCTCCCTTGCACGTACCTGGACGATGGAGTGGAAGGACCGGGGTGTCCGCGTCAACGTGATCAGCCCCGGTGCCATCGATACGCCCATCATCGATAGCCAGGCTCGGACCAAACAGGAGGCCGACGCGCTGCGCGCCGCGTTTGCGGCCGCGACGCCGTTGGGGCGAATCGGTCGACCGGACGAGATCGCGGCGGCGGCGCTGTTCCTGGCTTCGGACGACAGCAGCTTTGTTGCCGGTATCGACCTGTTCGTCGATGGCGGCCTCGCCCAGGTCTGAACGGAATGACTGCTATTCCTGGCGGCCGCCTACCGCGGCCGCTCGTCCTATCCCACTATTGCCAATACCCAATCTCGATTGGAGAACAGACATGTCACTGCAGGAAAAACTCGATGCATTCAAGGCAGACTTCCGCGCGGGCAAGCCGCCGTACAACGCGCCCCCCGAGATCCATCCCATCATGGAACGAGCGACCGCCGAACTGATCGCCAGTGGCCAGGCCGCACGCGCAGTCAAGGCCGGCGACCGCGCGCCGGAATTTCGTCTGCGCGATCAGGACGGCAACGCGGTATCGTCGGCCGAGCTACTGGAAAATGGGCCGCTCGTGGTCACCTTCTATCGGGGCGTCTGGTGCCCCTACTGCAATATCGAACTGCAGGCGATCAACGAGGTGCTTCCCCAACTCGAGGCACTCGGCGCCAGCGTCGTCGCAATTTCTCCGCAGACGGCAGTCAATAGCCGAAAGTCGGTGCGGACCAATTCGCTTGGATTCCCGGTACTGAGCGACACCAATAACGAAGTCGCGGCTGCATTTGGTCTGCGCTTCAAGCTGCCCGACTATCTGGTCGATCTGTACAAGAAACTGAAGAACGATCTGCCGGCCTTCAACGGTGATCCAAGCTGGACTCTGCCGATGCCAGCGCGCTATGTCATTGGTTCCGACGGCGTCGTACTGTACTCGGAGGTCAACCCGGACTACACCCATCGCCCGGATCCTTCCGACATGTTTTCGGTATTGCAGAAGGCAGCGCCGGCGCAATCGGCTTGATCGCCTTCCACCGGTGGTGTAGCCCATATCGGTTCAGTGGGAAACTGCGGGGCGACGACGGGGGCGATGACATCGCCCCGCCACCGGGGGAGTCCTGGTTCAGTTGAGAGCTAACAAGCTGTCAGTAGTCCCAAAACACCGGCACCCACCGAAACGCCTCGCCCTGCACCGCCACCCGCCCAACCGACGGAAACGGCAGATGCGTCGCCACCAGCAACTCCCCGGTCGCCGCCGCTTCCCGCAACATGCTGACCCGAACCTCTACCGACTCCACCGGGTCATGTTCGAAGCCGTTGTGCCATTCGGGGTGGTCGAAACCGACCGGGAAGATGGCGTCGCCGGCGAAGGTCAGTCGTTCGCTGGCCGACGTCACGCGGACCATGCTGTGCCCGGGCGTGTGGCCGCCGGTGCGAAAGGCGGTGACGCCGGGCGCGACCTCGCACTGCTGGTCGAATAGCCGCAGCTGGCTGCGGTATTCCTTGGCGAAGCGCGTGGCGGCGGAGCGGAGCACGGGCGGTACCGGCGATGGCATGGTCGTGTCCGAGAAATCCGGCGATTCCCAAAACTGGACCTCGGTGGCGCACACGTGAATCCGCACGTCCGGACGCAGCTGCTCCTTGACGCCGTCGACCAGCAGGCCGCCCACGTGGTCCATGTGCATGTGGGTGATGACGATGTCGGTCAGGGAGCCCAGGTCGATGCCGGCAGCCCCCAGGCGTTGGGGCAAGAGGCCGGCGCGCGGGAAGTCCGGATACTCGGCGCCGAGTCCGGTGTCGATCAGGATGGTTTGCTTGCCGCTGCGTACCACCGCCACGTTCAGCGGCCAGTCGAACGCATCCGGCGGCAGGAACATGTCTTCGAACCAGGCCGCCCGGTCCGCGGGGTCGGCATTGGTGGCCAACGTTGCGGTAGGCAGGGCCAACACGCCATCGCTGATCACCAGCACCTCGATGTCGCCGACTCGTACCGCGTAGCGCGACGGAACCAGGTCGTCGGGAGTGGCCTCACCGCGGTTTGGGGTGTTGTGTGTGCTGAGCATGATCGATTCTCCAAATGAGTCGGCCCGTTTGCCGGACCAGCGCAGTCGGGCAATGGGTTGCTTCGGAAAAGGGTGCCCCGCCGGCTTGCGGGGCAGAGGTCACGGCGTGAAGGCCGCGTGACCACATCGTAGGCAGCAGGGTTGCGAGGCGGAAGGCAGCGTGGGGAATCACGGTGTTGCCCGATACGCACCAAACGGATCGACGAGGACCAAAGGTCGGTCAGGCCGATTCGCGGCTTTTCTCGAAGGTCCGCCGTTAGCCGAGGACGGCGATTGCGCGAAAAAAAGCCCTGCTGAACGATCGTCCAGCAGGGCTTCTTATTGGCGAGATTGCGATCTAGTCGATCAGCGTTGCGCCGATTGATTGCCCTTCGCGTACACCCGTTCACCGGCCACCCAGGTCTCCAGCACCTGAATCTTCCAGATGTCCGCCGGTGCGACCTTGAACAGGTCGCGGTCCACCAGGATGAAGTCGGCCCACTTGCCTTTCTCCAGCGAGCCCAACGTCTTTTCCTGATGCTGCGCGTAGGCGGCATCGAGGGTGAACGCGCGGAATGCCTGCGGCAGCGTCATCGCTTCCTCGGGATGCCAGCCGTTGATTGGGCGGCCTTCATGGTCGGTGCGCGTGACCGCCGCGTGCAGACCGTAGAACGGATTGGCCGATTCCACCGGGAAATCCGAGCCACCCGCGATCACGGTGCCCTGCTTCAGGAAGGTCTGCCAGGCGTAGGCGCCCTTGATCCGCTCCTTGCCGATGCGGTCTTCCGCCATGTTCATGTCGCTGGTCGCGTGCGTGGGCTGCATCGACGCAATCAGGTTCAGCTTCTTGAAGCGCGGGATATCGGGCAGCGATACGACTTGCGCATGCTCGATCCGATTGCGCAGCTCGCGGCCACCCACGTCCTTGTAGGCGACTTCCATCGCGTCGAGCACCTGATGGTTGGTCTTGTCGCCGATCGCATGCACATTGACCTGATAGCCGGCCTTCAGCGCCGTCTTCACGTTGGCCTGCATCACCGCATCGCTCATGAACAGCAGGCCGCTATGCGCGTGATCGTCGGTGTAGGGCTCCATCAGCGCGGCGCCACGGCTGCCGAGCGCGCCGTCGCCGTAGAGCTTGACGGCGCGCAGATCGTAGCGGTCGTTGCCGTAACCGATCAGCGGACCCTTGGCGGACAGCGTCTTGAATTCATCGCCAGTGTCGCGAATCATCCCGTAGATGCGCGTGGTCAGCTTGCCCTGGTCGGCGAATTCGCGATAGATGCGGTCGTCGGCGACGGTCACGCCGGCATCGCCGACGGAGGTCAGACCAAGCGCGTTCAGATGCGCGACGGCGGCGGCCAGCGCGGCGCGGCGATCATCGTCGGAGTAGGGCGGAATCACGTTGTTGACCAGCGCCATCGCCTTGTCGATCAGCACGCCGGTCGGATTGCCGTTGGCATCGCGTTCGATACGGCCGCCGGCCGGGTCCTTGGTATCGCGCGTGATGCCGGCCGCCTGCAGCGCCTTGGTGTTCAGCCAGGCGGCGTGGCCATCGACCCGCACCAGGCGCACCGGACGGTCCGATACCGCGGCATCGAGCTCGGCGGCAGTCGGGAAGCGGCCCAGCTTCCAGTTCACCTGATTCCAGCCATAACCGAGCAGCCATTGGCGCTGGGGATTCTTCTGCGCGTAGTCGCGGATCTGGCCTTGCGCTTCCTGCAGGCTTTTCGTTCCCGACAGCGAAATCTCGGTCGTCTTGAAGCCCAGCCGGAACACGTGGCCGTGCGCGTCGATCAGGCCCGGCAGCAGCGTCTTGCCCTGGCCGTTGATGCGCTTGGCATCGGGATACTTGGTGCGCAGCGCGGCGGCGTCGCCGGTCTCCAGTACCTTGCCCTGGTCGAACACCAGACCGCTGAAGCTGGCGATCTTGTCGTTCTGCAACGTGTAGCCCTGTACGGACTCGACCAGCGTGGGAGCGGCGTGCGCATGCACGGCTGCCATGGCGGCCAGTGCGAGCAGACTCGTGCGGATGGACTTCTTCAAGATGACTCCTTGTTGTTGTGCTGTGTTTTCTTATGGTGCTGCCGATGACGCCCCGGGGCGGCGCCCATTCGCGGCATAGCGCCGCGAGTCATTGACGGGCGGTGGTCTGCCTTCTGCTCGCCCGCTTGACGGGCGGCATCATAAGAGAAAACAGGGGTGCGGGAAAGGCCAAGGGAATGCCCGACCGGGAAACGCAGTACCATCGCCATATCACGTGCCAAGGAGTGCCAAGGAGCGCGGCATGCAGTTTCTCTGGCCACAAATGCTCTGGCTGCTGCTGGGTCTTCCGCTGCTGGTAGCCGCCTACCTGTACCTGATTGCGCGGCGCAAAAAAGCCGCGCTGCTGTATTCCAGTGTTGCGCTGCCGCGCGCCGTGCTCGGTCGCGGGCAACGATTGCGCCGCCACATCCCGCCATTCCTCGTGTTGCTGGGGCTGGGCGTGGCCCTGTTGGCCTGCGCGCGTCCTACCGCGACCGTCACGCTGCCTTCCGACACCGTCACGGTGGTACTCGCGATGGATACCTCTCGCAGCATGGCGGCGGCCGACGTGGCACCCACCCGCATCGCCGCCGCGCAGCACGCCGCCCGCGACTTCATCATCGGTCTGCCGGCCAGCGTGCGTCTGGGCATCGTGTCCTTTGCCGCCACGGCGACCGTGGTGCTTTCCCCCACCGACAGCCGGCAGGACATGCTCGATGCGATTGACCGCTTTCAACTGCAACACGGCACAGCCACCGGCAGCGGACTGATCCAGGCGCTGGCGGTGCTGCTGCCCAACGATGGCATCGACCTCGAAGCGATCATCTTCGGCGGCGAGTCGCTTGCGCCCGGCTCCGGCGGCAGATCACTGTCAGAGGCCGCCGCGGCGGAGGCCGTCCGCAAGCGCGAACAGGAGCAGCCCTCGGCGAGCCCCGGTTCCTATCGGCACGGCGCGATCATCCTGCTCAGCGACGGCCGCCGCACCACTGGCCCCGATCCTCTCGACGCAGCCCGGATGGCCGCGCAGCGGGGCGTCCGGGTCTACACCGTGGGCTTCGGTACGCCGCTGGAAGAGGGGGCGCCGGTGCCGGGCCTTTCTTCGCCGGTGCAACTGGATGAGGCTACGTTGCGGCAGGTCGCGATGTTGACCGATGGAGAGTACTTTCAGGCCAGTTCGGCGGCTGATCTGACGCAGGTTTATCGGCGGTTGAGCAGTCGGTTGGCGTTGGAGCGGAAGGAGGTTGAGGTTGGGGCGTTGTTGGCGGCGGGGGCGGTGGTGTTGTTGATCTTGGCGTGTGGGTTGTCGGTGGTTTGGTTTCGGAGGTGAGGGAAGTGTTGGCGAGTCGGTGGGGCTCCGACGTTTTGCGCGTCGATATGTCGTGGTTCATGCGGCGGTTGCAGACTGTTGCAGCTGTCGTCGCCGCGCTCTAAACAGACCCCAATCGGCTCGGGTAAGGTTGTTCTTGATTACCGGTAGCGTCCCATCGCGGCCGATGGGGCGTCGATTTACTATTACCGCTCAAGGCCTAGAAGCAGCCATACGCACACCACAACGACGTTTGGTTGTACTGCGTGTCAAGGCCTGCTGCTCATCGAGTAGCCGCGCCGTGAGATGGCACGGCGCTTCACCCTGGAGTTCTCACAGAGACCTGTTATACTGTACGGATATACAGTACTTCGATTTTGGCCCTTCATGTACCGAACAGTTCGTGCGGCGAGCAGACGCGAGCGACGGAGATAGGATGTCGACGAATGTGCATCGGGACTTAGCCCTCGCCCACAAACTTGTCGCTGCGTAGAGTCTCGGTAAAATACTCGCGCTAACTGGAGCAGATCAACCGCAATGGGCAAAGATTCGCGCATCGAATGGACACATCACACATTCAATCCCTGGTGGGGTTGCGTCAAAGTGTCGCCGGCCTGCGATCACTGCTATGCGGAGACATGGGCGAAGAGGTTGGGCGAAGGATTGTGGGGACCAGAGACGCCTCGGCGGTTCTTTAGCGAAGCACACTGGAAGGAGCCATTACGCTGGAATCGCGACGCGGCAAAAAACGGCGTACGCAGGCGGGTTTTTTGCGCCTCCATGGCAGACGTCTTCGAGAATCGGGAGGATCTTAAGGAGCCTCGTCTTCGGCTTCTACATCTGATTGCAGAGACCCCCAATTTGGACTGGCTGTTGCTCACAAAGCGTATCCATCTTGTGCGTAAGCAGCTTCCCAAAGGCTATGAGTTTCCGCGGAATGTATGGCTCGGAGCGACCGTGGAGAACCAGGCCTCTGCGAACAAGAGGATCAAGCACCTCCTCCAGTTCTCGTCACCATCCGTGCGCTTTCTTTCTTGCGAGCCGTTACTTTCTGCGATCGACCTTTCAGAGTTCCTGCAACCGAACCAGCTAGGCAACCGCGTTGATTGGGTTATAGCGGGAGGCGAATCGGGTGCACACTCGAGGCCGATGGACCCTCAATGGCCCGTCGATATCCAGCGACAATGCCTCGCAGCAAAGGTCCCATTTCACTTCAAGCAGTGGGGCCATTGGGCGCCGTTGGAGTATGTTTCGGAGGCGCTTCGAAAAAGTACACCGATAAGGGTTTTTGGACAGGCTCATTCTGAAGTTTCTGTGGCGGCTGTCGGCAAGGGAAAGACGGGCCGGGTTCTCCTCGGACGCCATTGGGACCAGTTTCCCCGAACATCGTTAAAGTAAGACCGCCTGCGGGTCATCCACGTTGCTGTGCGCACGCAGCCCCTTGCGTACCGCTCACTCCGCTGTCCATGCCAGCGTTTCGCCTTGTCGTTCGTAGTGAAGCGGATTTTTTTTGCGGCGCGTCGCATCTGCCGAAAGATTCTTGACTTTCCCGGCTTTAATCAGGCGAACAAGCGATGCCTGCAGGTCGCTCGCAAACCAATCCGTGTCCTCGAGTATGTTCGCAAACTCATGGGTGTCGATTGTGCGAGGACCGTCTTTAAGGTATGTGTGCCAAAACTTGTCAACTTCGGAGCCATTGGCATGCCCCTCGCCTGAGTCAAAGAAACCTTCGGCCCCAAATAGATCTCCCATTCCCGTGGCCTGCTGCTTCTTCGAGGCCTTCTTGTCGGCTCGTACTATACGCTGGACCTTCTCAACCGCCTCCGAGATCGCTTTGAATTCAATCACACCCTTTGGGTGTGAAGTCACATAGACCAAGTGATATTTTGGCCGGTCCTTCTCCGGATCGAGCACTTGTACGTGAGCGGCCCGCGGTGGAAAGCGGGGGTTCGCCGATGGCAGTCGCAATTTGAGGTTGCGGCGGTAGGTCTGAACAATCTGGCTCTCCCGCTCTCGCGGATTTAGCCCGCTCAGGTCAAGCGCTTCCCCAAGTAGCTGAGTAATATCGTCTTTATGGTCAGCGATCGATATCGCCCGATTCACAAAATCGTACATGAGGTTGATGAGTAGCTCCGACCTGGGGCGGCGCAGAAGAGGTTCCAACGTAGCGACTCCGACCTCGCTCCAGCCTTTTGGATCCACGAAGAAGAAGCAGAACGAGCCATTACCGACCCATTGCAGAATATCAGCCCTCAGCCGCACGAAGTCTCCCTTCAAGCAGGCTGACTCAATGGCAGTAGGTGTGTTCTCATTCAGATATCGCTCGAGTCTGGCGTAGGCAGCCGCATTTTCCTCGATGTACAACGCCCGCATTTTCACTCGCCGCCCGATCGCCTCGAGCTTACGCCGACAGCTTTCCAACGTCCGCAGCGATATCGCAATCGAGGTGGATTCCAATGCTTCGGAGTCGTCCTGCCAAGGTCCGGCGAAACAGTCAACATAACAAAGTTCTGCGCCCGTAGGGCCCGATGGTGCAGCGCCCATGATGAGCATCAGCTTCTCGAGGTAGTACTGAAGCAACAGGTGCTTGATCAACGCCTGTTCTCGAGCCTGGTAGGCCTGCGGGATACTAAAGTTTTCCATGATGCTTGCGCTGTTGTTATCGCTTTAGTGAACGTTGTTGTTTGGAGACGTCAGTACCTTGTCAATAAATGCGGTGGATTTGTGCTGGCCTGAGCTGAAGAGGAAAGACTTCTGCGCTGGCAAACGCAAGATGTGCTCGTCGCGCAGATCGGTCCGCACGTTGCGCTTCTCCCCCACTTCGCCGACCACATGAACTTCCTTGCCCCGTACGAGCTCCAGTATGGAATCCTGAACCATCCTTCGTGTCGCGGGGGTCGTATTGATGTTATGAAGAAAGAAGGTACCAAAGGAAACCCCATCGGGGTGCTTCGCGAGCATTGAAGGAATTTGCGATAGCATCGCATCATTGCTCGCCGATTTCGCCACATCATCAAACTCGAACGCTGCTTGTAAGCTATTTTCAGGATTCAGTTTCGCAGCATATCCCGTATGGAGCATGTCGAACCCGGGCAAGCCGTAGTGCCCGAAGTGATTGTGATGACGCCAGTGGGCGTTTGCCATGACATCGCGGGCCTTCCAGTGTCGAGATAGGTGCAATAGCCAAAAATCTCCGTGGCCACGTTCCGGCCGGATGAAAAATGGCGTGAAGAAATTAGCTCCTGAGCTACTAGTAATATTTTTGTACAGGCTGGACTGTATGTGAACGCG
>MTEU01000448.1_pt2 | contig 25688 bp, 21 predicted proteins | sample 1042701 | NCBI WGS metagenome assembly MTEU01 (sample SAMN06185813, study PRJNA358809) | soil metagenome | isolation source: naturally attenuated soil | place: India | collected 2015-05-23
GCGACGCTCTTCGCGATCGCCACGGTCGTCGTCGTCGCGGTCGTGACGGCCCTTCTTGGCCGAGGCCTTCTTGGGCGGCGCGGTACGACGGTCGGTACGGCCCTCCTTGGGCGGCGCCGGCGGCTCGGGCTGGGCGGCCGTCTCTTCTTCCGGCTCCTCCAGCTCGGGCACCGCAATCTCGGGCTCTTCGGCCTTGGGGGCTTGAACGGCCTCGGCAGCTTCGGCCTTGGCGGCCTCTTCGCTGGCGGCCTGCTCGGCGGCGCGCGCCTTGGCTTCCTCGGCCTCGCGCTTGGCCTGGGAGTCGGCCATGTCGCCTACCAGCTGGCGCGGCCCGCTCTCTTCCATCGGCTCCGGCTTGGGCGCCTCTTCCTCTTCGGCGCGCTTGACGTAGGTACGCTTCTTGCGCACCTGCACTTCGATGGTCTTGCCGCGCTCGCCGGTCTTGATCTTGCTGCGCGTCTTGCGCGTCAGCGTGATGCGGTTACGCGCACCGGCACCGGTGCCGCCGTGGCTCTTGGTCAGGTAGTCGAGCAGCTTGCGCTTGTCCTCCTCGGACACAGCGTCGCCCTCCGACTTGTGCTCGAGCCCGGCTTCTTTCATCTGTTCCAGCAGGCGGGGCACGTCGCGCCCTACCTTCGCTGCAAAATCCTTAACGGTCATTTCCGACATCTCGACCCTCCTCAGCCCGTGACCCGTTTACTGTTCGTTCTCGAACCAGGGCGCACGGGCAGTCATGATCAGTGCTGCAGCGCGCTCCTCGTCCATGCCCTCGATGTCCATCAAGTCGTCGACGGACTGCTCGGCGAGATCCTCCATGGTAACGATGCCCCGGCTGGCCAGGATGAAGGCCAGATGACGCTCCATGCCATCCATCTCCAGCAGGTCATCGGCCGGCTGAGCGCCGTCGAGTTCCTCTTCGGAGGCGATGGCCAGCGTCAGCAGCTCGTCCTTGGCGCGGGCACGCAGCTCTTCCACCAATTCTTCGTCGAGCTCCTCGATCTCGAGCATCTCCTCGAGGGGCACGTAGGCGATCTCTTCCAGCGTGGTGAAACCCTCTTCCACCAGCAGCCGGGCGAGGTCGTCCTCGATCTCCAGATGCTGAATGAAGTTCTCCACCAGGCTGTCGATTTCCTGCTCGCGCTTGTCCTCCGCCTCGCTCTCGGTCATGACGTTGATCCGCCAGCCGGTGAGCTCGGAAGCCAGGCGCACGTTCTGCCCGCTACGGCCGATGGCCTGAGCCAGGTTGTCCTCGGCCACGGCCACGTCCATGGCATGCGCATCCTCGTCGACCAGGATCGAGCCGACATCGGCGGGTGCCATGGCGTTGATCACCAGCTGAGCGGGATTGTCGTCCCACAGGATGATGTCGACTCGCTCGTTCTGCAGCTCGCTCGACACCGCCTGGACGCGGGAACCGCGCATGCCGACGCAGGCGCCGACCGGATCGATGCGGCGGTCGTTGGTCTTGACCGCGATCTTGGCCCGCGAGCCCGGGTCGCGTGCCGCGCCCTTGATCTCGATGAGCTGCTCGGCGATCTCCGGCACCTCGATCTTGAACAGCTCGATGATCAGCTCCGGGCAGGTACGCGACAGGATCAGCTGCGCGCCACGCGCCTCGGCATCGACCTTGAGCAGCAGTGCGCGAACGCGATCGTTCATACGGTAGCGCTCGCCGGGGATCATCTCGCTGCGCGGCAGGAACGCCTCGGCGTTGTCGCCCAGGTCGATGATCAGGCCGTCGCGGGTGGTCTTCTTGACGATACCGGCGACCAGCTCACCCTCGCGCTCGGCGTACTGCCGTACCACCTCGGCCCGCTCGGCCTCGCGCACCTTCTGCACGATGACCTGCTTGGCGGTCTGGGCGGCGATACGACCGAAGGCGGCATTCTCGATCTGCTCCTCGACCACGTCACCCAGCTTGAGCGGCGGCTCGCGACGCGCGGCGAAGGACTCCTTGATCTCGGCGTCGGGATTCTCGAACTCGTCGTCTTCCACCACTTCCCAGCGGCGGAAGGTCTCGTAGTCGCCCGTTTGACGGTCGATGTGCACGCGCACGCTGACCTCGCGACCTTCGAAGCGCTTGCGTGACGCGCTGGCCAGCGCCGCCTCCACCGCCTCGAAGATCACTTGACGCGGTACGCCCTTCTCGTTGGAGATCGCATCGACGACCATCAGAATTTCTTTACTCATGCCTTTGCCTCGCCAGAAAACCTGTTCTTGTGCACCGAACCTGGCCTGCGCCTCAGTCCTCGAATCGCGGAACTACCCGTGCCTGATCGATGCTTTCGATAGGAAAGCAGTACTCCTCGCCGTCGAGCTGCAGCAAGACCTCGTCTTCCTCGATACCGGCCAGCAGCCCCTGGAACTTGCGCCGTCCGTCGAAGGCCACGCGCAGCTTCAGTGCCACCTCGTGCCCGGCGTAGCGCGCGAACTGATCGAGGGTGTACAGCGGACGATCCATACCCGGTGACGACACCTCCAGGCGATACTCGCCCGGGATGGGATCTTCCACGTCGAGCACGGCACTGACCTGACGGCTCACGTCGGCGCAGTGGTCCACGCTCACACCGTCGGCATGATCAATGTAGATCACCAACTGGGAGTGCTTGCCCTGGGGGCGATATTCGATGCCCCAGAGCTCGAATCCCATGGCGGTGACCACCGGTTCGATCAGCGCATGCAGCGCAGCGTCCTTGAGTGCCACAGAGAAAGCTCCTACAGCCGTTGCATCAGGCACCTGGCCGGGAGTGAACAGGAAAGCTAGGTGGCTGATTGGCGTTGCCCGGATAAGCCCTGCCGACCCATGCCGGCAGTAAGCTGCTAACAAAAAGCCCCTTCGCAGGAAGGGGCCTTTCACAAGAAACCTGTAGTACCACTTTCGCCACTCTGCATCCCCCGAAGGGACGCCTGGCCGAAAATGGTAGCGGGGACCGGATTTGAACCGATGACCTTCGGGTTATGAGCCCGACGAGCTACCAGACTGCTCCACCCCGCAACATTCCAGGTCGGCGATTGTAGGCGTGGACAGCGCTTGCGTCAAGGAGACTTGCGCTAGACGCGGGCCTGCAATCTTCCTGGTGCCAATCCTGCTTCTGACGACTCGCGATCCCAACGGGTTCGCAGCGTTTCAGATGGTGCCGAAGGCGGGACTTGAACCCGCACGACCGTAAGGTCACTACCCCCTCAAGATAGCGTGTCTACCAATTCCACCACTTCGGCTTGCTTGACTGCCGGAACCGCGACCTCAGTCGTCGCTTTCCTCCAGCACTGGCGCGGTATTATCCACGTCACGGGCTTCGTCGTCAAGCGTCGGCAAGCCGCGCTGCTGCTCGATCAGGCGTGCATCGGGGATGCCCGCTTCCGGCGCCTGCCCGGCCTGGGTGGCGAAGTAGGCCAGGGTCAGTGAAGTGGCGAAGAAGGCCGCAGCCAGCACCGCCGTGGTACGCGAAAGAAAACCGCCGGTCCCGCGCGAGCCGAAGACGGTCTGCGAGGCACCGCCACCGAAGGCGGCACCGGCTTCGGCGCCCTTGCCCTGCTGAAGCAGGATGAGAACGACCAGGGCGACGGCAATCGCCACATGGATCATGAGAATGGCAACTTGCATGAGTTCAACCTGCTGACTGACAAATGGCTAGGAAATCGTCGACCTTGAGCGAAGCACCGCCCACCAGGCCGCCGTCGATGTCGGGCTGAGCCAGCAGCTCAGCCGCGTTGTCGGCATTCATGCTGCCGCCGTAGAGCAGACGCAGGCCCGCCGCCAGAGCACGATCATAGCCGGCCTGGTATTCGCGAATACCGGCCATGACCTCCTGGGCCTGCTCGGGCGTGGCCGTGCGCCCGGTACCGATCGCCCAGACCGGCTCGTAGGCGATGACGACACGCTCACGCTGATCGGGCTCCAGGCGGGCCATCACATAGCCTACCTGACGCAGCACCACCTCCATGGTCTTGCCGGCATCGCGCTCTTCCAGCGTCTCGCCCACGCACAGAATCGGGGTGATCCCCACGTTCAGCGCGGCCAGCAGCCGGTCGAGCACGGCCTCGTCGTCCTCGCGATAGAGCTGACGACGCTCGGAGTGGCCCGCCAGGGCGTACTCCACGCCGAACTCCTTGAGCATCCGCCCGCTCACTTCGCCGGTGCGGGCACCGGAGTGCAGCGGGTTCAGGGTCTGCGCCCCCAGGCGGATCGGCGTGCCCTCGAAGGCGCGCCGCGCCGCGTCCAGATAGGGGAAAGGCGGCAGAACGACCACGTCCAGCGACGCCGGGAGCGTCTTTTCGGCAAAACGATGACCGAACTCCTCGACCAGCGCGGCCGAACCGTTCATCTTCCAGTTCCCGGCAATCAGCGGCGTGCGCATGCTGCGTCCTCTTTCAAAGTGGAGCGAAATGGTATAGGAGGTGCCTAGTCAAGACAACCGTTGCAGCGGTTGTCAACCCAACTCGCCCTCGACCTGAGCGGCGAGGCGCCGTGCCAATCCCTCGACATCGAGGTGCGCGCGCCCTTCGACCATGACGCGAATCAGCGGCTCCGTGCCCGAAGGGCGCAGCAGTACGCGCCCCTCGTCGCCCAGCTCCGCTTCCGCCTCGGCCACGGCATCCTTCACTGCCGGACTCGCCATCAATGCCTTGGCATCGCTGCCCGGCGTCAGGCGCACGTTGACCAGCACCTGCGGCACCTTCTCCAGCCCGGCAAGCAGCGTGTGCAGGGGCTTGCCCTCGCTGATCATGATCGCCAGCACCTGCAGCGCCGAGACGATGCCGTCACCGGTGCTCTGCACGTCGGCGCAGACGATATGACCGGAAGATTCGCCGCCCAACTGCCAGTCGTTGGCCAGCAGGCGCTCGACCACGTAGCGGTCGCCGACCTTGGCGCGCTCGAAGGGAATGTCCATGTTCTCGAGCGCCATGGCCAGGCCGAAGTTGGTCATCAGGGTACCGACCACGCCGCCCACCAGTTGGCCACGCTGATGACGGTCGCGGGCGATCAGGTAGAGGATGTCGTCGCCGTCGATCTCGCGACCGTCGGCATCGACCATCAACACCCGGTCGCCGTCGCCGTCGAAGGCGATGCCCAGATCGGCACTCTGCTGGATTACCGCCGCGCGCAGGGTGGCCGGCGAGGTGGAACCGACGTCGCGATTGATGTTGAGGCCGTCGGGACTGGCCCCGACCAGGCTGACCTCGGCGCCCAGTTCGCGGAACACGCTGGGCGCGATGTGGTAGGTGGCGCCATGGGCACAGTCGAGCACCATGCGCAGCCCGTGCAGGCTGACCCGGTTGGGGATGGTCGACTTGCAGAATTCGATGTAGCGCCCGGCGGCATCGTCGATGCGCATCGCCTTGCCCAGCCTGTCCGCCGCCACCGTGGTCAGCGGCTCGTCCAGCATCGCCTCGATACGCTCTTCGAGCTCGTCGGCGAGCTTGGTGCCCGCGGTGGAGAAGAACTTGATGCCGTTGTCGGCAAAGGGGTTGTGCGACGCCGAAATGACGATGCCGGCATCGGCACGGAAGGTGCGCGTGAGGTAGGCGATGCCCGGGGTGGGCATCGGCCCGAGCAGCGCCACGTCGACGCCGGCGGCGGAGAGCCCCGCCTCCAGGGCCGATTCGAACATGTAACCCGAGATACGCGTGTCCTTGCCGATCAGCACGCGAGCGCGCCCCGACTCACGGGCCAGCACCCGTCCCACGGCCCAGCCCAGCTTGAGCATGAAATCCGGCGTGATGGGGTACTCGCCGACCGTCCCACGAATGCCATCCGTACCAAAGTATTTTCTAGTCATTCTCGCAGCCTTCCCTAAGCACGGCCCAAGTCATGTTCACCGCATCCATGGCAGGGCCAACGTCATGGACGCGCAGGATACGTGCACCGCGCTCGATCGCCAGCGACGCCAGCGCCAGCCCGCCGGGCAGGCGCTCCTCCACCGGCCGGCCCAGCACCTTGCCGATCATGCTCTTGCGCGACATGCCCACCAGCAGCGGCAGCTCCAGGGCGGCCAGCCGCTCCATGCGGTTGAGCAGGCGCAGATTGTGCTCCACGGTCTTGCCGAAGCCGAAGCCGGGGTCGAGCAGCAGCCGCTCGCGGCGCAGCCCGGCCGCCTCGCAGGCCGCCACCCGCGCGGCGAGGAAGCCGGCCACCGCTTCTTCGATGGGTTCATCATAGTGAGGGGCCTGCTGCATGTCGCGAGGCTCGCCCTGCATGTGCATCAGGCATACCGGCAGGCCGGTGGCCAGTGCCGCCTCCAGCGCACCCTCGCGCTGCAGGGCACGCACGTCGTTGAGCATGCCGGCGCCCAACTGTGCGGCCTGCCGCATCACCTCAGGATTGCTGGTGTCCACCGATACCAGCGCATCGAGTTCGCACACCAGGCGCTCGACCACCGGCGCCACGCGGTCCAGCTCCTGCTGAGTGGACACCGGCTGCGAGCCGGGACGGGTCGATTCGCCACCCACGTCGATGATCGCCGCGCCCTCCGCCAGCATGCGCTCGGCGTGACGCAGGGCATCGTCGATGGCGACATGGCGGCCGCCGTCGGAGAAGGAGTCGGGAGTGACGTTGAGAATCCCCATCACGCGGGGGTAGGAGAGGTCCAGACGATGCCGCCCACACGGCAGCCAAATCGCTGAAGGAGAATCTGTCATGTCATGCATCCTGTGACATGGGTCGGGTCAGGTCGCCCCACGGCAAAGGCGCCCCGGTGGGGCGCCTGTGTCGGCATTGCGGTTCACGATCCGGCGGGACCGCCCAACGGATCGGAGGGGCGGCGGCGAGGCTCGTCGCCCTCATCCTCATCGCCGTGGTCTCCGCCATCACCGCCGTCGCCACCGCTGTCGGTCGGCTGCGGCGCCGGCTCCGCTTCGGGCTTGGGCTCCGCCTCGCCGGTCACCGGGGCGCCGGTGCCGGAGTCACCGTCTTCCCAATCCTTCGGCGGACGCGGCGTGCGGCCTTCCATGATGTCCTTGAGCTGGTCGGCGTCGATGGTCTCGTACTGCATCAGCGCCTCGGCCATGGCGTCGAGCTTGTCGCGATTCTCCTCGAGGATCTGCTTGGCCTTGGCGTAGCACTCGTCGATGACCTTGCGCACCTCCTTGTCGAGCTTGGAGACGGTCTCGCCGGACTTCAGCTTGCCGCCGCCCTGGCCCGGGCCGCCGAGGAACTGATGTGACTCGTCCTCGTCGTACATGATCGGGCCCATCTCCTCGGAGAGGCCCCACTTGGCGACCATGTTGTGGGCCAGCTCGGTGGCGCGCTTGATGTCGTTGGAAGCCCCGGTGGTGACACCGTTCGGCCCCAGGGTCATCTCCTCGGCGATACGACCGCCGAACAGCGAGCAGATCTGGCTGAGGATCTGCTGGCGCGACAGGCTGTAGCGATCCTGCTCGGGCAGGAACATGGTCACGCCCAGGGCGCGGCCGCGCGGGATGATGGTGACCTTGTAGACCGGGTCGTGCTCCGGCATCACCAGACCGATGATGGCATGGCCCGACTCGTGATAGGCGGTGTTGAGCTTCTCCTTGTCGGTCATGACCATGGAGCGGCGCTCGGCGCCCATCATGATCTTGTCCTTGGCCAGCTCCAGCTCCTCCATGCCCACCAGGCGCTTGTTGCGCCGTGCGGCGAACAGCGCCGCCTCGTTGACCAGGTTGGCCAGGTCGGCACCGGAGAAGCCGGGGGTACCGCGGGCGATCAGCGACGGCTTGACGTCGTCGGCCAGCGGCACCTTGCGCAGGTGCACGTTGAGGATGTGCTCACGGCCGCGGATGTCGGGCAGCGGCACCACCACCTGACGGTCGAAGCGGCCCGGGCGCAGCAGCGCCGGGTCGAGCACGTCGGGACGGTTGGTGGCGGCGATGACGATGATGCCCTCGTTGGCCTCGAAGCCGTCCATCTCCACCAGCAGCTGGTTCAGTGTCTGTTCGCGCTCGTCGTTGCCGCCGCCCATGCCGGCACCGCGCGAACGGCCCACGGCATCGATCTCGTCGATGAAGATGATGCAGGGGGCCTGCTTCTTGGCCTGCTCGAACATGTCGCGCACGCGGGACGCACCCACGCCGACGAACATCTCGACGAAGTCGGAGCCGGAGATCGAGAAGAACGGCACCTTGGCCTCGCCGGCGATGGACTTGGCCAGCAGCGTCTTACCGGTGCCCGGCGGCCCCACCATCAGCACGCCGCGGGGAATGGTGCCGCCCAGGCGCTGGAACTTGGAGGGGTCGCGCAGGAAGTCGACCAGCTCCTCGACCTCCTCCTTGGCCTCGTCGCAGCCGGCGACATCGGCGAAGGTAGTCTTGATCTGATCCTGGGAGAGCAGCTTGGCCTTGGACTTGCCGAAGCTCATCGGCCCGCCCTTGCCGCCGGCGCCACCCTGCATCTGGCGCATGAAGAACATGAAGATGGCGAGAATCAGCAGGATCGGGAAGCTGGCGATCAGCAGCCGCGTCCACAGGCTCTGCTCCTGGGGCTCCCTGCCGACCACGGTGACGTTGTTGGAGAGCAGATCGTCGATCAGCTTGGGATCCTCCGCCGCCGGCCGGATGGTCTGGAACTGCGAACCGTCGGCCCGCTCACCGGTGATGCGGTAGCCGTCGATGGTCACGCTGCGGATCTGCTGGTTCTGCACCTGCTGGACGAACTGGGAGTAGTTCATCGACTGCGGTGTCGTGTCGACGGTGAAATTGTTGAACACCGTCAGCAGCACGGCTGCGATGACTAACCAGAGGATCAGATTCTTCGCCATATCATTCAAGGGTCTACCCTCATTGCAAGCTACTCTCGGCCAACGATGCCTGGCTCTAAGACCACGAATGGAGAGGCCATGTTCCGCCTCGCGGGCCGTACCCGCACCATCCCACACTGTGGCACAGTTGGGCGGCCATGTCTGGCCATAGCGCTATTAGTCTAAAGCTATTGTCGATCGCCCAGGGCCGGCGCCGCCGCACCCTGGCTCGTGTCGTCGGGCCGAGCCGCGGCTCAGCCCCGAAATCCGTCTGCCAGCAGGTAGACTTCGCGCGAGCGGGCGCGGGACGCCTCCGGCTTGCGTGTCACCACCTTGGCAAAACTCTCGCGCAGCTCCTTCAGATAGGCATCGAAGCCCTCGCCCTGGAACACCTTGGCCAGGAAGCGACCGCCGGGGCGCAGGGTCTGGCGCGCCAGGTCCAGCGCCAGCTCCACCAGGTACATGGCCTGGGGCTGGTCGATGGCGCTCATACCACTCATATTGGGGGCCATGTCGGACATAACAAGGTCCACCGGCCTGCCATCGAGGACGGCGAGTATCGCCTCCAGCACGGCCTCCTCGGTGAAGTCGCCCTGAATGAACTCGACGCCGGCCAGGGCATCCATCTCGAGGATGTCCGAGGCGATCACCATGCCTTCAGGGCCTACGCGGTCGGCCGCCACCTGACTCCAGCCGCCCGGGGCCGCGCCCAGGTCGATCACGCTCATGCCGGGCTTGAACAGCCGGTCCTTCTCGTCGAGCGCCAGCAGCTTGTAGCTGGCACGGGAGCGATAGCCGTCCTGCCAGCTCTGCTGCACGAAGCGGTCGTCGAAGTGCTCCTTGAGCCAGCCGGCGCTGCTCTTGCTGGCACTGCTCTTGCCTGCGCTGCCCTTACTGGCACCAGGCTGCTGGCGGCGCGAGCCGTCGGATGCGCCGTTGCGGGACGAGGAAGTGGATCGAGCCACACGATCACCTTGACTGAAGACGCCGAGCAGAGCGCAGACATGCCGGCCCGGTTCGGTATGATGCAGAGCTGGACGAGGGCCCGGTGGGCCTTGCCATGCTTTCGCCGGCGCGCATTTCACCGTACCATGACAGGTTACGCGCAACCGGGAAGACGCAAGATACCATGAGCTTGTCACAGGCACAAAAGAAAGCATTTCGCAGCATCGGCCACCACCTCAACCCGGTGGTGACGGTGTCGGAGAACGGTGTCTCCGAGGGGGTGCTGGCGGAACTCGACCGGGCGCTCGCCGATCACGAACTGATCAAGGTGAAGCTGGCCCTGGCCGAACGCGACGATCGCGCCGCCATGCTCGAGGAGCTGCTGGCGGCCAGCGGCGCCGAGCGCGTGCAGACCATCGGCAAGATGGCGCTGCTCTACCGCAAGAGCCCCCAGGCCAACCCGAAGCTCTCCAACATCAAGCGCTTCGAGAACCACCACGGGCGCCACTAGGCGCTGACGCGCCAGCGGCGAGCCCCGGGCTCCGGGCCGCGAGCAACTTCGCAAAAGCCCGCGACAAACTGTCGCGGGCTTTTTTTGGCTCGTAGCTCGTAGCTCGTAGCTCGTAGCTCGTAGCTCGTAGCTCAGCGATGCTCGACGCTGGATATCTCGTACTCGACCTCGCCGCCCGGCGTGCTGACCACCACCACGTCGCCCTCCTCCTTGCCGATCAAGGCGCGGGCAATGGGCGAGGTGACGGAGATCTTGCCGGCCTTGATGTCGGCCTCGTCCTCGCCGACGATCTGGTAGCTCACCTCCTCGTCGTTGCCGAGGTTGATCAGCTCCACGGTGACGCCGAAGATCACCTTGCCGGTCTGCGGCAGCTTGGCTACGTCGATCACCTGGGCGTTGGAGAGCTTGCTCTCGATCTCCTGGATACGCCCCTCGATGAAGCCCTGCTGTTCGCGCGCCGCGTGGTACTCGGCATTCTCCTTGAGATCGCCGTGTTCACGCGCCTCGGCGATGGCCGCGATCACCTTGGGGCGCGCCTCGCTCTTGAGCTCCTCGAGTTCCTTGCGCAGGCGTGCTTCGCCGGCAACGGTCATCGGGACCTTGTTCATTGCGTTGCTCCTGCATGCAGTTCCTGTAACCGCCGCACCGTGATCTCGTTGCCATACTCCAGCGCCATGCAAACGGCACTCGCCCCTGCCAGGGTAGTGGCATAGGGCACCTTGCGGGCCAGTGCGGTGCGACGGATCACCGACGAGTCGTTGATCGCCTGGCGACCCTCGGTGGTATTGACGATGTAGGCGATGTCGTCGTTCTTGAGCAGATCGACGATATGCGGACGACCTTCATAGACCTTGTTGACGACCTCCACCTCGAGGCCAGCGGCTTCGAGGGCTGCGGCAGTGCCGCGAGTCGCGCACAGGGTGAATCCCAATCCTAGCAGAGAACGGGCGATCTCGATAACTCCCGCCTTGTCCGGTTCGCGCACCGAGAGGAACGCCTTGCGCTCGCCGGTCAGCGCCGGGATCGCCTCGCCGGCGCCCAGCTGCGCCTTGTAGAAGGCCTCGGCGAAGGTCTCGCCCGAGCCCATCACCTCGCCGGTGGACTTCATCTCCGGCGACAGGATCGGGTCGACCCCGGGGAACTTGTTGAACGGGAACACCGCCTCCTTGACGCTGTAGAAGTGCGGCACGATCTCGCGGGTGAAGCCCTGCTCGGCCAGGGTCTTGCCGGCCATGCAGCGGGCGGCGACCTGGGCCAGCGAGGTGCCGATGCACTTGGAGACGAAGGGCGCGGTGCGCGAGGCGCGCGGGTTGACCTCGATGACGTAGATCTCGCCGTCCTGCCACGCCAGCTGCACGTTCATCAGACCCACCACGCCGAGCTCGACGGCCATGCGCTTGACCTGCTCGCGCATCTCGTCCTGCACCTCGGCGGGCAGCGAGTAGGGCGGCAGTGCACAGGCGGAGTCGCCGGAGTGCACGCCGGCCTGCTCGATGTGCTGCATGATGCCGCCGATCACCACTTCGTGGCCGTCGGAGACGGCGTCGATGTCGATCTCGATGGCGGCATTGAGGAAGTGGTCGAGCAGCACCGGCGAGTCGTTGGAGACCTTGACCGCGTGGGTCATGTAGTTCTCCAGCTCGTCGGCGGAGTAGACGATCTCCATGGCGCGCCCGCCGAGCACGTAGCTCGGCCGCACCACCAGCGGGTAGCCGATCGCCTCGGCCTTGGCGAAAGCCTCGTCGAAGCTGCGCGCAGTGGCGTTGGGCGGCTGCTTGAGGCCCAGCTTGTCGATCATCTGCTGGAAGCGCTCGCGGTCCTCGGCGCGGTCGATGGCGTCCGGGGTGGTGCCGATGATCGGCACGCCGGCGGCCTCGAGCTCACGGGCCAGCTTGAGCGGGGTCTGGCCGCCGAACTGCACGATCACGCCGACCGGTTTCTCCTTGTCGGCGATCTCGAGCACGTCCTCCAGGGTCACCGGCTCGAAGTAGAGGCGGTCGGAGGTGTCGTAGTCGGTGGAGACGGTCTCCGGGTTGCAGTTGACCATGATGGTCTCGTAGCCGTCGTCGCGCATGGCGAAGGCGGCGTGAACGCAGCAGTAGTCGAATTCGATGCCTTGACCGATACGGTTGGGTCCGCCGCCCAGCACCATGATCTTCTGACGATCGCTGACCTCGGCCTCGCACTCCTCCTCGTAGGTGGAGTACATGTAGGCGGTGTCCGAGGCGAACTCGGCGGCGCAGGTGTCGACGCGCTTATAGACCGGGCGGATGCCGGCCTTCTGGCGCGTGCGGCGGAACTCCTTATCGGAGACGCCGAGCAGCTTGGCCAGGCGCGCATCGGAGAAGCCCTTGCGCTTGAGGCGGAACAGCTCCTGGGCGCTGAGTTCGGAGAGCGAGCGCTTGGCCACGTCGTGCTCGATGCGCACCAGCTCCTCGAGCTGGACCAGGAACCAGGGGTCGATGTTGGTCAGGGCGAAGATCTCTTCCACGCTCAGACCGGCGCGCATGGCGTCGGCGATGTAGAAGATGCGCTCGGCGCCGGCGGCCTGCAGCTCACCCTTGATGTGCTGCATGGCCTCTTCGGTGAACTCGCTCACCTTGGGATCGAGGCCGTCGTTGCCGGTCTCGAGCCCGCGCAGCGCCTTCTGCAGCGACTCCTGGAAGGTACGCCCGATGGCCATCACCTCGCCCACCGACTTCATCTGGGTGGTGAGGCGGTCGTTGGCCTGGGGGAACTTCTCGAAGGTGAAGCGCGGAATCTTGGTGACCACGTAGTCGATGGAGGGCTCAAACGAAGCCGGGGTGCGGCCGCCGGTGATGTCGTTGGAGAGCTCATCCAGGGTGTAGCCCACCGCCAGCTTGGCGGCGATCTTGGCGATCGGGAAGCCGGTGGCCTTGGAGGCCAGCGCCGAGGAGCGCGACACCCGCGGGTTCATCTCGATGACCACCATGCGCCCGGTCTTGGGGTCGACGCCGAACTGCACGTTGGAGCCGCCGGTCTCGACGCCGATCTCGCGCAGCACCGCAAGCGATGCGTCGCGCATGATCTGGTACTCCTTGTCGGTCAGCGTCTGCGCCGGGGCCACGGTGATGGAGTCGCCGGTGTGCACGCCCATGGGGTCGAAGTTCTCGATCGCACAGACGATGATGCAGTTGTCGTTCTTGTCACGAACGACCTCCATCTCGTACTCCTTCCAGCCCAGCAGCGACTCGTCGATGAGCAGCTCCTTGGTGGGCGAGAGGTCGAAGCCGCGATCGCAGATCTCCTCGAACTCCTCCTTGTTGTAGGCCACGCCGCCACCGGAGCCGCCCATGGTGAAGGAGGGGCGGATGATCACCGGGAAGCCGAGTTCGGCCTGGATCTCCCAGGCCTCTTCCATGGAGTGGGCGACCTTGGCCCGCGGGCACTCCAGGCCGATGTTCTTCATCGCCTTGTCGAAGCGGTCGCGGTCTTCGGCCTTGTCGATGGTGTCGGCGTTGGCGCCGATCATCTCCACGCCGTACTTTTCCAGCACGCCGTGCTTGTCGAGCGCCAGCGCGCAGTTGAGCGCGGTCTGGCCGCCCATGGTGGGCAGGATGGCGTCGGGGCGCTCGGCCTCGATGATCTTCTCCACCGCCTGCCAGGTGATCGGCTCGATGTAGGTGGCGTCGGCCATCACCGGGTCGGTCATGATGGTGGCCGGGTTGGAGTTGACCAGGATGACCCGGTAGCCCTCCTCGCGCAGCGCCTTGCAGGCCTGGGCGCCGGAGTAGTCGAATTCGCACGCCTGGCCGATGACGATGGGGCCGGCGCCAATGATCAGGATGCTGTTTATGTCGGTACGCTTGGGCATGTCGGTTCCCGCGGCTGGATTCGTTGAAATCAGGCGATAAGACGATGGGAGCCGCTCAGCGGCGCTCGCGCATCATCGTCACGAAGCGGTCGAACAGCGGCGACACGTCGCGCGGTCCGGGGCTCGCTTCCGGGTGGCCCTGGAAGCTGAAGGCCGGGCGGTCGGTCAGCTCGATGCCCTGCAGCGTGCCGTCGAACAGCGAACGGTGAATGGCGCGCACGTTGCCCGGCAGGCTCGCCTCGTCGACGGCGAAGCCGTGGTTCTGGCTGGTGATCATCACGTGACCGCTGTCGAGGTCCTGCACCGGGTGGTTGGCGCCGTGGTGGCCGTGGTTCATCTTCACCGTCTTGGCACCGGCGGCCAGCGCCAGCAGCTGGTGGCCGAGGCAGATGCCAAACACCGGCACGTTGGTCTCGAGGATCTCCTGGATCGCCTTGATGGCGTAGTCGCAGGGCGCGGGGTCGCCGGGGCCGTTGGCCAGCAGGATGCCGTCCGGATTGCGCGCCAGCACATCGCTGGCCGGAGTCTGTGCCGGCACCACGGTGAGGCGGCAGCCGCGGGAGGCCAGCATGCGCAGGATGTTGTACTTCACGCCGTAGTCGTAGACCACCACGTGGAAGGGGCGCTCGCTGCCACTGGCATCGACGTTACCCTGGCCCAGCACCCACTCTGCCTCGTTCCACTCGTAGGCCTGCTTGCAGCTGACTTCCTTGGCCAGATCCATGCCCTTGAGCCCGGGAAACGCCCGCGCCGCGGCCAGCGCACGCTCGACGGCGTCTTCGCCCTCGGCCTCGGCGCCGGCCAGGATGGCACCGTTCTGGGCACCCTTGTCGCGCAGGATGCGGGTCAGGCGGCGGGTGTCGATGTCGGCGATGCCGAGCACGTTCTGGCTCTTGAGGTAGTCGGAGAGCGACTGCTCGGAGCGGAAGTTGCTGGCGATGAGCGGCAGGTCGCGAATCACCAGGCCGGCGGCGGCGATCGAGCCCGACTCGACGTCTTCGGCGTTGACGCCGGTGTTACCGATGTGCGGGTAGGTCAGGGTCACGATCTGTCGAGTGTAGGAGAGGTCGGTGAGGATCTCCTGATAGCCGGTCATGGCCGTATTGAACACCACCTCGCCGCTGGTTTGCCCATCGGCGCCGATGGCGGTGCCGTGAAACACACTGCCGTCTTCCAGGGCCAGTATCGCGGGTCTGCTCAATGCGGGGCTGTTCAAGACAAGGTCCTCCCATGCTGATGCGAGCCTGAGGGGCGCAGGCTCGGCGGCTATCGTCGCGGCGACAGATTTGGCTCGTAAAAAAGCGGGACGAAGCCGATGGAACCGGTTTCATCCCGCTTGTTGTCTCTGTTTGCTCGGGGCTGGCCACGCAACAAGCGCGCAGTTGGACTGCTGTATTTCAGGCGCCCGGCCAAAATTTTGGAGATGTTACAGGATTCTGCCCTTCTCGACCACCCCTTTAGTCCAATCCGAGCACGTCCTGCATGCCGTATCGACCGCTTTCCTGGTCGGCCACCCAGCGCGCCGCCCGCACCGCGCCCTTGGCGAAGGTCATGCGGCTAGAGGCCTTGTGGGTGATCTCGATGCGCTCGCCCTCGGTGGCGAACATCACCGTGTGCTCACCGACGATGTCGCCGGCGCGCACCGTGGCGAAACCGATCTCCTTGGGGTCCCGCGGCCCGCACTGGCCGACACGCTCGAACACGCCGTGCTCCTTGAGCGTGCGCCCCAGCGCCTCGGCCACCACTTCGCCCATCTTCAGCGCGGTGCCGGAGGGCGAGTCGACCTTGTGGCGGTGGTGGGCCTCGATCACCTCGATGTCGTAGCCCTCGTCGCCCAGCGCCCGGGCCGCGGTCTCGAGCAGCTTGAGGGTCAGGTTGACCCCCACGCTCATGTTGGGAGCGAAGACGAAGGGCAGCCGCTCACGGTAGCCGTCGAGCTCGGCCAGCTCGTCGTCGGAGAGCCCGGTGGTGCCGATCACCATGCGCTTGCCGTGCGCCGCGCAGAAGGCCAGGTTGGCCAGCGTGACCCGGGGCGCGGTGAAGTCGATCAACACGTCGAAGTCGTCGACGATGGCGTCGAGGGAGTCCACCGCGGCGACACCCAGCTTGCCGAGCCCCGCCAGCTCGCCAATATCGGCCCCGGCCAGCGAACTGCCCGGCTCGACGATACCGCCGGCCAGGGTGGCACCGGCATCCTCCTGCACGGCGTTGACCAGGGTGCGGCCCATGCGGCCGGCGACACCGACGATGGCGATACGGGTCATGCGGACTCCTGCGAAATCTGACGAGTGGGGATCGAGGCAGTATATCAGAGCCAGAGCCCGCCTGGCCGAGCGCTTGGGCAGCGACGGCGGAATCGCCCACACTGGGCATGACGACACCACTCAAGGAACGCCATGTCTGAGTCGATGCCGCCCGACACCATCCGCGTAGCCGCCCTGCTCGAGCTGCTCGAACGTCATCCGCGCGTGCTGCTCACCGGCCCGCCCGGCAGCGGCAAGAGCACCCTGGCGCGGAATACGGCGACAGCCCTGGCCGAGCGCGGCCAGGTGTGCCGCTGCCTGGCCGCCGACCCCGGCCTGCCCGGCTTCGGCCCGCCCGGCGCCGTGTGCCTGGGACGCTGGGACGAGCGCCTGGACGACTGGCAGCTGGAGGCCATCGCGGCGCTCGCCACCCTGGACAGCGCCCGCTTCCGCCTGCCGCTGACAGAAGCCGTACGCCGCATGGCCGCGCAGGTCGTCGAGGGGCCGCTGCTCATCGACGCCCCCGGCGTAGAGCGCGGCATCGGCGGTGCCGAGCTGCTGCCGACACTGGCCGGCGCCGGCCGGGTGAGTGCCGTGGTACGCCTGGCGCCGGCGCAGGTGAGCGACCCGTATCCGCATGAGCGCGCCGCCCTCGGCCTGGCGACGCTGAGCCTGCCTGCGCACCCTCAGGCGCGCCACCCCGGCAAGCAGCTGCGCCGCCAGTGGCGCACCGCCGCCTGGGATGAGTATCTCCACAGCGCCGAGGCGCGGGAGCTCGAGCTGTCGGCGCTGACCATCGTCGGCGCCCCGCCGCCCGGCGACGCGCCTCATGCCTGGCCAGGGCGTCAGATCGGCCTGCTCGATGCCGGCGGGGCGACCCTGGCCATGGGCGAAGTGTTCGCTCTGGTGGGGGATCGGCTCAGCGTGCGCACGCCGCCCCTGACGGGCACGCCGCGTACCCTGGTGATTCGCGATGCCCGGCGCAGCGCCGAAGGACAGCTCGGCACGGCGCGCCCTCACCCTCGCTCCTCGGCCGCATCCGGTGAAGCGCCGGCGCTCTCGTACACTCCTCAGGAGAGCGCCACCGGCCCCCGCCCGACGCTGCGCCTCGATGGCCTGCGCGCCACGCTGGTCAACGGCGTGTTCGGCGACCCGCTGCTGCATCTGCGCCTGCGCCACCGCAAGCGCAGCCTGCTGTTCGACCTGGGCGACCCCGGCCGGCTGCCGGCGCGGCTGGCCCACCAGATCAGCGACGTGTTCATCAGCCATGCCCATGTCGACCACATCGGCGGTTTTCTGTGGCTGCTGCGCTCGCGCATCGGCGACTACTCGGCCTGCCGGGTCTACGGCCCGCCGGGACTCGCCGCTCACCTGGACGGCTTTCTGCGCGGCATCCTGTGGGACCGGGTCGAGCAGAAGGCACCTCGCTTCGAGGTCTTCGAGCTGCACGGTGAACGCCTGGCGCACTATCGGCTCGTCGCCGGCCAGCCGATGCAGGCGCGCTCACCGCGCGAGGTCGATGACGGCGTGATCCACGCCGAGCCCAGCTTTCGCGTGAGAGCGGTCACCCTCGACCACGGCACCCCGGTACTGGCCTTCGCCTATGAGCCGGCGACCCAGCTCAAGGTGCGCAAGGAGCGCCTGAACGCACACGGCTGGGCGCCCGGCCCCTGGCTGGGCGAGCTCAAGCAGCGCGCGCAGGAAGGCGACGACGCAGGCGAGATCGCCCTGCCCGACGGCAGCCGTCAGCCCGTCGCCGGGCTGGCCGAGCAACTGCTGTTCGCGCAGCCGGGCCAGCGCCTGGTCTATGCCACCGACTTCGGCGACACACCGGAGAACCGCGAGCGCCTGTGTGCGCTTGCCCACGGCGCCGAGGTGCTGTTCTGCGAGGCTTCGTTTCGTGAAGACCAGGCCGAGCAGGCCCGGCGTACCGGCCATCTGACCGCCCGCGCCTGCGGTGAGATCGCCGCCGCGGCCGGGGTCGGCCAACTGGTGCCATTCCACTTCTCGCGCCGTCACGTGGAGGACGTGAGCGAGCTCTACGCCGAGATTCGCCGCCATTTTCCGCGGCTGGCCGCCACGCCGGGCAGCGAGAGCACCGACGAGCAGCACGACGACGTGGAAGGCTAGCCTGGCTCCCGCCTGCCGTCCTGGCGCAGCAGCAGCCCGATGGCGGTGAGCACCAGCGCGCTGCCCGGCAGCCAGTGCCAGCCGAGCTGCTCGGGGGCGGTGGCGAACAGCAGCAGCATGGAGACGAAGGGCACCATGTAGCCGTAGGCGGTCACGGCCCCCGGCGTGAGCACCGCCGTGGCGCGCTGCATCAGCCAGAAGGTGAGCGCGCTGGAGAAGAGCCCGAGATAGACCACCAGGGCCAGATCCTGCCAGCGCATGGCGACGAGGTGGGTAGCCGGCTCGATGGCGAGCCCCAGCAGGCCGATGGCGATCCCGCCCAGCCCCAGACTCCAGAAGGTGCGCACCGCCGCGGACTCGGGCAGCCACTGCCGCGCCAGCCCCCACTTGCTCAGCACCGGATAGAGCGCCGACGACACGCAGCCGAGGAAGAACACCGCCTCGCCGACTCCCACCCGCATGCCTTCACCGTGGCTGCGGGCCTCGGCGAAGGCGAGCGCCAATGCCCCGGCGGCGCCCAGCGCGAGAATGGCCGGCAGCTGCCAGCCCAGCCGCTCGACGCGAAAGCCCAGCCCCAGCAGGTAGGCCAGCAGTGGCACGGTGACGTAGAGGGTGGCCATGGAGAGCGCGGTGGCGTGATGGGCGGCCCAGAACATGGCACCGAAGAAGCCGGCCAGGCACAGCCCCATCAGCGTGTAGAGCGGCAGCAGCCGCCAGGTGGGCAGGAAGTCGGACGAGCGCCGCGCCAGCCACCACAGCCCGGCACAGGCGATGGCGAAACGTAGCGCGGTGAGCGACAGCGGCGGCAGCTCGCTCATCAGCCCCACGGCGGGAAACGACAGCCCCACCAGCAGGGCCCACAGCAGCATGCCGAGGTGGGCCAGGCGGGGCGACGGCGGGGTGCTCAATTTTCCCAGACGATGGCCAGTTCCTCGTCGCCCGCCATGCGCTGCAGGTGGGAATCCACCACGCCCTCGAGGCGGTCGAGCACCTCATCGTCCAGCGCCTCGATGGCCACCAGCAGCTTGCCCGGCTCGACGCGCATGACGCAGGAGCCGCCCTCGAACGCCACGCGACTCTGCTCCTCGCCCTGCTCCACCTCCAGCTTGTGCGCCCAGTGCTTGCACAGCCGTTTCATCACCCTCGCCCCGGACTCGGTGGCGATCTCGGCACGCGACATCGGCATAGCAACGATCTCCATTCGTATCTGAGCCAACAGACTAAGATGCCGGAGCGGGTTGGCGCCAGCCCCGATGCGCAGCGCAGGGCGGAACGCCGGGTTCGAAGGAACCGTCCACGCCGAAAACGCAAAAGCCCCCGACACCGCAAGGGCTCGGGGGCTTGCGTGGCGCAGTTCCGCCTTACGGCTTCATGTCCTCGAAGAACTTCTTCACGCCGTCGAAGAAGCCGCTCTTCTTGGGCGAGTGGTGGGCGCTGTTGCTGCCCCCCAGGCTCTCCTGGAACTGACGCAGCAGCGCCTTCTGGTCTTCGCTGAGGTTGACCGGGGTCTCCACCACCACCTTGCACAGCAGGTCGCCGGGCGGACCGCCGCGTACCGGCTTGACGCCCTTGCCGCGCAGGCGGAACAGCTTGCCGGTCTGGGTCTCGGGCGGGATCTTGAGCTTGACCCGGCCGTCCAGGGTGGGCACTTCGAGCTCGCCGCCCAGCGCAGCGTCGACGAAATTGATCGGCACCTCGCACTGCAGGTGCTTGCCGTCGCGCTGGAAGATTCGGTGCGGCTTGATCGCCACCTGCACGTAGAGATCGCCGGGCGGGCCGCCGTTGATGCCGGACTCGCCCTCACCGTTGAGACGAATGCGGTCGCCGGTGTCGACCCCGACGGGAATCTTCACCGACAGGGTACGGGTCTCGCGCACGCGGCCTTCGCCGTGGCACTTGTGACACGGCACCTTGATGTGCACGCCGCTGCCGTGACAGGTGGGGCAGGTCTGCTGCACGGCGAAGAAGCCCTGCTGCATGCGCACCTGGCCCAGACCGTTACAGGTGGGGCAGGTCTCCTTGGTGGAGCCAGGCTCGGCGCCCTCGCCGTCGCAGCGGCTGCACTCCACGTGACGCGGCACGCGGATGTCCACCGTGGTGCCGGCCACCGCACTCTCGAGGTCGAGTTCGAGGTTGTAGCGCAGGTCGCTGCCGCGCTGCGGCGCATGGGGGCTGCGCCGGCCGCCGCCGCCACCGAAGATGTCGCCGAACACGTCGCCGAAGATGTCGCTGAAGCCGCCGGCACCCGCGCCGCCGAAGCCGCCCGCACCGAAACCGCCGGCCTGGCCGTCTACGCCGGCATGGCCGAACTGGTCGTAGGCGGCACGCTTCTCGCCGTCGGAAAGGATCTCGTAGGCCTCGGAGACCTCGCGAAACTTCTCGGCGGCCTTGTCGTCATCCGGATTGCGGTCCGGATGGTACTTCTGCGCCAGCCGTCGGTAGGCCTTCTTGATCTCTTTGGTGTCGGCCCCTCGCTCGACGCCGAGCACCTCGTAATAATCGCGTTTGGACATGGGTCCATGCGCCTCCTGGTCTAGGCAGTGCTGCCCGATCCGCGGAAACGGCAACGCGGGAGTCGTCCCCCCGCGCTACCGTCGTCCGTGGCATCGCCGTGGCGATTACTGCTTCTTCTGGTCGTCGTTGACTTCTTCGTATTCGGCGTCGACCACGTCGTCTTCCTGCTTGGCGCCGGCCTCCTGGCCCTCGCCACCGGCCTGCTGGGCAGCCTCGGCCTGGGCGGCGTACATCTTCTGCGCCAGGTTACCGGAGAGCTCGGTCAGCTTGTCCAGCTTGGCCTGGATGTCGTCCTTGTCGTCGCCCTTGAGCGCTTCCTCGAGTTCGGTGGCGGCCGCCTCGATGGCCTGCTTCTCCTCGTCGGTGCCATGCTCGCCGGCTTCCTGCACGGTCTTGCGCGCGGCGTGGACCATGCCGTCGGCCTGGTTGCGCAGGGCCACCAGCTCCTCGAACTTCTTGTCCTCGTCGGCGTGAGCCTCGGCGTCGCGCACCATCTGCTCGATCTCTTCATCGGTCAGGCCGCTGGAGGCCTTGATGACGATCGACTGCTCCTTGCCGGTGGCCTTGTCCTTGGCGGAGACGTTGAGGATGCCGTTGGCGTCGAGGTCGAAGGCCACCTCGATCTGCGGCACGCCGCGCGGCGCCGGCGGAATGTCGGCCAGGTCGAAGCGACCCAGCGACTTGTTCTGGCCGGCCTGCTTGCGCTCGCCCTGGAGCACGTGAATGGTCACGGCGGTCTGGTTGTCATCCGCGGTCGAGAAGGTCTGGGTCTTCTTGGTCGGGATGGTGGTGTTCTTCTCGATCAGCGGCGTCATCACGCCGCCCAGGGTCTCGATACCCAGGGTCAGCGGGGTGACGTCGAGCAGCAGCACGTCCTTGACGTCGCCGCCCAGCACGCCGCCCTGGATCGCCGCACCCACGGCCACGGCCTCATCGGGGTTGACGTCCTTGCGCGCTTCCTTGCCGAAGAAGTCGGCAACCTTCTTCTGCACCAGCGGCATGCGGGTCTGACCGCCGACCAGGATCACGTCGTCGATCTCGGAAGCGGACAGGCCGGCGTCGGACAGCGCGGTCTTGCACGGCCCCAGCGAGCGCTGCACCAGTTCCTCCACCAGCGACTCCAGCTTGGCCCGGGTCACCTTGACGTTGAGGTGCTTGGGCCCGGTGTTGTCGGCGGTGATGTAGGGCAGGTTGACGTCGGTCTGCTGGGCGCTGGAAAGCTCGATCTTGGCCTTCTCGGCGGCTTCCTTGAGGCGCTGCATGGCCAGGTTGTCGCCGGACAGGTCGATGCCGCTGTCGGCCTTGAACTGATCGACCAGGTAGTTGATCAGTGCCATGTCGAAGTCTTCACCGCCGAGGAAGGTGTCGCCGTTGGTGGCCAGCACCTCGAACTGGGTCTCGCCGTCGACATCGGCCACCTCGATGATGGAGATGTCGAAGGTACCGCCGCCCAGGTCGTACACGGCAATGGTCTTGTCGCCGCGCGCCTTGTCCATGCCGTAGGCCAACGCCGCCGCGGTGGGCTCGTTGATGATGCGCTTGACCTCGAGACCGGCAATACGACCGGCGTCCTTGGTGGCCTGACGCTGGCTGTCGTTGAAGTAGGCCGGTACGGTGATGACCGCCTCGGTGACGGTCTCGCCCAGGTAGTCCTCGGCGGTCTTCTTCATCTTCTTCAGCACTTCGGCGCTGACCTGCGGCGGTGCCAGCTTCTTGCCCTTCACTTCCACCCAGGCGTCGCCGTTGTCGGCCTCGACGATGCCGTAGGGCACCATCTTGATATCCTTCTGCACCACGTCGTCCTTGAAGCGACGACCGATCAGGCGCTTGATGGCGTACAGGGTGTTCTGCGGGTTGGTCACCGCCTGGCGCTTGGCCGACTGCCCCACCAGAATCTCGCCATCATCGGTATAGGCGATGATGGAGGGCGTGGTGCGGGCACCTTCGGCGTTCTCGATCACCTTGGCGCTGTCGCCGTCTAGCACGGCCACACAGGAGTTGGTGGTCCCCAGGTCAATACCGATGATGCGTCCCATAGGAAATCCTCGAAAATTCGTTTGCCTTGAATCCATCGCTGCGGCAGCTGCCGCGGTTGACGTCTATCTGGGGGCGTCGGGTGGCTTTTCAAGCCCCGCCCCCGTTTTCATTCGCTAGGCCTCAGCCGGCGGCCTGACTGACCACTACCATGGCCGGACGCACCAGGCGCCCGTTGAGCAGGTAGCCCTTCTGGATCACTTCCATCACGCTGTTGGGCTCGAGCTCGGGGTTCGGCACCATGGCCATCGCCTCGTGGAACTGCGGGTCGAACGGCTCGCCGGCCGGCTCGACCGTTTCGACGCCGAACTTGGCCAGCACGTCGTGCTGCATCTTCAGCGTCATGGCCACGCCTTCGCGATGGGCGTCGCTGGCGTCCTCGCCCATGGCGTCCAGCGCCTTCTCGAGGCTGTCGACCACCGGCAGCAGCTCCTTGACGAAGCGCTCCAGGGCAAACTTGCGCGCCTTCTCGGCCTCCTGCTCGGCGCGGCGGCGCACGTTCTGCGCTTCGGCGGCGGCACGCAGCGCCTGGTCCTTGGCCTCCGCCAGGCTCTGCTCCAGTTCCTCCACCTGGGCCGCCAGCATGTCGGCCTCGGGGTTGTCGCTCACCTCCGTCGGCTCCTCGGACGCCGCGGCGTCGTCCTCCACGAGGCCGGCCGCCTCGTCCAGCTCGCCTTCCAGCGGCTCCGGCCGGGCCTCTTCCTCGCGCCGCGCCAGCTCGTCGTCAAGCGGGGTCTGGGGTTCTTTAGCCATGCGCATCTCCTGAAGCAACACCGGCCCAGCGAGGCCGGAAAGATTTCGAATCGGCGAATGCCTTGAAGGTCTGCCGCCTATATGGGGGTCCTCGCCGCAAACTCAAGTGATCGGGCATCAACGAGGGCGACTGTTTCGCGCATGTGTTGTGAGCGAACCTCGACTACTGTATAAAAACGCAATAACGTGTATGGATATCCAGCTCACCAGGATACCGGCCGCCGGGAGGTCCCATGCTGACTCAGCTTGCCATTCGCGATTACGCCATCGTCGATACGCTCGATCTGGAGCTTGCCGGCGGCATGACCGCCATCACCGGCGAGACCGGTGCCGGCAAGTCGATCCTGCTCGGCGCCCTGGGGCTGTGCCTGGGTGAGCGCAGCGACGCCGCCAGCGTGCGCCACGGCTGCGAGCGTGCCGATCTCTCGGCGCGTTTCGACATCGCCGCGCTGCCCGCCGCCCGCGCCTGGCTCACGGAGCGCGAGCTGCCCGCCGACGACTGCCTGCTGCGCCGGGTAGTGACCGCGAGCGGTCGCTCCAAGGCGTGGATCAACGGCCAGCCGGCCACCGTGGCCGATCTCAAGGCGCTGGGCGAGCACCTGGTCGAGATCCACGGCCAGCACGCCCACCAACTGCTGCTGCGCGAGGAGACCCACCTGCGTCTGCTCGACGACTTCGCCGGCAACCGCGCCGCGGTGAACGCACTCAGCGAGACGTTCCGCCGCTGGCAGGCGACCCGCAAACGCCTCAAGCAGCTGAGCGAGAGCGGCGACGAGGTACAGGCGCGCCGCCAACTGCTGCGCTATCAGGTCGAGGAGCTCGACCTGCTGGCGCTGGGCGACGAGGAGCTCGCCACCCTGGAGCACGAACAGGAGCAGCTCGCCCACGCCGAGGAGACACTGCGCGAGGCACAGCACGCCGCCGAATGCTGCGACAACGACGAAGGCGGCGTAATGACCCTGCTCAACCAGGCGATGCATCGGCTCGATCCGCTGCCGGGCAGCGACCGCGGCGCACTGGCCGAGATCCTCGCCATGCTGGGCGAGGCGCGCATCCAGGTCGAGGAAGCGGTGCGCGAACTGCATCGCTTCGCCGATGCCACCGAGCTGGACCCGGAGCGCCTGGCTTGGGTCGAGTCGCGCCTGGGCGAGGTGCATCGCATCGCCCGCAAGCACCACGTCATGCCCGAGGAGCTGCCCGCCCTGCACCGCCGGCTGCAGGCCGAGCTGGACGGCCTGGAGGGCGGCGAACACGATCTCGAGGCGCTGCGCGCCGAGGTCGAGAGCCTGCGCGACAGCTGGCGCGAGCAGGCACGAAGCGTTGGCGAGTCCCGCCAGCAGGCGGCGGCCAGGTTCGGCAAGGCGGTGCAGGAGCAGCTCGCCTTCCTGGCCATGGGCAAGGCACGCTTCGAGGTGGAAGTCTCGCCGCGCCAGAGCCCGCAGGTCGACGGCATGGAGGAGGTGCGCTTTCTGATCAGTGCCAACCCCGGCCAGCCGCCACGCCCGCTGGCCAAGGTCGCCTCAGGCGGCGAATTGTCGCGCATCAGCCTGGCGATCCAGGTGGTCGCCGCACGCCACTCGACCATCCCCAGCCTGGTGTTCGACGAGGTCGACGTGGGCATCTCCGGTGCCACCGCCGAGATCGTCGGCCAGCTGCTGCGCCGCCTGGGCGAGCAGGGCCAGGTGATGACCGTGACTCACCTGCCCCAGGTGGCGGCGCAGGCGCACCACCATCTGCACATCGAGAAGCAGGCCAAGCGCGACACCACCCTGACCCGCATGGCGCTGCTCGACGAGGCCGGCCGGGTCAGCGAACTGGCGCGCATGCTGGGCGGGGTCAACCTCTCCGATCGCACCCTGGCCCACGCGCGCGAGATGCTGGATGCCAGCCAGCAGGGCGCCGCCCACTAGCCGGACGCTCGGGCAGCCCCCAGCCCATACGCCAGCGGCCCCGGTCAATGCTGACCGGGGCCGCTGTCATGATCGTGCCAGCCGAGCTGTCTCGCCGGG
>MTEU01004248.1_pt5 | contig 25614 bp, 12 predicted proteins | sample 1042701 | NCBI WGS metagenome assembly MTEU01 (sample SAMN06185813, study PRJNA358809) | soil metagenome | isolation source: naturally attenuated soil | place: India | collected 2015-05-23
AGAAAGACAGCGATCGATCCATCGGCGCGCCGCAGCATGCGTGCGCCACGGGTTGCTTCCTCTCCGGCTTGCGGGAGAGGGGAGCCGGACAAGAAGGACAAAGGACAAGAACCACGATCCAGGAGACGAGATGGAAGCGAGAACCTATCCCGAGTTCAGCACCCACTATCCGCTGCTGTTGACCACGATCATGCGGCGGCCCGTGCGGATGTATCCCGACCAGATCGGTGTCGTCTACCGCAATCACATCAGCGGCGAGTATTTCCGCTTTACGTGGGACCAGTGGTATCGGCGCGTCTGCCGGCTGGCCAACGCGCTGTCGTCGGAGCTGGGCGTGGTGGCCGGCACACCGGGCGAACCCGGCGACCGCATCGCCACCATGGCGCTGAACACCCATCGCCACCTGGAACTGTACTTCGGCGTACCGGGCGTCGGCGCGACGCTGCACCCGGTCAATGTCCGTCTGTCGCCGGAACATATCGTCTACACGATCCGCCATGCGCAGGACCGCGTGCTGTTCTTCGACGACACGCTGCTGCCGCTGGTCGAGGGTATCTACGACCATATCAAGGACGTGGTGCAGCGTTTCGTCTATCTGTCGGACAAGCCCGGCCTGCCCGAAACGCGCATCGCGAACCTGATCCACTACGAGGATCTGTTGGCAAGGCAGCCGGAGCAGTTCGACTGGCCGGCGCTGCACGAGGACGTCAACGCAACGCTGTGCTACACCACCGGCACCACCGGGCAACCCAAGGGCGCGACCTTCACGCACCGCCAGCTGTATCTGATGACGGTGCACGTGATGGCGCAGATGGCGATCGCCAACACGCCGTCGATCGATATCGAGGACGGCCTGGGCGTGCGGCTCGGCGAGTCCGCGGTGCCGCTGCTGAACACGCCGATGTTCCATATCCATGCCTGGGGCGCGCCGTTCATCGCGGTCTACAGCGCGCAGAAGATCGTGCTGCATGGCACCTTCACCGTGCAGGGGTTCTGTGAGCTGGTCGAGCGCGAGAAGGTGACCTCGGTCGGCATCGTCGCCACCATTGCGGCGATGCTGCTCGAATACCCGGACCTGCACAAATACGACCTGAGCAGCCTGGTGCGCGTCAACGTCGGCGGCGGGGCGCTGCCGCTGGGCCTGAAGAAGAAACTCGAAGCGCTGATCCCGTCGTTCCGGATGAGCTCCGGCTACGGCATGACGGAAACCGCGCCGACGATCGTCACCTCGTTCATCAAGAAGGATCTGGTCGACCTGGATCGGGAGCAGACCGATGCGCTGCTGGTCAAGGCGGGCCTGCCGATCCTTGGCGTCGACGTCGAGGTGGTCGACGACGATGGCCGGCCGGTTCCCAAAGACGACCAGACCGTTGGCGAGATCGTCGTGCGCGCGCCGTGGACCACCGAACGCTATTTCCGCGACCCTGAAAAGAGCGCGGACCTGTGGCGGGGCGGCTGGCTGCATACCGGCGACCTGGCCAAGGTCGACGCGCACGGCTATATCACGATCGCCGACCGCATCAAGGACGTGATCCGCAGCGGCGCCGAGATGGTGCCGACCGTGCTGCTCGAGAACCTGATCGCGATGGCCGACTTCGTGCAGGAGGCGACGGTGGTCGGCGTGCCCGATCCGGTCTGGGGCGAACGGCCGATGGCGCTGGTCAGCGTGCGCACCGGCTTCGAGGCCGACGAATATGCGGTGATCGACTTCCTGAAGACCCATGGCGTCGACACCGGCCGCATCACCAAGTGGATGCTGCCCAAGCTGGTGGCGATCACGCGGGACATCCCGAAGACCAGCGTTGGCAAATACAACAAGAAGCGCATCCGCGACGAGCTGGACCGCTTCCTGGCGATCGCGCGCGATGTCAGCGATCGTGCGGGCTGAGTTGGCCGTGGGCTGCGTGGCTTTTATCCCGTGCCCAATCCGATCCGAGGCCCGAGGCCGGTCCTGAATCCAATTCCGATTTCAATCCAATTCCAATGGAGACACATCGATGACGACCATCAATCCGGTCACCGACCTTACCGTGGACGCCGGCATCGCCGTGCTGACGATCGACTCGCCGCCTGTCAACGCGCTGTCGGCCAATGTCCGTGCCGGCATCCTGGCGGGGGTCAAGCAGGCCGTCGCCGACGACGCGGTCAAGGCCATCGTGCTGACCTGCGCCGGCAAGACGTTCATCGCCGGCGCCGACATCACCGAGTTCGGCAAGCCGCCGACTGGGCCGTCGCTGCCCGAGGTGCAGGCCGCGATCGAGGATGCGCCCAAGCCGGTGATCGCGGCCATTCACGGCACCGCGCTCGGCGGCGGGCTGGAAGTCGCGCTGGTCTGCCACTATCGTGTCGCCGCGCGTTCGGCCAAATGCGGCCTGCCCGAGGTCAATCTCGGCCTGCTGCCGGGCGCTGGCGGCACCCAGCGGCTGCCGCGCATCGTCGGCGTCGAGAAGGCGCTGGAGATGGTCACCTCGGGCACCCATGTACCCGCGCCGGCCGCGGCCGAGATGGGCCTGGTCGATCTGCTGACCGATGACGCCAGCCTGCGCGCCGACGCCATCGCATTCGCCCGCCAGGTGGTGGCGGAAGGGCGGCCGCTGCGCAAGGTGCGCGACCTCGACGACGAGATCGCCGCGGCGCGCGGCAAGCCGGAGATCTTCGCTGAATTCCGCCGGGCCAACGCCCGCCGTTTTCGCGGCTTCGATGCGCCCGAATACAACATCCGCTGCATCGAAGCGGCGGTCGAACTGCCGTTCGACGAGGGACTCAAGCGCGAACGCGCGATGTTCGTCGAGCTGCTGAACGGCACGCAGTCGGCGGCGCAGCGCTACTACTTCTTTGCGTCGCGCCAGGTCTGGCAGTTGCCCGATATCGATGCCGATACGCCGCTGCTGCCGGTCAGGCAGGTCGGCATCATCGGCGCCGGCACGATGGGCGGCGGCATTGCGATGAACTTCCTGAACGCCGGCTATCCGGTCACCATCGTCGAGACATCGCAGCAGGCGCTGGACCGCGGCGTCCGCACGATCCGAACCAACTACGAGAACACCGCGAAGAAGGGCCGCATCACCGCCGCCGACATCGAGCGCCGCATGGCGCTGCTGACGCCGACGCTGGAGATGGAAAAGCTGGCCGACGCCGATCTGGTGATCGAGGCCGTGTTCGAAAACATGGACGTCAAGAAGGACGTATTCGGCCGGCTCGACCGCATCGCCAAGCCCGGCGCGATCCTGGCGACCAATACCTCGGCGCTGGACGTCGACGAGATCGCCGCCGCCACGTCGCGGCCGGAGGCGGTCATCGGCCTGCATTTCTTCTCGCCGGCCAATGTGATGAAGCTGCTGGAAGTCGTGCGCGGCGCCAGGACCGCCAAGCCGGTGATCCGGACGTCGATGGAACTGGCCCGCAAGATCGGCAAGATCGCCGCGCTGGTCGGCGTCTGCCCTGGCTTCGTCGGCAACCGGATGCTGGCGCAACGCCAGCGCGAGGCGCAGAAACTCGTGCTGGAAGGCGCGCTGCCGTGGGACGTCGACCGCGCGCTGTACGAATTCGGCTTTCCGATGGGACCGTTCGCGATGAGCGACCTGGCCGGCCTCGACCTCGGCTGGGTCCGGGAGAAATCGAGCAGCTCGACGCTGCGCGAAATCCTCTGCGAAATGGACCGGCGCGGCCAGAAGACCGGTGCCGGTTACTACGACTACGACGAGAAGCGCAACGCCAAACCGTCGCCGGTGGTCGAACAGGTGATCCGCGACTTCGCGGCGAAGCAGGGCCGGACCAGCCGTGTGGTGTCGGAGCAGGAGATCCTGGAGCGCTGCATCTATCCGATGATCAACGAGGGCGCGAAGATCCTGGAGGAGGGCAAGGCGATCCGCGCGTCGGACATCGACGTGATCTGGGTCAACGGCTATGGCTGGCCGGTCTACCGCGGCGGTCCGATGTTCTACGCGGACACGATCGGGCTGGACAAGGTGCTGGAGACGCTGCGGCGCTACGAGGAGAGCTTCGGTCCCGACTTCAAGCCAGCCAGGCTGCTGGAGGAGCTGGTGGCACAGGGGCGCAAGTTCGGCGACCTGAAGTAGGTCACCTGCTCGTCGTCCCCGCGAAAGCGGGGACCCAGTGGCTTTGAACGACAGAACGACGCTGGATTCCCGCATTCGCGGGAATGACGAGACTTGGCGGTGCGCCCCGACATTGCTACGCCGGCGCGCCGTGCGGCTCCGCCATCGTCACCACGACCTTGCGCGGACCGCTGAACGGCTCCCGCGCGTGCGCGGTCAGCATATTGTCCAGCATCAGCACATCGCCCTCCCGCCACGGGAACACAATCTTGTGCGCGTCCAGCACCGCGCGGACCGCGTCCAGCTCGGCATCGGGAATCGGCGTGCCGTCGCCGTAGTAGACGTTGCGCGGCAGGTCCTCTTCGCCGACGGTATCGAGCAGCACCTCGCGCATCTCGGGCGCCAGCGCCGACAGATGGAACAGATGGGCCTGGTTGAACCACACCGGATCGCCGGTATGCGGATGATGGGCGATGCCCTGTACCCGCTGCCGCGTGCGCAGTTCGCCGTCGTCCTTCCATTCACAAACGATGCCATGTCGCGCGCAGTAGGCCTCGACCTCGGTCCGGTCCTCGGTGTTGAACACCTGCTGCCAGGGCACATCCATGCCGTTGCCGAAGTTGCGTACATAGCAAAGCCCGCGCGTGGCAAAGCGTTCCCGTGTGCCGGCATCGACCGCGCGGTAGATCGCGCGGCTGTCGGCAATCGGCGTTTCGCCGCCCTGCGGTGCCGCGCGTTCGCAATAGAACCAGATCTTCATCGGCCATTCGCGCGTATAGGCCTGTTCGTTGTGCAACGGAATCGATTGGTGCGCCGGGTATTCGGTCGAGGTATAGACGCCGCCAGTCACCTTGCTGCGCGGCGTGGAACCGAACTCGTAGCTCAGCAGCGGATGGCCGAAGGCGGCGGCAAAGGCCCGAAATCCCTCGGCGCCGCCGACGGCGAACGAGCGGAACAGCACGCCGCCGGTGGTGCGCAGGTGCGCGTCGATGTCCGCGCGCAGACGGGGCAGCGCTTCGATCAGCGGTTCGCCCGCGCTGGCGGCCTCGATCGTGAAGGGCAACGCCGCCGCGCGCGGCGAAGACGCGGCGGTCAGCGACTCGACGGTAGGCGTAGACAGATCGGTCATGCGGTCCTCATCGGGATGGCTTCGGCAGAGTTTCTCCCCTCTCCCGCTCGCGGGAGAGGGGCGGGGGAGAGGGAAGGGCGTTCGCCAGAGCGAAGGTCGTCGATATGCCAGGGCTCTTCCCTCTCTCCCAACCCCTCTACCGCGTGGCGGGAGAGGGGAGCAGAGAGCGGTCGAGCAAGTAGCGCCACGGCGGCGCGATATGGCAGGTCAGCACAGCTCACTGGGCACGGCAGCGAGACAACGAGGCTGGCCTCTGCCGGGTGCCACGACCCGAGCGACGTCGGCAGCTTTTCGCTCGGCCCACGGGGGCGCCAACATCCATCCCCGGATCCCTGCAGCGCAACCTGCTGCCAGCGCGCATCGGCGATGCCGGTGCCCGCCGCCTTGGTCAGGGCTTCGCGGGCGGTCCACAGCGCATAGAAGCGGTCCAGCCGCAGCGCGGGATGGCAACCGTGCAGCATCGTCTGTTCGTCCGGCGAGAACGCCGATGCGGCCAGCGCAAGCGGCTCCACCGGGCGGCACTGCTCGACGTCGACACCGACCGCCGCGATCGCCGGATCGGTTGCGATGGCGATCAATCCGATCCGGCCGCTGTGCGAGACGTTGAATCTCGGCGCGTCGTGGATCGCCGGCGGCAATATCGGTTTGCCCTGGGGGCCGGCCTGCAGCGGCAGTTCCCACGGCGCAAGGTCGAGATACGCGCCGAGCAAGCGCCGCAGCGCACCGCGTACCGCGGCAAAGCGGGCCCGATCGGCGACGCGGCGATAGGCGCGCAGCCGTGCCGTTTCCGGCGGCGACAGGACTGCCAGGTCGCCGGGCACAGGGTCGGCCCGGATGTCGATGTCCAGTCGCCAGACACGGATGTCGTAGCGCGCGAGCGGCGAGGGAAGGGGGACAGGAACCGGCACGGGCACGAGCGTCGGCGCTAGCATGCGCTGGCCTCCGCGGCATTGCTCACCGGGGCAGCCGGGGCCGATACGCCGAGCTGCATGCCGATTCGCGCCAGCATCGAGCCAGTGTGCTCGCGCAGGAAGAAGTGGCCGCCGTCGTACCAGTCCAGCGTAAAGGCACCCGCCGTTTCATGCCCCCAGCCGGCGATCGCACCGCCGACGCTGCGATCGCCACGTCCGCCGAATGCATGCAGCGGACAGCGCAGCAACGGCCGCTCGCGATGCCGATAGCTCGCGCAGACACGAAAGTCGGCACGCAGCACCGGCAATGTCAGCGCCATCATTTCCTCGTGTTCGAGCAGCTCCGGCGGCGTGCCATCGAGCTCGCGCAGATGATCCATCAGGGCGGCATCGTCGAGCGGCCCGGCGAAACGGTCTGGCTCGCGCAGAAGGGGGGCCGGACAACCTGAGACCAGCAGCGCGCAAGCGGGCTCGCCCCCGGCCTGCCAGCGGTGTGCCAACTCGTAGGCGAGCAGCCCGCCCATGCTGTGGCCGAACAACGCGTGGCGGCTGCGTGCCGACTGCGCCAACAGCCGTTGCTGGCGCAATTCATGTTCGAGCTGGTCGCACAGCGCATCGAACGACTCGCACAGCGGCTGGCCGATCCTGGTGCCACGGCCGGGCAGTTCGACCGGCCGGATCGTCAGCCCGGCGGGCGCCGCGCGATGCCATCCGGCATAGGCTGCAGCGCCCGCGCCCGCATTGGGCAGGCACCACAGCGTGACCGGCCCCTGCGTAGTCATCGCGCCGTGGACTCGCCTTGCGCTTCCATCGCGGCGCGCAGGCTCGCCGGCCGCATATCGGTCCAGTGGGTCTCGATGTACTCCAGGCATTGCTGCCGCTGGCCGCTGAAGCCGACGGCTCGCCAGCCGGCCGGGATCGGACGGTAATCGGGCCAGATCGAATACTGCTCTTCCGGATTGATGACGACCTGGAAGAGCAGCGTGTCGCTGTCAAAGCTCATGGTGTGTCCCTCGTCTGACTGGATGCGTGGCGGTGGCGACGCAGATGCGAGCGCCTGTGACAACAAGACGGACCGCGACGGGGCGAATTTAGTCGGGCTGGCCGGCTTGCGTTCGGGATAGCCAGATCGAGTCTGAAAATCTAAATATCGCCGGCCCCGGATCGTCACATCGGATATCCCCGCACGAGACGCGGGGTCGGCCGCTGCGTCGGTCGCCGAACTCCCACCGCAAGGGGCATCAGATGACAAGCAGTGCTTTGGAATACGATCTACTCGGCATTGGCTTCGGGCCATCGAATCTGGCGTTGGCCATTGCGATGGAAGAGCGCGCAGGTGCCGCGGCCGCTGCCCGGGCCGTGCGCCCACCGCGCTATGCCTTTATCGAACGCAAGCCCGATTTCGTCTGGCACGGCGGCATGCTGCTGGGCGACACCGATATGCAGATCTCCTTCCTGAAGGATCTGGCGACCCTGCGCAATCCGCGCAGCCCTTATACCTTCATCAACTATCTGCACAGCCGCGGCCGGCTCGAATCGTTCATCAACCTGAAGACCTTCTTCCCAAGCCGGATCGAGTTCAACGATTACCTGGCTTGGGTCGCGTCGCACTTCGGCGAGCGTTGCCACTATGGCGAGGAAGTGATCGACGTAGTGCCGGAGCCGGCCGACGGCGTGGTGCAACGCCTGCGTGTCCGTTCGCGTGGAGCGGACGGGCGCATTCACGAACGGCTGACGCGCAATCTGGTGATGGGCGTGGGCGGCGAGCCGCAGGTGCCCGCGGCCTTCCGTGGCTGGCGCGATGCGCGCGTGGTGCATTCGTCGGGCTATCTGGACCGGATCGCCCAATATCGCGACGACAACGCGCCGCGGCGGATTGCGGTGGTCGGGGGCGGGCAGAGCGCGGCCGAGGTCTTCATGGACTTGGTCAAGCGCTTCCCGGCCGCCGAGGTCGCGATGGTGATGCGCGGCGGTGCGCTGAAGCCGTCGGACGACAGCCCGTTCGTCAACGAGATCTTCAGCCCGGGCTTCACCGACTTCATCTATCGGCAGCCGGGCGATCGCCGCCAGCAGATGCTGCAGGAATACCGCAATACCAATTACTCGGTGGTCGACCTCGACCTGATCGAGCGTATCTATCAGCTGCTCTATCAGCAAAAGGTGGTCGGCAATCCGCAGCACCAGTTGCTTCCGGGTAAGGAGATCGAGGCGGCCGCGTCCCAACCCGACGGCATCGCCTGCGTGCTGCGCGACCGCGCGAATGGCGCCGTGCAGCGCCAGCAGTTCGATCTGGTGGTGCTGGCCACCGGTTATCGGCGCCAGGCCCATGAGCGCATGCTGGCGCCGCTGGCCTCGCTGATCGACGAAGGCTTCCGCGTCGACCGGCACTATCGGCTGCAGACCTCGACGCGCTGCCTGCCGCAGATCTTCCTGCAGGGATGCTGCGAGGACAGCCACGGCCTCAGCGATACGCTGCTGTCGGTGCTGGCGGTGCGCTCGCACGAGATCGCCGAGGCGGTGCTGGCGAACGAGACGCAAGCGGGCCGTGAGGCGGTGCCGCTGGCGCCGGAGACGATCGAGTCCCGGCCGCTGGTCGGCACGGCGTAGGCATATCGCTGACTATGTCGTCGTCCCCGCGCACGCGGGGACCCAGTGACTTCAGCGCTCTCACAAGACGCTGGCCCCCGCCTCCGCGGGCGCGACAATCTTCTACCGTGTTCGCGGGAGTGACACATCAGGACGCCGTGTATAACCCGTCCCGGTCCGCGGGCAGGTACAGATGCTCGCCAAAGAAGCGCTCGCGCAGCAGCATCACCAGCATGGCCTGCTTGTGCGGGAAGTCGAACAGCTTGACCTTCGAGAAGCCGGCCCGATCAAGATTGGCGATCTGGCGGTGATGGTCGGAGCGCGGTTCGCCGACGATGCGCTGCGTGCGCGGATCGTCGAGGAACTGGAAGTGCTGGATGGCGGGGAACCATGCGGTCAGGAAGGGCTTGCCCCGAAATGCCGGCTCGCCGATCAGCACATGCCAGCCGCGGTCGTGGTCGTTGGCGTCGTAGAACGGCGCGATGCGGTTCTCCTTGGCCCAATAGACCTCGAAGTAACCGAACGGCGTGCCATCGATCGATGCGATCAGCGGCAGCATGTGCGGATCGTCGATCAGCCCTTGCAGATAGCGCCGGTGCTTTTCCGCGTCGCCTTCCTCCTGCCAGAAGTGAGCGACATCGGGATCGTTCATCCAGCGGTGCAGGTTGGCAAGGTCGTGCTCGACGGTGGCGGCGTGCAGCGTGAACGTGCGCCGCAGCCACGGGATATAGCGGGCATAGACCGTGCCCGCCGGCTTCGGCGGACGCACCGGATGGCGTTTCTCGCCGGTCATCGCATAGCGCAGCGGATAGGGCGTCTCGAGGCCGCCGCCCAGCCACAGCGGGGCGTATTGCCACAGCATCGCCGCCTCGCAACGGTCGCTATCGGCGTGCGGACGGACCACACCGCGCCGATGCAGCAACGCCCGCGTCGGCTGGTGTTCGATATCGACGTCGACGACGGTGGCGCTCCACTGCGTCGTGATCGCTTCGAGCGCGGCGATCGCGGCATCGGCGGACGCTTCCGTCTCGGCAAACGACTCCGCGAGTCGCAGCACCGGGCGCGGGCCGTGGGTGACAGCGAAGGCCGCCAGCGCTTCATTGCGGCGAGCGTCTCGCACCTCCAGGCGTCCGGCTTGCCACGACGATTCCAGCGCGTCGCCACGCGCCTCGAAGGAGCGGAATCCGTGGAACCAGGCCGCGCTGCCCGTCTCGCTGCCCGTCTGTTCGATCGGCATGATGTTCTCCATGGTTGTGGCCGGAAAAAGGCGTTCGGCCGGTGTTGGAGAGACGGTGGGAGAGGCGGGAAATTTACGCCTTCGCGAGATTGTCGCCTCCGCGAAGGCGGGGCCCAGCGTCTTTGCTGGCGCGCTGAAGTCGCTGGGTCCCCGCATGCGCGGGGACGACCGGGTGACCGGACTATCTCCCCGCATCAGACCCATATAGAATGCGAATCATTCGCAAATAGGAAAAGGCCGCCGCCCGCGCCAGCCACCATGCATATCCGAACGTTCCGCATCTGGTACCTGATCCACAAATGGACCAGCCTGATCTGCACCGTCTTCCTGCTGCTGCTGTGCCTGACCGGCCTGCCGCTGATCTTCGGGCATGAGATCGACCACTGGCTGGGCAATGGCGTCGAGGCGCCGGAGCTGCCGGCCGACGCGGGCCGGGTGCCGGTCGACCGCATCGTCGCCGACGCGCTGGAACGGCGCCCCGGCACGGCCGTCCGCTTCGTCACCGCAGACGACGAGGAGCCGGTCTGGTTCGTCTCGCTGTCCTCGCGCGAGGCGCCGCGCCAGGGCGGAGCGCTGCTGACCTACGACGCGCGTACCGGCGACCTGCTGCGCGATACGCCGCTGCGGTCCGGCTTCATGCTCGTCATGGTCAAGCTGCATACGGACCTGTTCGCGGGTCTGGCCGGCACGCTGTTCCTTGGCTTCATGGGACTGCTGTTCGTCATCTCGATCGTCTCGGGCATCGTCGTCTATGGCCCGCTGATGAAGAAGCTGCCGTTCGGCACCGTGCGCCGTGAACGCTCGACACGGCTCAAATGGCTGGACCTGCATAACGTGCTGGGCATGGCCACACTGTCGTGGGCCTTCGTGGTCGGGCTGACCGGCGTGCTGCTGACGCTGGCCAAGCCGACATACAGCTTCTGGCAGGCCACCGAGTTGAAGGCCATGGTCGCGCCCTTTGCGGCCAAGGACGGCGCGTCGCCCGCTGCTGCCGCGCCGCCCGAGAAGCTGGCCTCGCTCGATGCGGCGATCGCGCTGGCCAAGGCCGAGGAGCCGGATATGACCACGGCTTTCGTCGCCTTCCCCGGCACGCCGCTCGCCGGCAACCATCACTACGCGGTCTTCATGCGCGGCGACGCGCATATCACCTCGCGCCTGATCAAGCCGGTGCTGGTCGACGCGCAGACCGGTGCCTTCGCGGCAAAGCGCGAGATGCCCTGGTACGTCGCCGCGCTGCGGATTTCCGGCCCGCTGCATTTCGGCGACTACGGCGCGATGCCGCTGAAGATCCTGTGGGCCGTGCTGGACCTCATCACGATCGTGTTGCTCGGCAGCGGTATCTATCTGTGGTTTGGCCGCACGCGCACGACCAATGCGCGCCTGCGCAAGCTCGAAGACGAGCAGCGTACCGCGGAGCGCGCCGCGCCCGCGGTCGCCGCCGTGACCGAAAGCGGAGCCAGCCAATGAAAACGCCCGGGACGTTTCTGTGGATCTACGGCATGCCGATCGTGCTGGCCATCGCCGGCTGCGTCGGCCTGGCCGCCGCGCTGTTCGCGGACGGGGTTTGGGACTGGGTCTCGTGGCTGGCGCTGGGTGCGATGACGGCGGCCGGGCTCTGGTACGCGCTGATCCCGGCCCCCTCGTCCACCGAGCGCGGCATCAACCGTTCGCCGGCACGGCCTCCAGCCGATCGCGCAGCCCGTCAATAAAGGCCGGCGCCCGCACGATTCCCAGGTGGGTCGCCGCGACCCGCTGGGCATAGGCTGGCTGCCGTTCCAGCATGGTGGCCAGCCGTTCGATATCCTCCTCGGCCCGGTCGCCCGCCCACCAGCAGGTCGGTGCCACGCGCAGCGGCTGCAGCGACATGTCGTGACTGAGCTCGCGCAGTCGCTCGGCGGTGGCGAACATCCGTGACAGCTCGTCCGGGTCCGCGTGCCCGACGCCGCCGGCCAGCGTGAAGGCCCGGCGGACCAGATGCTCGACCAGCGCGGCGCCTTGCAGCTCCGCCCGCGCCTTGGCCAATTCCTGTGCAAAGCCGCTGTCCGCCAACTGCGGAAACAGCTGCAGCAGATACTGGTGGAGCTGCTCGATGGAACCACGCTGGCGGATCGGGGCCGTCCCCTGGCGCGGCACCAGGGTGTCCACCAGCCCAAGGAACGCCACCGTTTCGCCGGCGTCTTCGAGGACCGCCGCCATTCGCGCGGCCAGCGCGCCGCCGAGCGACCATCCCAGCAGCCGATAGGGACCCGTGGGTTGCACGGCGCGAATCGCCATCACGTGCAGATGGGCAAGGTGTTCGAGGGAGTCGAACGTGTCCAGCGGCGGACAGGCCAGCCCATGGACCGTGCAGGCGCCCTCCAGCGATCGGGCCAGCGGCGTGTAGTCGAACACATTGCCAAACGACGCGTGCAGGCAGAATAGCGGCGTTGCATCGCCGGAAGGCCGATTCAAGGGCACGGGCCGATGCTGCGCAGCGTCGGCGCCGCCGAGCACCTGGCACAGCGACGCGATCGTCTGGTGTTCCATCAGATGGCGCAACTCGATCGCCAGACCCGCGCCTGTCGCGGCGCGCAGCCGGGTCAGCACTTGCAGGCAGAGCAGCGAATGACCCCCAAGCTCGAAGAAGTTGTCGTGGATGCCGACCTGCTCGGCGCCGAGCACGTCCTGCCAGATTTGCGCAAGCAGCGCCTCGGTCTCGTTGCGCGGGGCGATATAGCCTTGCGTCTCCCATACCGGGGCGGGCAGGGCGCCGCGGTCGAGCTTGCCGTTGGGCGTGACCGGGAGCCGTTCGAGCGCGGTGATTTGAGATGGGACCATATGGTCGGGCAGCTGGGCCTTCAATTGGGTCCTTAGCACGGCGGCATCCGTGCCGTCCAACACGCAGTAGGCCACCAGCCTGTCCTCATGGACGATCACCGCGGCATCCTTGACGCCCGGCTGGGACCGCAGCAGATGGGCAATCTCGCCAAGTTCGACGCGGTAGCCGCGGATCTTGACCTGTTCGTCCTGGCGGCCGAGGTATTCGATTCGGCCCTCCGCATCCTGCTTGACGCGATCGCCGGTGCGGTACATCCGTGCGCCGGAGGTGAAGGGATCGGGCACGAAGCGTTCGGCGGTGAGCCCGGGCCGTCCAAGGTAGCCGCGGGCCAGCTGCGGTCCGGCGATATAGAGCTCACCGACAATGCCGCTTGGTACCGGGTTCAGGTCGGCATCCAGCACGTAGACGCGCGAGCCGGGCAGCGGGGTGCCGGTAGGTAGCTGCCGGTCGGGCAGGGTCACGGCTTCATGCGTGAGCACGCCGACGGTCGTCTCCGTCGGACCGTAGTGGTTGAACAGCCGGCAGTGAGGTTTCAGGTCGCGGACCGTGCGGGCCAATTCGGCGGACGTCGCTTCGCCACCAAGAATCAGTGCCTGCTCAGGCAGAACATCGGCAGGCTGCCGAGCCTGCAACAACCCGCGCAGATGACTCGGCACGATCTTGAGCACGCCGACACGGTTCTGCGCCATGTACTCAGCAAACCGATCGGGATCGAAGCCGCGTTCGCGCGAGATTAGGTGCAGGGTCCGGCCACTGCAAAGGGCGCCGAACAGCACGGTATGGCCGAGGTCGGCGGCGGTGGTCGAGACCATCGCCATCGAGGCGTCGGCCGGCAGTTGCAGCCGGTGCAGTACGCCGGAGACGTAGTGGGCTAGCGCGTCGTGGCTGACGACCACCCCCTTCGGGGTGCCGGTCGAGCCGGAGGTATAGATCAAGTAGGCAGCCTGACCTGGAAGCAGAGAGATGGCAGGGGCGTCGTCAGCAGGTGCTACCGAAGCCGGATCGATGCAATCGACGCCGGGCACGGAGCCGACGACAACCGGTGCCCCGGCATCGTGGAGCAACTGCCTCAAGCGTTCGGCAGGCTGTGCCGGATCGAGCGGCACACAGACGGCTCCGGCCTTCAGGATGCCAAGCAGTCCTGTCACGAACGCCGGTGAACGCTCGACACAGAGCCCAACACGTATCTCGCGCCCAACGCCGCGCGCGATCAACGCCGCGGCAATACCATTGGCCAACCGATCGGTCTCACCGCGCGTCAGCGTGCGATCCTCATACTGCAATGCAATGGATAAGGGGTCCCGCTCCACGTTGCATCGCCATGCCGAAAGCACGTCCGCCGGCGCGGAGCTCATGGCGTCTCCGACGAGCCTTCCGTCGTCCCGGCTGCTCAGCATCAACTCACTGACACGAGGGTCAGACACTGTCGCCATCTGATCCAGAATACCGAGGTAGTGCCGCAGCATCCGTTCGACGGTATGGTGGTCGAATAGATCGCAGGCATATCCCATGGCCCCAAACACCGCGCCGGTCTGGTCCTCCTGGGTGTCCAGGGACAAGTCCACCTTGGTCGATCGGACGGATCGCTCCACCGGTTCCAATTGCAGTCCCGGCAGACGTTGCGCAATGCTGCGGTCGCGCCGCTGATGGTTCAGCATGACCTGGAACAGCGGGTTACGCGACGGGTCCCGCTCCGGTTGCAGCGCCTCGACCAGTTGCTCGAACGGCAGCTCCTGATGGGCCTGAGCCTGCAGCACCGACTCGCGGGCACGGGCCAGCACGGATTCGAACGCCATGCTGCCGTCGATTTCGGTACGCAGGACCTGCGTGTTGACGAAGAGGCCGACCACGCCCTCCGTTTCGACGCGGTTGCGGTTGGCCACCGGCACGCCGACGCGCAGGTCGCGCTGTCCTGTGTAGCGGTAGAGCAGGACCTGGAAGGCGGCCAGCAGCACGGTAAAGAGGGTGGTGTCGGCACGACGCGCCAAGGCCCTGAGCTTGGCTGTGAGGTCCGCATCGAGCGAGAACGGAACCGCGCCGCCGCGATGGCTCGGCACCGCCGGGCGTGGCCGGTCCGTCGGCAGTTCCAGCACGACCGTGCCATCGTCTGCCAGATGCGACTTCCAGTAGCGCAGCTGCCGCTCCAGTTCGCCGGCCTCGAGCCACTGCTTCTGCCAGGCCGCGTAGTCGGCGTACTGGATCGGCAGCGGAGCCAATTGCGCGGGCTGGCCGCTGACGAAGCCGGCATAGAGCCGCGCGAACTCGTCGATCACTACGTTCATCGACCAGCCGTCGGAGACGATATGGTGCATCGTGACCAGCAGGATATGGTCGTCGTCGGCCAGGCGCAGCAGTCGTACGCGCAGCAGCGGGCCCTGTTCGAGGTCGAATGGGGCCTGGGCTTCGGCATCGACCATCGATTGCACGGAAGCGTCGCGCTCGGCGGACCCGATGTCGCGCAGATCGTTGATGGCGATCGGCAGTGAGGCGGGCGGATGGATGCGCTGCACCGCCTGCTCGCCTTCCTGATGGAAGGTGGTGCGCAGGCTTTCGTGCCGTTCCACCAACGCATCGAAGGTCCGCTGCATCGCTGCCTGAACAAGATTGCCGCGCAACCGCACCGCCCGGGGAATGTTGTACGCGGCGCTGTTGCGGTTCCATTGCCACAGGAACCATAGCCGTTGCTGGGCCCACGACAACGGGATTGGACCGCTTCGATTGGCCCGTGCCGGGCCGGGATTGATCGTCGCCGTGGACGGCAATGCGCCATCCTGGTTTGCCGCTATCGCCTGCGCAAGGTCGCTCAGTACCGGATTGGAAAAGACCTGCTTGGGCAACAGCTTGTGGCCGGCCTTCTTCAGCCGGGCGATCACCTTCAACGACAGGATCGAATCGCCCCCAAGCTCGAAGAAATTGTCAGTGGCACCGACGCGTTCGACACCGAGGACGTCTTGCCAGACCTGCGCGAGCAGCGTCTCGATGTCGTTGCGCGGGGCGACGTAGCCTTGCGTCTCCCAGACCGGTGCGGGCAGCGCACGGCGGTCCAGCTTGCCGTTTGGCGTGATCGGCAGCCGGTCGAGTGCAATCAGCTGCGCCGGGACCATATGGTCCGGTAGTTGCGCCTTGAGGCGGGACCTGAGCGTCGCGGTATCGGCCTCGTCCAGCACGCAGTAGGCGACCAGCCGGTCGTCGTGGACGATCACCGCGGCGTCCTTGACCCCGGGCTGTGACCGCAGCAGATGGGCGACTTCGCCGAGTTCGACACGGTAGCCGCGGATCTTGACCTGTTCGTCCTGGCGGCCGAGGTATTCAATCCGGCCCTCCGCATCCTGCTTGACGCGATCGCCGGTGCGGTACATCCGTGCGCCGGAGGTGAAGGGATCGGGCACGAAGCGTTCGGCAGTGAGCCCGGGCCGTCCAAGGTAGCCGCGGGCCAGCTGCGGTCCGGCGATATAGAGCTCACCGACAATGCCGCTTGGTACCGGGTTCAGGTCGGCATCCAGCACGTAGACGCGCGAGTCGGGCAGCGGGGTGCCGGTAGGTAGCTGCCGCTCGGGCAGGGACACAGCTTCATGCGTCAGTACGCCGACGGTGGTCTCCGTCGGTCCGTAGTGGTTGAACAGCCGGCAGTGCGGCTTCAGGTCACGGACCGTGCGGGCCAATTCGGCCGAGGTCGCTTCCCCACCGAGAATGAGTGCCTGTTCGGGCAGCACGTCGGCAGGCTGCCGAGCCTGCAGCAACCCGCGCAGATGACTCGGCACGATCTTGAGCACGCCGACACGGCGCTGCGCCATGTACTCAGCAAACCGATCGGGATCGAAGCCGCGCTCGCGCGAGATTAGGTGCAGCGTCCGGCCGCTGCAGAGGGCGCCGAATAGCACGGTATGGCCGAGGTCTGCGGCTGTGGTCGAGACCATTGCCATCGAGGCATCGGCCGGCAGCTCGAGCCGGTGCAGCACGCCCGAGACGTATTGCGCGAGCGCATCGTGGCTGACGACCACGCCCTTCGGGGTGCCGGTCGAGCCGGAGGTGTAGATCAGATAAGCGGCCTGGCCTGGAAGCAGCGAGACGGCAAGGGCGTCGTCCACCGGCGCCACAGATGCCGGATCGATGCAATCGAAGCCGGGCACGGAGCCAACGACGACCGGTGCCCCGGCATCGTCCAGCAGCTGCCGCAAGCGCTCGGCAGGCTGCGCCGGATCGAGCGGCACACAGACAGCCCCGGCCTTCAGGATGCCGAGCAGGCCGGTAACGAATGCCGGCGAGCGTTCGACACAGAGCCCAACCCGCATCTCACGCCCAACGCCGCGTTCGATCAGCGCCGCGGCAATACCATTGGCCAACCGATCGGTCTCACCGCGCGTCAGCGTCTGGTCCTCATATCGCAACCCAATGGCCGAAGGGTCGGCCTCGACGCTGCGCCGCCAGGCAGCCAGGACGTCCGGCAACGCTCCGCCAACCGGTTCGGCGACCAGCACGCCCCCGTCACCCGGAAGTCCGATCTGCCCGAGGCATTGGTCGGGATCGGCCAGCATGCGTTGCAGCGCCTGTTCCATCCGGCCCAGTAATGCCGTGATGTCCCGGTCGGCGAAGCGATCGCGCTGGTAGGCGAGCGTCAGGTGCAGGCACTCGTCCATCGCGGCGATCAGGCTCAGCGGATAGTTGTTGCGGCCGCTGATGACAAAGTCGCCGCCATCTTCCTTGGCGCCAGCGCCCAGCAGGCGGATGTCGATATCGCCCTGCCTTTGCTTCAGCGCCGCGTCGACGGGATAGTTCTCGAACACCAGGATGCTGTCGAACAACGCGCCGCCTTCGCCCGGGCGTGCCAGCCGCTGGATGTCCGGCAGCGGCATATGCTCGTGCTGCTGATTCTCTATCGCCTGCTGCTGAATGGTGCGCCACCATTGCCCGACCGGCAGATCGCTGGGTAGACGGACGCGCAGCGGAATCGTGTTGATGAACAGGCCGACCATCGTCTCGATGCCTGGAAAGTCCCCGGATCGCCCGGACACCGTGGTCCCGAACACCACGTCGTCGCTGCCGCTGTGCCGGGCCAGCACCCAAGCCCACAAGCCTTGCACCAGCGTATTGACGGTGATGCCCGCCCGTCGCGCCAGCGTGCGCGCGGTGTCGCTGAGAGCCGGCGATAGCGACAGCTTCTGTTCCGCATAGCCGGAGCGGCCGGTCTCAGGCACGCTCGCCGGCAGCGGCGTCGGCATCTCGACGTCGGCCACTGCCTGCTGCCAATAGCTCTCGGACGCCGCCTTGTCGCGCTGGCCCAGCCATTGCAGATAGGCGCTGAACGGACGCGGCGCCGTGGCGGGCAGCGGCTCGCCGCGGCGCAACGTCAGATAGGACTGCAACACGTCGCTGAGCACCATGCCGACGCTCCAGCCATCCATCGCGACATGGTGGAAGGACCACGCCAGCCACCAGCGCCGGGCCTCCACGTGGAACAGACTGAGCCGAAGATCGGCGGCCCTGCGAAAAGGGAAGCCCTCCAGCCGCTGTGCCTTCAGTCGGGCTTCGAGCTGCCGGCGCTGCTCGTCCGCCGGCAAGTTGCGCCAATCGACCTGCTCGAGTTGAACGGGCCGCCGTTTGTACGCGATCTGCAGCGGCACATCGCTCTCGCCCCAGATAAAGTCGCTCCGCAGCGCCTGATGCCGGTCGGCCGTCCATTGCCAGGCGCGGATGAAGTCGTCGATCGCCAGTTCGCCGCGAATGTCGAACACGCGCTGATAGTGATAGGGGTCGCCGTCGCCGCGTTCCAGTGCGTGGAACAGGACGCCCTGCTGCAAGGCGGTCAACGCCGCAATGCTCTCGATGTCCTGTTTGCGTCGTTCGGTGGCAATCGTCATGGTCGGATTCAAAAGTCGGAAGGCGGCTTAGAGCACGTTATCGAGCAGCGCGTCGAGCGCTGCCTGGTCGATCTGGACGTTGACCAGGTCGGATGGCGTCATGCCGTGGTTGTCGAGACAGAGGCAGTGCTCGATCACGGCTTCCAGTTCGCGGCGGAGCGCATCGCCCAGCCGCTCGATCGTGGCGGGGTCGAACTGCTTGCAGCTGTAGCCCAGTTTCAGCACCAGCTCGGCGCCGAAGACCTGGCCATTGATGGTCAGCGCGTTGCCGAGCGGGGCGTGCGCATCACGGCTTGCGCCGCTCGGTTCGTCGGCCAGCGCAAAGTCGGCACCCTCGCCGGCGGCCTGGTCGAACTGGCCCAGGTAGTTGAAGGTGATGCGCGGCTCTGCGCGACGCGCCAGCTCGGATCGGATTTCCGCGGGGCCAAGATGGCGAAGGAGCCCATAGCCGATGCCGTTGCCGGGGATCGCACGCAAGGTTTCCTTGACCTGCTTGATGGTGTCGCCGATGCCAGGGGCGACGGGTAGCACCACGGGGAACACCGTGGTGAACCAGCCCACCGTGCGGCTGATGTCGACCGATTGGTGGAACGTTTCGTCGAACGTTTCCCGTCCATGCCCTTCCAGCTGGACCGCGACGCGCGGCCGTTGCGTCCATGTGCCGACTGCACGCGCGACCGCGGTCAGCAGCAGGTCGTTGATGCGGGTGCGATAGGCGCGGTGGGCCTGTTGCAGCAGTTGCGTGGTGCGCGCCGCGTCCAGGCGGATCGTGTGCTGCCGCCCATCGACAGCCAGCGCCGGCGTGTCGTGATCGGTTGTCAACGCGGGCACGTCCGGTTGCGACAACCAGTAGTCCGCCTGCCGCCGCATCGCGTCGCCGTGGGCCTGTTCCGCCAGGGTCTCGGCCCACGTCTTGTACGAGGCCGTCTTCGGCGGAAGCGCGATCGATTGTCCTTGCCGTGCGAGGCGATACGCTTGTTGCAGGTCCTCCATCAGGATCCGCCATGACACGCCATCGACGACCAGATGGTGGACCGCCAGCAGCAGCCGCTCGCTGCCATCGGGCAGTCGAAGATGCAGTGCCCGCAGAAGCGGTCCTTGTTCAAGGTTCAGGCTTCGTTGGGTCTCGCCGCAACGGTCCGCGATGGCGTCGGTGTTTGCCACCTCTTCGTGCCACAACAGTTCGTGATCGTCGAGTTCGGCGTAATGCTGTTGCCATTGCCCATCGGACTGCCGATAGCGCAGGCGCAATGCATCGTGATGCCAGACGAGCGCCTGTAGCGCGTGGCGCAGCGCTGCCTGGTCGATCGGCGCAGCGGGCCTGAGCAATACCGACTGGTTCCAATGATGGCGATTGGGTATCGGCGTGTCGAAGAACCATCGCTGAATCGGCAGCAGCGGTACTTCACCGGTGGGTTTGTCTTCGGCGGGCCGTTCGGCATCTTCACGCGTCGCGGCGCGGGCCAGTGCCTGCACGGTCTGATGCAGGAACAAGTCCTTGGGCGTGAAGCGCAGGCCCACGTGGCGCGCCTTGCTGACCGCCTGGATCGACAGGATCGAGTCTCCGCCGAGCTCGAAGAAGTTGTCGGTGACGCCGACTCGTTCGACACCGAGCACCTCTTGCCAGACCTGCGCCAGCTGGGCCTCGACGTCGTTGCCCGCGGCGACGTAGCCACGGGCCTCCCACACCGGCTCAGGAAGCGCACGGCGGTCGAGCTTGCCGTTCGACGTGACCGGAAGTTGGGTCAGAGGAACGATCTGCGCCGGCACCATATAGGGCGGCAGGACGTTCTCCAGATACGCCTTCAGCGCCGCTGCAACTTCCGCCTCGCCGGGTGCCGGCACGACGTAGCCAATCAACTGCTTGCCGCTTGGTCCATCGTGGGCGACGACCACCGCTTCCCGCACGCTTGCGTGCGCACGCAGCCATGCTTCGATCTCGCCCAGTTCGATGCGATAGCCGCGAATCTTGACCTGGTGGTCGAGCCGGCCGACGTATTCGATGCTGCCGTCGCGACCGCGCCGAACCAGATCGCCGGTGCGGTACATCCGGGTGCCGGCGGTGAAGGGGTTGGGGACGAAACGTTCCGCGGTCGGGCCCGGTTTGCCGACATAGCCGCGCGCCAAACCGAGGCCGCCGATATACAGCTCGCCGGCCACGCCAACCGGTACCGGATTGAGGTCCGCGTCCAGCACGTAGGCGGTGCGATCGCCCACGGGTCTGCCGATCGGGACATAGGCACTCGGGCAGCCGGTGTCGCGCTGTCCGACCCAAGCCAGCGGCGTGACGACAGCCTCGGTCGGCCCATAGCCGTTGATCAGCGTGCCCGCCTGGAATTTCTGCTTGATGCGGACGAAGGCCTCGCGCGACATCGCTTCGCCGCCAAAGGACAGCAGCCGCAGCGGTACCGGTTCGGTGGCCGCTTCAGCCAGCCGAAGCAGATAGGCGGGCGGGAAGCCGGCATTGGTCACGCCGTCGCGTGCTATCACTTCGAGCGTCTGCTCGGCGCTCCACAGGGTATCGTCACGTAGCACCAGTTGGGCGCCGGCGATCAGCGGCACCAGCCAGCGTTCGTGGGCGCCGTCGAAGTTGAACGACAGGAAGTGCAGCTCCCGATCGTCCGGCCCCATGCCGTACTGCTCGACGGTGGCGTGGCAGTGCATCGCCAGGGGGCCGTGTTCGACGGCGACGCCCTTGGGGGTGCCGGTGGAGCCGGAGGTGTAGATCAGGTAGGCCAGTTGGCGAGGATCGACCGCGGGCAACTGCACCGCTTCCGGCTCGCCAACGTCATCCATGACGATGAGCGGCAGGGTAGTGTCGATGCGGCCGCTCAGCGCGCGAGAGGTCAGCACGAGCTTGACGCCGGCGTCCCGCAGCAACTGTTCGATACGCGCAGGCGGCAGCTCGGGGTCCAGCGGCAGGTAAGCGGCGCCGGCCTTCAGCGTGGCGAGCAGCCGCACGATCAGGTCAGGGCTGCGGTCGAGCACCACGCCGACGACGGCCTCCGGGCGGACGCCCGTTGCATGCAAGGCGTAGGCCAGACGCGTGGCGGCGGCATCGAGTTCACCGTAGCTGACGACGCGCTGCCCGCAGCGAATCGCAATGGCCTCGGGACGCTGGGCCGCTTGGCGGGCGATGGTGGCGTGAACCGGATCGGCGGCCGAGAAGCGGCGATCCGCAATATTCCAACCGATCAACTGCTGCTGCTCGTCCGCAAGCAGCAGCGGGATCGCGGCGATCGAGATGGCCGGTTCGTCCGCCACCGAATGCAGCACGCCGACATAGTGCCGCTGCAAACGATCGACCGTATCGTGGTCGAACAGATCCGCGGCATAGCCGAAGACGCCGCCGAGGACTCCCTGTTCGTCCTCCTGCGTATCGAGTGCGAGATCGACCTTGGCCGCGTTGGCGGTCCGCTCGACCTTCTCCAGCACGAGGCCGGGCAGGCGATCCAGCGCACGCAAATCGCGCCGCTGGTGGTTCAGCATGACCTGGAACAACGGGTTGTGGGACAGGTTGCGCTCGGGCTGCAAGGCCTCGACCAGTTGCTCGAACGGCAGCTCCTGATGCGCCTGCGCTTGCAGTACCGATTCGCGAGCGTGGGCCAATACCGATTCGAACGACATGCTGCCGTCGATTTCGGTACGCAATACCTGCGTGTTGACGAAGAAGCCGACGACGCCTTCGGTCTCGACCCGATTGCGGTTGGCCACCGGCACGCCGACGCGCAGGTCGCGCTGTCCTGTGTAGCGGTATAGCAGCACCTGGAAGGCGGCCAGCAGCACGGTGAAGAGCGTGGTGTCGGTTCGACGCGCCAACGCCCTTAGCTTGGCAGAAAGGTCGGCGTCAAGCGAGAACGAGACCGCGCCGCCGCGATGGCTCGGCACCGCCGCGCGTGGCCGGTCGGTCGGCAGCTCCAGCACGACCGTGCCATCGTCTGCCAGATGCGACTTCCAGTAGCGCAGCTGCCGCTCCAGCTCGCCGGCCTCGAGCCACTGCTTCTGCCAGGCCGCGTAGTCGGCGTACTGGATCGGCAGCGGAGCCAATTTCGCCGGCTGGCCGCTGACGAAGCCGGCATAGAGCCGCGCGAACTCGTCGATCACTACGTTCATCGACCAGCCGTCGGAGACGATATGGTGCATCGTGACCAGCAGGATGTGGTCGTCGTCGGCCAGGCGCAGCAGGCGCACGCGCAGCAGCGGGCCCTGTTCGAGGTCGAATGGGGCCTGGGCTTCGGCATCGACCATCGATTGCACGGAAGCGTCGCGCTCGGCGGACTCGACGTCGCGCAGATCGCTGATGGCGATCGGCAGTGAGGCGGGCGGATGGATGCGTTGCACCGCCTGTTCGCCCTCTTGATGGAAGGTGGTGCGCAGGCTCTCGTGCCGCTCCACCAGCGCATCGAAGGTCTTCTGCAAGGCAGGCTGATCGAGAGTGCCACGCAGCCGCACGGCACGCGGAATGTTGTACAGGCCGCTGTTTCGTTCGAGTTGCCACAGGAACCATAGCCGCTGCTGCGCATACGACAGCGCGGCCTCACTGCACCCACGTGCCGCGATCGGCAGGCGCCCGAAATCCATGCCCCGGGCGTTTAGTTCGTCAATGAATCGCTGCTGTCCCTCGGGTGACAGGCTGGCGAACCGTTGTGCGAGGCGGAGTTTGTCCACGCTCATGCTTCTGTCTCCAGGGTATCGAGCCACGCGTCCATGTCGGCCCAGTCTTCCGCTTCGGTGGCCTTCTCGCCGGCGTTCTGATTGCCATTCGTCTGCCCGATGCGGGCTGCCATCTCGGCGAGGCTCGACGACTCGAAGTAAACGCGTAGCGGAACTGGCACAGGCAGGCTGGCGTTGAGCAAAGCGGCGAGACGCGTGACCAGTAGCGAATGTCCACCGAGCTCGAAGAAGTTGTCGTGGATGCCCACACGCTCGACGCCAAGGACGTCTTGCCAGACCTGCGCGAGCAGCGTCTCGATGTCGTTGCGTGGGGCGACGTAGCCTTGCGTCTGCCAGACCGGTGCGGGCAGGGCGCGATGGTCCAACTTGCCGTTGGGCGTGACCGGGAGCCGCTCGAGCGCGATGATCTGAGCCGGCACCATATGGTCGGGCAGTTGTGCCTTGAGCCGGTCCTTGATCGTCGCGGTGTCGACGGCGTCCAGCACGCAGTAGGCGACCAGCCTCTCCTCGTGAACGATCACCGCGGCGTCCTTGACCCCCGGCTGGGACCGCAGCAGATGGGCGACTTCGCCGAGTTCGACGCGGTAGCCGCGGATCTTGACCTGTTCGTCCTGGCGCCCGAGGTATTCAATCCGGCCGTCCGCATCCTGCTTGACGCGGTCGCCGGTGCGGTACATCCGTGCGCCGGTGGCGAAGGGATCAGGCACGAAACGCTCGGCGGTCAGCCCGGGGCGATCGAGGTAGCCGCGGGCCAGCTGCGGCCCCGCGATATAGAGCTCACCGACAATGCCGCTTGGTACCGGATTCAGGTCGGCGTCGAGCACATAGACGCGCGAGCCAGGCAGCGGCGTGCCGGTAGGCAGTTGCCGTTCGGGCAGGGTTATCGCTTCATGCGTCAGTACGCCGACCGTGGTCTCCGTTGGCCCGTAGTGGTTGAACAGCCGGCAGTGCGGCTTCAGGTCACGGATCGTTCGAGCCAGTTCGGCAGAGGTGGCCTCACCGCCGAGGATGAGCGCCTGCTCGGGCAAGACATCGGCGGGTCGGCGGGCCTGCAACAGACCGCGCAGATGGCTCGGTACGATCTTCAGCACGCCAACGCGGTGCTGCGTCATGTAGTCGGCAAAGCGATCGGGATCGAAGCCACGCTCGCGCGAGATCAGATGCAAGGTTCGGCCGCTGCAAAGGGCGCCGAACAGCACGGTATGGCCGAGGTCTGCGGCTGTGGTCGAGACCATTGCCATCGAGGCATCGGCCGGCAGCTCGAGCCGGCGCAGCACGCCCGAGACGTAATGCGCGAGCGCATCGTGGCTGACGACCACGCCCTTGGGGGTACCGGTCGAGCCGGAGGTGTAGATCAGGTAAGCGGCCTGATCCGGGAGCAACGAGACGGAAGGGGCCGCGTCCACTGGTGCCACGGAGGCCGGATCGAGGCAATCGAAGCCCGGCACGGAACCGACGACAACGCTTGCGCCAGCATCGTCCAGCAGCTGGCGCAAGCGTTCGGCCGGCTGTGCCGGATCGAGCGGTACACAGACGGCCCCGGACTTCAGGATGCCAAGCAGGCCGGTGACGAACGCCGGCGAACGTTCGACGCAGAGTCCAACCCGCATCTCCCGCCCGACACCACGCTCGATCAGCGCCGCGGCAATACCATTGGCCAACCGATCTGTCTCGCCGCGAGTCAGCGTCTGTTCCTCGTATCGCAACGCAATGGCAGAAGGATCCGCCACGACACTGCGCCGCCAGGCGGTCAGCACATCGGCTGCGGCAGTCTGCACATCGGCTGCTCCAGTGCCCGGCGACTCGCCCACCAGCATTCCGTCGTCTCCGCTGGCAAACCGCAGTTCGCCGACGCGAGCGTGCGGCGCCGAGACAATCTGCTCCAGCACAACCAGATAGTGCCGCTGCAATTGCTGGACGGTCGCTTGCGAGAAGAGATCGCATTGATAGCTGCAACCGATATCCAGCGTCGCGCCAGCTGAGACCACCAGCGTCAGCGGATAGTTGGTGGTCGCGGCATGGCTGACTTCGCCGAGCTTCAGGCCGTTCTGCTCGCGCTGGCGCAGCGCCGCATCGACCGGGTAGTTCTCGAACACCAGGATCGAGTCGAACAGCGCCTGTCCGCCTTGGCCGGCCCAGCGCTGGATTTCGTACAGCGGCACGTGTTCGTGCTCGCGCAGGGCCAGGTTTTCGGCTTGCAGCGCCTGCAGCCAGTCGGCGACGGACAGGTCCGGTGCAGGTGCCTGGACCACCGGCAGCGTATTGATGAACAGGCCGAGCATCGCCTCGGCGCCGGGCAATGCTGCCGGCCGGCCGGCCACCGTGGCGCCAAAGGCGACGGCA
>MTEU01004710.1_pt3 | contig 25107 bp, 24 predicted proteins | sample 1042701 | NCBI WGS metagenome assembly MTEU01 (sample SAMN06185813, study PRJNA358809) | soil metagenome | isolation source: naturally attenuated soil | place: India | collected 2015-05-23
GCGGCCGATCTCCACCGGGGTGTGGCGGTTGCCGAGGTGGTAGGCCGCGCGCATCAGTGCGTGCGGATCGCCGGACCGTACTTGCAGCACCGATTCCGCTGCCGCCTGCACCTCGACGAACGTGCCGTCGGCGGTCACCAGCAGGTCGCCGCCGCGCAGCACCGTGCCGCGCGGCAGGAAGATCGCCGCTTCCTCGCCGTTGTCCAGCACCGCGCGCAGCCGGCTCTTGCTGCGATCGCCGAACGGCAGCACCAGCTTCGGCGCGCGGCGCACCAGCACCGGCGCGATGCCGTGCGGCGCGGGAAGATGCTTGTCGATCTTGTGCATGGTCAGAACAGGAAATAGCGCTGCGCCATCGGCAGCGAGGTCGCCGGCTCGCAGGTCAGCAGCTGGCCGTCGGCGACGACCTGATAGGTCTCGGGATCGACGGTGACCGTTGGCTGCCAGTCGTTGTGGACCATGTCGCGCTTGCTGACCGTGCGCGTGCCACGTACCGCCGACAGCGTCTTCTGCAGCCCATAACGCCCGCCCACATCCGCAGCCAGCGCGGCCTGCGACACGAAGGTCAGCGACGACCGGTGCAGCGCACCGCCGGCGCTGGCGAACATCGGCCGATAGTGCACCGGCTGCGGCGTCGGGATCGACGCGTTGGGATCGCCCATCGCCGCGGCGGCGATCATGCCGCCCTTCAGGATCAGGCTCGGCTTGACGCCGAAGAACGCCGGCTTCCACAGCACCAGGTCCGCCCACTTGCCGACCTCGATCGAGCCAACCTCGTGCGCGACGCCATGCGTCAGTGCCGGATTGATCGTGTACTTGGCGACATAGCGCTTGACGCGGAAGTTGTCGTGCCCGCCGCGCGCATCGTGCGGATCGCCCGGAAGCTTGCCGCGCTGCAACGCCATCTTGTGCGCGGTCTGCCAGGTGCGCAGGATCACCTCGCCGACGCGCCCCATCGCCTGCGAATCGCTGGAGATCATCGAGAACGCGCCGAGGTCGTGCAGGATGTCCTCGGCCGCGATGGTCTCGCGGCGAATCCGGCTCTCGGCAAAGGCGATGTCCTCGGCGATCGACGGATCGAGGTGGTGGCAGACCATCAGCATGTCCAGATGCTCGTCGATCGTATTGATCGTGTAGGGCCGCGTCGGGTTGGTCGACGACGGCAGCACGTTGGCCTCGCCGCAGACCTTGATGATGTCCGGCGCATGCCCGCCGCCGGCGCCTTCGGTGTGATAGGTATGGATGGTGCGGCCCTTGAACGCGGCGATGGTCGCCTCGACGAAGCCGCCCTCGTTCAGCGTGTCGGTATGGATCGCGACCTGCACGTCGGACGCGTCGGCCACCGACAGGCAGGTATCGATGGCGGCCGGCGTGGTGCCCCAGTCCTCGTGCAGCTTCAGCCCGATCGCGCCGGCCTCGACCTGCTCGACGATCGGCTGCGGCAGGCTGGCGTTGCCCTTGCCGAGCAGGCCGATATTCATCGGATAGGCGTCCACCGCCTGCAGCATCCGCTCCATGTGCCAGGGGCCCGGCGTCACCGTGGTCGCATAGGTGCCGGTAGCCGGACCGGTGCCGCCGCCGATCATCGTGGTGACGCCGCTCATCAGCGCCTCCTCGATCTGCTGCGGGCAGATGAAGTGGATATGGGTGTCGATGCCGCCCGCGGTGACGATCATCCCCTCGCCCGCGATCACCTCGGTGCCCGGACCGATGACGATCGTCACGCCCGGCTGGATATCGGGATTGCCGGCCTTGCCGATGCCGGCGATGCGGCCGTCCTTGATGCCGATATCGGCCTTGACGATGCCCCAATGGTCGACGATCAGCGCATTGGTGATCACGGTGTCGACGCAGTCGCGCGCCAGCCGCTGGCTCTGCCCCATGCCGTCGCGGATCACCTTGCCGCCGCCGAACTTGACCTCCTCGCCGTAGATCGTGAAATCCTTCTCGACCTCGATGACCAGCGCGGTGTCGGCCAGCCGCACGCGGTCGCCGATGGTCGGCCCGAACATCTCGGCATAAGCCTGCCTTCCGATCGTCAACGCCATCACAGCGCTCCCATGATCTTGCCGTTGAAGCCGTAGACGATGCGGTCGCCATCGAGGGCGACCAGCTCGACGGTGCGCGACTGCCCGGGCTCGAAGCGCACCGCGGTACCGGCGGCGATATTGAGCCGGAAGCCGCGCGCGGCATCGCGATCGAACTCCAGCGCGGCGTTGGTCTCGTGGAAATGGAAATGCGAGCCGACCTGGATCGGCCGGTCGCCGGTATTGGCGACCGCCAGCCGTATCGTCGCGCGGCCCGCGTTCAGTTCGATCTCGCCGTCGGCGGGCATCAGTTCACCGGGGATCATCGGGTCTCCTGTCGTTGGTCGGGGCGGATTCGAGCCACCATCAGGCCACCATCAGGCCGACGCCATACAGCGCGACCCCGGCCCCAAGCGCGCGCGCCAGCCACGGCGCATGCCGGCGCAGTACCGAGCCGGCGGCGATGCCGGCCAGATGCAGCGCCATCGTCGCCAGTGCGAAGCCGCCGACATAGGCCAGCACCGCAGGCAGCGCGCCGGCACTCGCGGGCAGTTCGGCACCGTGCGCATGGCCATGGAACAGTGCGAAGCCGCCGACCAGCGCCATCGCCACGCCGGCGGGCAGCCGCGCGCGCAGCCCGACCAGCAGGCCGATCACCAGCAGCGAGGCGGCGATCATCGGCTCGACCGCGGGCAGGGCAACACCGGCGAGGCCGAGCGCGGCGCCGACCAGCATCAGCGCGACGAAGGCCAGCGGCAGCCGCAGCACGCCGCCACCCGCTCCGCCACCCGCGCCTGCGCCACGCACCGCCAGCGCGCTCCAGACGCCCACCGCCACCATCGCCAGCAGATGGTCGGCACCGGTCAGCGGATGCAGCAGGCCGGAGGCGAGACTGGCGCCGACGCTGGCGACATCGTGGCCCGGATGCGCCAGTGCCGGCCCGCTGGCGAGCAGCGCGGCCGCAGCGGCGAGATGAGCGGCGACACCCGCCCGGCCACGCGGCATGGCTTGTTGGAAGGAAACGGAACGAATGAAACCGGCCATGTTGGTCCTCGGTAGAAAACGGAAATTCAGTCAGCGGCGGCGATGCTGGCGATGCGGGTGACGCAGGTCAGACGATCGGCTGGTGCACGGTGACCAGCTTGGTCCCGTCCGGAAAGGTCGCCTCGACCTGGATCTCCGGGATCATCTCGGCGACGCCGTCCATCACGTCCTCGCGCGACAGCACCGTGGTGCCCGCGTGCATCAGCTCGGCCACGGTGCGGCCATCGCGCGCGCCTTCCATGATCGCGGCGGTGATCAGCGCGACCGCCTCCGGATAGTTCAGCTTCAGCCCGCGCGCGCGGCGGCGCTCGGCCAGCAGCGCGGCGGTGAAGATCAGCAGCTTGTCCTTCTCTCTTGGCGTCAGTTCCATCGCCAGTCCTCAACGTTCTGTCGTTACGTCGACCTGTCAGATCGACTTGTTGGATCAACCTGCTGGATCGACCTGCTGGATCGACTTGTCAGATCGACCCGTTACGTCGCCCACAGCCGCAACGGCCTCGCCGCTACCCCATGGATCGGCATCCGCAACGCGCTCCACGCCGCGACCATCAGCTCGCGCACCGGCTCGATGCGCGCGCCCAGCACGCGCAGCAGCAGCATCGGCTGCTCGGCGTCGGCCAGGCACGTCACGCCGGCACGCAGATCGGTCCGATACGGCAGGCGCTCGGCAAGCTGCTCGGCCAGTTCCTGCGTCGCGCCCGCGCCGACGGCCCACAGCGTGCCGAGCACCGGCAGGCCGTCGAGCCCGACGCGCGCCTGGCGCAGCGGCGAATCGGCATCGAGGCGGGCATGCTCGCGCCACAGCGTGCGGACGCCCTGTCCGATGCGCGTGTCCATCCACGCGGTGCCGCGCCGCCATTGCTCGCCGGACGCCTGCCGCCCGAGCACCAGCGCGTCCCAGCCGATCGCGCTGGCGCCCGGGGCGACCTCCACCGTGGTCGCGAGCCGCGCGCGCGCATCGTCGAACACGATGTTCTCCTGCGGCAGCCAGTCCAGCTTCGCGCCGGCCGCGACCGAGATGCGCACGCGCTGGCTGGCGTCGCGGCCGAGCGACTTGTACCACTTGGTCGCGCCCGGCGTCGCCAGCACCGCGTGCGCACCGGGCTCGATGCCGATATCGATGTCGAGCACGTCGCCGCCCGCGATGCCGGCCGGCGGATGCAGCACCACCGCATGGCAGATGCCGCCCTCCGGATACAGCGGCTTCTGCACCATCAGGGGCCCGGCATGCCGCCGCTCGACCAGCGCAGTACGCTCGCCGCGTACGGCAAAGCGCAGCCGCAACTGCGCGTGCCACGCGGCCGGCAAGGCCAGCGTCGCGGCCGGGTCGTCGGCGGGGAAATCGGGATGGCGCATCGATCGATTCGAGCGAAGGCGAAGATGAGCCGCGGCCTAGACCGCGATCATTTCCCGCACGCCCTGCTCTTCCATTCGCCCGCCCTCGCCGCTGGCCACCACCTCCCCGCGGCTCATCACCACGTAGTGATCGGCCAGATGGCGCGCGAACTCGTAGTACTGCTCGACCAGCAGCACCGTCATGCCGAACTCGTCGACCAGCAGCCGCAACGCGCGGCCGATGTCCTGGATGATCGACGGCTGGATGCCTTCGGTCGGCTCGTCGAGGATCAGCAGCTTCGGCTCGCTCATCAGCGCGCGGCCGATCGCCAGCTGCTGTTGCTGTCCGCCCGACAGGTCGCCGCCGCGGCGCTGCCGCATCGTGCGCAGCACCGGAAACAGCTGGTAGATGCGGTCGGGCACGCCGGCCGGCTTGCCGCGGCTGGCGGCGCCGATCAGCAGGTTCTCTTCGACGGTCAGCCGCGGAAAGATCTCGCGGCCCTGCGGCACATAGGCCAGGCCCGCGGCGACGCGCTCGTAGGGCGGCGCCTTGTCCAGCGTCCGGCCGTGCCAGCGGATGGTGCCGCTGCGGGTCGGCACCACGCCCATCAGGCATTTCAGCAGCGTGCTCTTGCCCACGCCGTTGCGGCCGAGCAGCGTGGTCAGCCGGCCCTCCGGCACGTCGAAGCTGACGTCGCGCAGGATATGGCTGCCGCCGTAGTACTGGTTCAATCCGCTGACTTGCAGCATCGGTTTTCCTTTCTGCGCTTCCATTCCGCGCCGCCGTTCAGCGCCGCCGTTCAGCGCCGCCGTTCAGCGCAGCCGTTCAGCGCCGCAGTTCAGCGCCCCAAATACGATTCGATCACGCGCTCGTCGCGCTTGACCGCGTCCAGCGTGCCCTCGGCCAGCACGCTGCCCTCCGCCAGCACCGTGACCTTGCCGGCCTCGCCCGCCAGCGCGGCGACGAATTCCATGTCGTGCTCGACCACCATCATCGAGCAGCTGCCCCGCAGGCCATTGAGCAGCTTCGCCAGCTGCATCGTTTCCTCGTCGGTCATGCCGGCCACCGGCTCGTCGAGCAACAACAGCTGCGGCCGCTGCATCAGCAGCATGCCGATCTCGAGACGCTGCTTCTGGCCGTGCGACAACAGCCCCGCCGGCCGGTAGGCCTCGTCCTCCAGGCCCGTCAGCGCCAGCGTCTGCTCGATGCGGCGGCGGCCATCGGCGTCGAGCCGTGCGCGCAGCGACGACCACCAGCGCTTGTCGGCCTTCATCGCCAGCTCCAGGTTCTCCCACACCGCGTGCTGCTCGAACACGGTCGGCTTCTGGAACTTGCGGCCGATGCCGGTCTGCGCGATGGTCGGCTCGTTCAGCCGCATCAGGTCGATGCTCTGGCCAAGGAACACGCGGCCGCTGACCGAGGCATTGCGTGGCCCGGTCTTGCCGGTGATCACATCCATCATCGTGGTCTTGCCCGCGCCATTGGGGCCGATCACGCAGCGCAGTTCGCCGTGGTCGATCGACAGCGTCAGCCGGTTCAAAGCGCGGAAGCCGTCGAACTGCACGGTGACGTCCTCCAGATACAGGATCGGGCCGTGCGAGACGTCGATGGCGCCGCGCTCGAGCACGCGGCCCAAGCCGGTGGCGTCGCCGCTTTCCGCCTGCGCCGCGTCGTGGCGTTCTTTCATTGCGGCGTTCATGCCTTTCCTCCGCTGCCGGCAGGCACCGCCACGGGCGCAGGCTTGGGTGCCGCCGTTGCACCCGCCGCGCCGCCCCGCCGCAGGCGAACCAGCAGCCCCACGACGCCGTTTGGCAGATACAGCGTCACCAGCACGAACATCGCGCCGAGCAGGAACAGCCAGTACTCGGCGAAATGCGCGGTGAACAGCGTCTTGGCGCCATTGACGAGGAACGCGCCGATCACCGGACCGATCAGCGTGCCGCGTCCGCCGACCGCGACCCAGACCGCCATCTCGATCGAGTTCGCCGGCGACATCTCGCCCGGATTGATGATGCCGACCTGCGGCACGTACAGCGCGCCCGCGATGCCGCACAGCACCGCCGAGAAGGTCCAGACGAACAGCTTGTAGCCGAGCGGGTTGTAGCCGGAGAACATCACGCGCGTCTCGGCATCGCGCACCGCGGTGACCACGCGGCCAAGCTTCGAGGTCACGATATAGCGGCAGGCGATCAGCCCGCCCAGCAGCGCGAACGCGGTCAGTACGAACAGCACGGTGCGCGTCTCGGGTGCGGCGATCGCGAAGCCGGCGATGCGCTTGAAGTCGGTGAAGCCGTTGTTGCCGCCGAAGCCTGTCTCGTTGCGGAAGAACAGCAGCATCGCGGCATAGGTCATCGCCTGCGTGATGATCGACAGGTAGACGCCCTTGATGCGCGAGCGGAACGCGAAGAAACCGAACAGCCAGGCCAGCACGCCGGGCACCAGCACCACCAGCAGCAGCGCGTAGCCCAGATGCTCGGTGCCGTGCCAGAACCACGGCAGCTCCTTCCAGTCGAGGAACACCATGAAGTCGGGCAGCTCGCTGCGATAGACACCGTCGCGGCCGATCGCGCGCATCAGGTACATGCCCATCGCATAGCCGCCGAGCGCGAAGAACAGCCCGTGGCCGAGGCTCAGGATGCCGCAGTAGCCCCACACCAGATCGAGCGCGATCGCCGCCAGCGCGAAGCACATGATCTTGCCGATCAGCGTCAGCGCATAGGCCGACAGATGCAGCGGATGCGTGTCGGGCAGCACCAGCGCGCACACCGGCACCGCCACGGCGGCGAGCAGCGCGAGCAGCGCCAGCGCCAGCCAGCCGCGCGTGGAGAACAGCGGCTGGCGCGCGGGCACCGCCAGCGTGAAGGCGCGCGTTGAAGGATCGATCGAGCTTTGCATCATGCCTCCGCGCTGCGCCCCTTGAGCGCGAACAGTCCCTGCGGCCGCTTCTGGATGAACAGCACGATCAGCACCAGGACGATGATCTTGGCCAGCACCGCGCCGTAGAACGGCTCGATGAACTTGTTGATGATCCCCAGGCCGAAGGCGCCGACGATGGTGCCGGCCAGCTGCCCGACGCCGCCGAGGACGACCACCATGAAGGAATCGATGATGTAGGCCTGCCCCAGGTCCGGGCCGACATTGCCGATCTGCGACAACGCGCAGCCGCCGAGCCCGGCGATGCCCGCGCCGAAGGCAAACGCATAGCTGTCGACCTTCCAGGTCCGTACGCCGACGCACGCTGCCATCGTGCGGTTCTGCGTGGTGGCGCGCACGAACAGCCCGAGCCGGGTGCGATTGAGCACGGCCCAGGCGATCGCCACCACGGCCAGCGCGAACACGACGATGACGATGCGGTTGTACGGAATCACCAGTCCCGGCATCCACTGCACGCCGCCGCTCATCCAGCTGGGGTTCGCCACCTCGACGTTCTGCGCGCCGAACAGCATCCGCACCGCCTGCATCAGCAGCAGGCTGATGCCGAAGGTCGCCAGCAGCGTTTCCAGCGGACGGCCGTACAGATGGCGCAGCACCAGCCGCTCCAGCACGAAGCCGACCGCGGCGGCGGCGAGGAAGGCCGCGGGCAAGGCCGCCGGCAGATACCAGTCGAACGCATCGGGCAGATAGGTGCGGAACAGCGACTGCACCAGCCAGGTCGCATAGGCGCCGATCATCAGGAATTCGCCATGGGCCATGTTGATCACGCCGATCAGGCCATAGGTGATGGCCAGGCCCAGCGCGGCCAGCAGCAGCACGCTGCCCAGGCTCAGGCCCGCGAACAGGTTGCCGATCAGCTCGGCCTGGCGTTCACTGGCGCGCAGATTGTCGAGGGCCTGCTGCGCGGCGGCACGCAGTTGCGCGTCGGGCTCGCGGTACTGGCCGCTGTCGTCGCGCTCGACCAGCGGCTGCAGCCGCTGGCGCGTGGCCGGATCGCTGTCGCGGCCCAGTATGCGAATCGCCTCCAGCCGCTCGTCGCGGCTGCCGTCGGCGAGCACGGTATTGGCCCAGATCACGTCGAGCCTGGCGCGCAGCGCGGTGTCGGCTTCCGACTGGCGTGCGGCTGCGACGGCCTCGCGCGGCGCGTCCTCGGGGCGCTCGAGCAGCGCGGCAATCGCCTGCGCGCGTACCGCGGCATCCGGCGACGCCAGCAGCAGGCTGCCGGCCGCGCCGTCGACCTGCGCGCGCAGGCTGTTGTTCAGCGTCAGCGATTGCAGCGCGCCGGCATCGACCTCGACCGGCTTGCCGGTGATCGCGTCGATCGCACGCTCGCCGTCGACGCGCACCATGCCGATGCCCGGCGCGAACTGCAGCGTGTCGTCCTGCAGCGCCCGCAGGATCGGGCCAGCCTGCTTCGGATCGGCCTTGGCAAGCGCGGCGATGGCGGCGCGCTTGGCGTCGAAGTCGTCTTCGGCCAGCGGCTGCAGGTCGGCCTGGGTCAGCGCGGTGGCGGCCCACAGCGCAGGGGCGGCCAGCAGCAGCGGCAGCACCAGCAGCACGGCAAGCGTGGCGCGCCACCAGGAGGCGCGGAGCAGCATGGGTCGGGACATGGAAATGGGTAGTGTCCTGGATGATGGAGTGGGCTTGAAGCGGATGGCAGTGGGATAGCGAGCGCCGCTACCTCTTCCCCGCCCCTCTCCCGCAAGCGGGAGAGGAGAAAACCTGCGAGAGAACCGACGGTCTTCTCCCTCTCCGTCCAGCGGAATCAGAGAACCGACGGTGTTCTCCCTCTCCCCCTCAGGGGGAGAGGGTCGGGGAGAGGGGGTGGTTTGCCACCCTCTCCCGCAAGGAGCCTCACATCACCTTGTCTGGCTTGCCCTCGTTGCCCGCGATGAACGGGCTCCACGGCTGCGCGCGCAGCGGCTTCGGCGTCTTCCAGACGACCGAGAACTGGCCATCGCCCTTGACCTCGCCGATCATCACCGGCTTGTACAGATGGTGGTTCTCGCCCATCGTCAGCGTGAAGCCGCTTGGCGCCTTGAAGGTCTGGCCGATCATCGCGGCGCGGACCTTGTTCGGATCGGTGGTGCCGGCCTTCTTGACCGCCTGCGCCCACATATGGATGCCGACGTAGGTCGCTTCCATCGGATCGTTGGTCACGCGCTTGTCGCCGCCCGGCAGCTTGTTGGCCTGGACCCAGGACGCCCATTGCTTCTTGAACGCGTCGTTCTCCGGGTTCTTGACCGACATGAAGTAGTTCCATGCGGCCAGGTGGCCGACCAGCGGCTTGGTATCGATGCCGCGCAGTTCTTCCTCGCCGACCGAGAACGCGACCACCGGCACGTCCTTGGCCTTCAGGCCCGCGTTGCCCAGCTCCTTGTAGAACGGCACATTGGAGTCGCCGTTGATCGTCGAGATCACCGCGGTGCGGCCGCCCTGCGAGAACTTCTTGATGTTGGCGACGATGGTCTGGTAATCGCTGTGGCCGAACGGCGTGTAGACCTCCTCGATATCCTTGTCGGCCACGCCCTTGCTCTTCAGGAATGCGCGCAGGATCTTGTTGGTGGTGCGCGGATACACGTAGTCGGTGCCCAGCAGGAAGAAGCGCTTCGCGCCGCCGCCCTCCTTGCTCATCAGGTACTCGACCGCGGGAATGGCCTGCTGGTTCGGCGCCGCGCCGGTGTAGAAGACGTTCTTCGACATCTCCTCGCCCTCGTACTGCACCGGATAGAACAGCAGCGCGTTCAGTTCCTCGTAGACCGGCAGCACCGACTTGCGCGACACCGAGGTCCAGCAGCCGAAGGTCACCGCAACCTTGTCGTTGCTGATCAGCTGGCGCGCCTTCTCGGCGAACAGCGGCCAGTTCGACGCGGGATCGACGACTACCGGCACCAGCTTGCGGCCCAGCACGCCGCCGCTCTTGTTGATCTCGTCGATGGCCATCAGCGCGACGTCCTTCAGCGACGTCTCCGAGATCGCCATCGTGCCCGACAGCGAATGCAGCACGCCCACCTTGATCGGCTCTTTCGATTGCGCGATCGCCAGCGGGCTGGTACCGATCATCGCCGCGGCGGCCACCGCCGACAGCTTCAATATCTCACGTCGTTTCATTGCAGCTCCCTAGCTCGTATTGGTGTTCGAGGAAGAACGCACCCCGACAGGGACTTCTGCAACTAGCGTGCCACCAAAAAAGAACGCGGCCTGTGGCCGCGTGGGGAACTGCATCGAGATGACGGCACCGTGGCGGTGCGCCGGCGCCTTGCATCACGATGGTGCGATGACGCAAAGCGGTGCGGCGCACCGCGCCGGGGCGTCAGGAATAGCGCCGGCTGATCGATTCGGCGACGCAGACCGGACGGTCGCTGCCCTCGCGCTCGATCGTGACCTCCCAGGTCGACTGCGCGCCGACCAGGTCCGGTGCATTGGGCGGCGGCGCGATGCGCTCGACCTTCAGCAGCTTGATGCGCGCGCGCAGCCGGCTGCCGACCGGCACCGGCGCGGTGAAGCGCACGCGGTTCAGGCCGTAGTTGACGCCGATCTTGACGCCCGGCATCTGCATCGCGCTCTGCATCAGCGCGGGCAGCAGCGACAGCGTCAGGAAGCCGTGCGCGACCGGCGCGCCGAACGGCGATTCGCGCCGCGCGCGTTCGGGATCGACGTGAATCCACTGATGGTCGCCGGTCGCCTCGGCGAACAGATTGACCTGGTGCTGCGTGATCTCGGTCCAGTCGCTGACGGCGACCTCCTGCCCCTGCAGGCCCTCGAGTTCTTCCAGCGAAGCGATGGTGCGCATCTTCTCTCCTTGTCCAATGTCAGGCCGGCCGGCGGCCATACATGCCCATGCCCTTGACGGTGCAGACCAGCTCGCCGCGCTGGTTGACCGCCTCCCACTGCGTGTGCACGACGCCGCGATCGGGCTTGGACTGCGACGGCCGCTTGTCCAGCACCGCGACAAACACGGTCAGCGTGTCGCCGGCATAGACCGGCTTGAGCCAGCGGATCTCGTCGACCCCAGGCGAGCCCATGCTGGCGGATTTCGATGTCATGTTGTCGACCAGCATGCGCATCATCACCGCGCAGGTCATCCAGCCGCTCGAGATCAGGCCGCCGTAGATGCTCTTCTTCGCCGCCTCCTTGTCGACGTGGAACGGCTGCGGATCGTATTGCGTGGCAAAGCTGACGATCTCGTCCTCGGTGATCAGCCGCGAGCCGAGCTCGCGCCGGCTGCCGACGACGAAGTCTTCGAAGTACATGGTGTCGGACATGGGGTCTCCGTGGTTGTCGGTATCGACAATGTATCGAGTGTGTTCCCCCTCTCCCCTCAGGGACGAGGGTCGGGGAGAGGGGTGGTTTCAGTCGCCACGTACATAGCGACCGCCGCTGCCCTCTCCCCCTCCCCTCTCCCGCACGCGGGAGAGGCGAGAAACCCGGAATGCAAAAAGCCGCGCCGGACGTTCAGCCCGAGCGCGGCCTTGCTTGCCTCAGCGGCTGGCCATCATGCCGCCTGCTGGAATTCCGGCAGGCTGGCGAAGCGGCCAAGATGGTGGTCGACGTCGCCGAAGGTGGTGTTGATCAGCGTCAGCCGCTTGAACATGTGCGCGGCCGGCAGTTCGTCGGTCACGCCCATGCCGCCGTGGATCTGCACCGCTTCCTGGCCGACCGTGCGCGCCGCCTGGCCGACCCGCGCCTTGGCGGCGGACACGTAGCGGCGGCGCTCCTCGGGGCTCGCCTCGTCGAAGCGGGCCGCGGCCAGCAGCGTGATCGAGCGAGACTGCTCGGCATGGATGAACATCTCGACCATGCGGTGCTGCAGCGCCTGGAAGCGCGCGATCGGCACGCCGAACTGCTGGCGCGTCTTGGCGTACTCGATGGTGGCGGCGGTCAGCGTGTCCATCACGCCCACGGCCTCGGCGCACAGCAGCACCGCGGCGTAGTCGGCGACCTGCTCGAGCAGCGCCCAGCCCTGGCCCTCGGCGCCCAGCAGTTCGCCGGCGGCGTCCTGGAACGTGATATCGGCCGCGTGCAGGTTGTCGATCGTGCGGTAGTCGCGGATGGTGACGCCCGGCGCCTTGGCATCGACCAGGAACAGCGAGATACCGTCCTGGTCGGCGTTGCCGCCGCCGCTGCGCGCCGACACCACGAGCTTGTCGGCCTGGCCTCCGTGGATCGCCACGACCTTGGTGCCGTTCAGCTTGCCGCCCTTGGCGGTCACGCGCACGTCGTTCAGCGTGTAGCGTGCCTCGCGCTCGTTGAACGCGGTGGCCAGCTTGATCTCGCCGCCGGCAACCTGTTCGAGCACCGCGTCCTGGCCGCCGGCCTGCTTCAGCGCGTAGGCGGCGGTCACCGTCGCCAGGTACGGCTCGACCACCAGGCCGCGGCCCAGCTCCTGCATCACCACCATCATGTCGATGGCCGACCCGTTGAAGCCGCCCTGCGCCTCGGGCACCGGCAGCGCGGTCAGGCCGAGTTCGACCAGCGCGTTCCAGGCCGCCTCGCTGTAGCCGGTCTCGCTCTTGTAGGCCTTCTTGCGGGACTCGAAGTCGTAGCTCTTGTCGATGAAGCGGCGTACCGCGTCAGCCAGTTGCTTCTGCTCGTCGCTGAGATTGAAGTTCATGGTTCCTGTCTCCTCACAGCCCCAGGATCATCTGGCTGATGATGTTCTTCTGGATTTCGTTGGATCCGCCGTAGATCGAGGTCTTGCGGAAGTTGAAGTAGTACGCGGCCAGCGGCGCGGCATCGTCGTAGCCGGTCACCGCATGCTCGGTCTCGCACTCCAGGTAGTCGCGGTCGAACGGCTGCGCGTACGGGCCGACGGCTTCGACCATCAGCTCGGTCAGCATCTGCTGGATCTCGGTGCCCTTGATCTTCAGCAGCGAGGCCTCGGGGCCGGGGCCCTTGCCGGCGCTCTCGCTCGACACCACGCGCAGCACGGTGATTTCCAGTGCCATCAGCTCGATCTCCAGCGCGGCGACCTTGGCGCCGAACACCGGATCCTCCAGCAGCGGCTTGCCGTTCTTCTGCTGCTGGCGCGCGACGCGCTTCAGGAAGCCGAGCTCGCGCTTGGAATTGCCGACGCGGGCAATGCCGGTGCGCTCATGGCCGAGCAGGTACTTGGCGTAGGTCCAGCCCTTGTTCTCCTCGCCGACGCGGTTCTCGACCGGCACCTTGACGTTGTCGAAGAAGACCTCGTTCACCTCGTGGTCCTCGTCGAGCATGATGATCGGACGCACGGTGATGCCCGGCGTCTTCATGTCGATCAGCAGGAAGGAAATGCCCTCCTGCTTCTTGGCTTCGGGGTCGGTGCGGACCAGGCAGAAGATCATGTCGGCGTGCTGGCCGAGCGTGGTCCAGGTCTTCTGGCCATTGACGATGTAGTGCTTGCCGTCCGGCGTCAGTTCGGCGCGGGTCTTCAGCGAGGCCAGGTCCGAGCCCGAGCCCGGCTCCGAATAGCCCTGGCACCACCAGTCGGTGCAGTCCAGGATGCGCGGCAGGTAGTACGACTTCTGCTGCTCGTTGCCGTACTTCATGATCACCGGCGCGACCATCGCGACGCCGAAGGGCAGCACGCCGGGCGCGCCGACGCGGGCATTTTCCTCATCCCAGATATGGCGCTGGGTCGCGTTCCAGCCGGTACCGCCGTACTCGACCGGCCAGTGCGGCGCCGACCAGCCCTTGCCCGCCAGGATCTTGTGCCAGCGCACCAGATCGTCGCGGTTGGGCCGGCGGTGATTCAGAATCTTGGCGCGAATGTCCGCCGGCAGGTTGGCTTCCAGCCAGCTGCGCACTTCCTCGCGGAAGGCGTTGTCGGCCGCCGTGTAGTTGAGATCCATGCCCGTCTCCAGTGATGCCGGCTGCGGCCGGCAAATTGTTCTGGCCAACGCACCCTCGCACCGGCGCGAAGGCGGGCACGGGACGCGATTCAGTGAGCCGTCTGCTTCAGCGCATCCGGCACCACGAGCGGAAACGTTTCGATGCCCTCTTCGGCGAGCGCCTGCACTTCCTCCGGCGACGCCGTCCCGCGGATGCCGCGTTCCGGTGCCTCGTCGTAATGCATGCGCCTGGCCTCCTCGGCAAAGCGCGGCCCTACGTCCTCGGTCTGCGCCAGCACCTGCCTGACCGCCTGCAGATACAGCGATTGCAGAGCCTGCGCCGCCTGCGGGACCGCCTGTGCCTGCCGCGCCGGCGCCTTAGCAGCCGGCTGGCGCTCGGCCGCGCCGGACAGATTCAGGCGCGGGGCGCTCGGCAGCCGCGTCACCGCGTGGTCGCCGCAGACAGGACACTGAACGAGATCGCGCGAAATCTGCGACTGCGCATCGTCCTCCGAAGCAAACCAGCCTTCGAACCGATGGTCATGCGCGCAGCGCAGGTCGAGCACCTTCATGATGTTTCCAGCCCGTCAAAGCAAATATTAGCCGTGAATCGCAAATTTGTGAACGGTCGTTCTAATTTTTTCCTGACCGCGGCCAGCCTGGGGCTGGCGTCTGGGGAAGATGGTAGCGTCTCGGCGAATTTAAAGGTGGGTTGCCCTCTCCCCGGCCCTCCCCGGCCCTCTTCCGCAAGCGGGAGAGCGAGAACACCTTGGCACACCGCCACCAGGCGGTTCGCTCCCCTCTCCCGCTTGCGGGAGAGGGGCTGGGGGAGAGGGCAGCAGCGCTCGCACAACCAGCGGGCCGGGATCAACCCGGCACCGTCTGCTCCCCCGGCTGCCACGCACCCGACAGCACCTTTTCCAGCCAGAACGCCCCGATGATGGTCTTGACGTCGGTAATGCGGCCCTGGCGGACCCAGTCGATCACCTGCCCCGCCGGCACGATCAGCGTTTCCAGGAATTCGCCGTCGTCGAGCGCCGCCTCGCCGGCGGTCAGGTCGCGCGCCAGGAACAGGTCGATGAACTCGGTCGAGTACGAGATCACCGGGTGGATGCGGGTCAGATAGTCCCAGCGCGCGGCGCTGTAGCCGGTCTCCTCGCGCAGTTCGCGCTCGCCGCAGCGCTGCGCCCCTTCCTGCGGATCGAGCTTGCCGGCCGGGAATTCCAGCATGACCTCGCGCACCGCATAGCGGAACTGGCGCTCCACCAGCACGGTGCCGTCGTCGAACAGCGGGATCATCATCACCGCGCCCGGATGCTCGACATACTCGCGGCCGGCCTGCTTGCCGTCGGGCAGCCGCACGATGTCCTGCTTCAGCGTCAGAAACTTGCCCCGGTGCAGCGTCGCGGACGCCAGGGGGACTTCCTTCAGATGGTCGTCGCCGCCGGCGTCGAGCGCTTCGGGCGAGACCAGGGAGGCGGCGTTGGCGCCTTGGGATCGGGATGACGACATGAACCCTCCGGGATGGCGAGGCCGCCGAAGGTCATGCCGGATTCGGCGTCAGCTCGCGCGATGTTTGACCAGGTACTGCCAGGTGTAGCCGGGGAAGGCGAACACCAGCATCAGGCAGGCGGTGATCGCGTAGAACTGCCAGCCCTGGGCGAAGCGGTTGCCCAGGCCGGCCTCGACCGCGAAGCCGACCGCGCCGACCAGCAGATAGTAGACGATCAGCTCGGCGAGCCGCATCCAGAACGGCTTGCGCGGCTTGCCGAGCGGAATGACCGCGAACAGGCGCTGGTTGACGAACGGCAGATTGGCACAGGCCAATGCCAGCAGGATGACAAACCAGCCGCCCGCGGATGCGCTCATTGTGGTGTGCGTGGTGCGCGTGTCGGCCGGGCGCTCAGGCGCCCAGCGTGGTGCGCACGACCTGGTAGCACAGGTTCATCAGCGCGGCCGGGAAGATGCCCAGCACGACGATGACCAGACCGTTCAGGCTCAGCAGCGAACGCAGGCCGCCCGAGGCCTCCAGCGTTTCCTCGCCGGCCGGCACGTCGAAGTACATCAGCTTGACGATGCGCAGGTAGTAGAACGCGCCGATCAGCGAGAACAGCACCGCCACCACGGCCAGCCACGACATGCCCGCCGCGACCACCGCCTCGAGCACCGCCAGCTTGGCGTAGAAGCCCACGGTCGGCGGGATGCCGGCCAGCGAGAACATCATCACCAGCATCAGCAGCGCGAACCACGGGTTCTTGCGCGACATGCCCTTCAGGTCTTCCAGCGTCTCGGCCTCGAAGCCCTTGTTGGTGCGCAGCAGGATGATGCCGAAGGTGCCCAGCGTGGTCAGCACATAGGTGACCGCGTAGAACATCGCCGAGCCGTAGGCGCTGGCGGCGCCGTCGGTCTGGCCGCCGGCCACGCCCGACAGCATGCCCAGCAGCAGGAAGCCCATGTGCGAGATCGTCGAATACGCCAGCATCCGCTTCAGGTTGCTCTGCACGATCGCGGTCAGGTTGCCGATCGCCAGCGACACCACCGCCAGCACCGACAGCATCAGCTGCCAGTCCACCGCCAGCGGCAGCAGGCCCTCGACCAGGATGCGCAGCGTCATCGCGAACGCGGCCAGCTTCGGCGCACCGGCGATCAGCAGCGTCACCGCGGTCGGCGAGCCCTGGTAGATGTCCGGAATCCACATGTGGAACGGTGCGGCACCCAGCTTGAAGGCCAGGCCGGCGACCAGGAACACCACGCCGAAGGCCAGCATCGTCGTGTTGACGCGGCCGGACTCGACCACGCGGAACACCTCGCCCAGGTTCAGCGAACCGGTGGCGCCGTACATCATCGACATGCCGTACAGCAGGAAGCCCGAAGCCAGCGCGCCCAGCACGAAATACTTCATCGCCGATTCGGAGGTCACGCGCGAATCGCGGCGCAGCGCGACCAGCGCGTACGACGACAGCGACAGCAGTTCCACGCCGAGATACAGCGTCAGGAAGTTGTTGCCGGTGATCATCACGATCTGGCCGCCCAGCGTGAACAGCGCCAGCATGTAGAACTCGCCGGCGTACAGGTCACGGTCGCCCAGGTAGCGGCGGGTGTAGACCAGCGTCACGAACAGCGCCAGCGCCGAGAACGAGGCCAGCACGTTGGCCATCGGGTCGATCACGGCCAGGTTCGAGAACGCGTAGTGGGTCTCGCCGTTGGCGGCGTTCAGGCCGAACCAGACGGTCAGCACCAGCGTGATCAGCAGCGACAGCGGATAGGCGACGCTCGTGCGGTTCTTGCCGCGTGCGAGGTCGATCCAGTTGACCGCCGCGATGGCGATCGCCAGGAAGATGATCGGGGCCACAGGCGCCCAAGTCGTGGTCGATTCCATGATTCGTTCTCTCCCTGCTTACAGCTTGGACTGCGCCACGTGCGACAGCAGGTTGACCACCGATGCGTGCATCACATCGGTAAAGGGTTTCGGATGCAGGCCCATGTACAGCGTCATCGCGGCCAGCAGGCCCAGCATGACGAACTCGCGCTTGTTCAGGTCGACCAGCTCGGCGACGTGCTGGTGCTTGATATCGCCGAACACCACGCGCTTGACCATCCACAGCGAATAGGCCGCGCCCAGGATCAGCGAGGTAGCGGCCGCCAGGCCGATCCAGAAGTTGTACTGGACGCCGCCCAGGATCACCATCCACTCGCCGACGAAGCCCGAGGTGGCCGGCAGGCCGCTGTTGGCCATCGCGAAGAACACGGCGAACGCCGCGAACTTCGGCATCGTGTTGACCACGCCGCCGTAGTCGGCGATCTGGCGCGAGTGCACGCGGTCATAGAGCACGCCGATGCAAAGGAACATCGCGCCCGAGATGAAGCCGTGCGAGATCATCTGCACGATGCCGCCCTCGATGCCGATCTCGCTGAAGATGAAGAAGCCCAGCGTGACGAAGCCCATGTGCGCGATCGACGAGTACGCGACCAGCTTCTTCATGTCGGCCTGCACCATCGCCACCAGGCCGATGTAGATCACAGCCACCAGCGAGATCGCGATGATGAACGCGGCCAGGCTGTGGCTGGCGTCCGGCGCGATCGGCAGCGAGAAGCGCAGGAAGCCGTAGGCGCCCAGCTTCAGCATGATCGCGGCCAGCACCACCGAGCCGCCGGTCGGCGCCTCGACGTGGGCGTCGGGCAACCAGGTATGGACCGGCCACATCGGCACCTTGACCGCGAAGGCCAGGAAGAACGCCAGGAACAGCAGCACCTGCTCGTTCATCGACAGCTTGGCCTGATGCCATTGCAGGATCTCGAAGCTGCCGGTCTTGTTGTACAGGTACAGCAGCGCGACCAGCGTCAGCAGCGAACCAAGCAGCGTGTACAGGAAGAACTTGAAGGCCGCGTAGACCCGGTTCGGACCGCCCCAGACGCCGATGATGATGTACATCGGGATCAGCGTGGCCTCGAAGAACACGTAGAACAGCATGCCGTCAAGCGAGGCGAACACGCCGACCATGATGCCCGACAAGATCAGGAACGAGGCCATGTAGGCCGCCACGCGCTCGGTGATGACCTCCCAGCCGGCGATCACGACGATCACCGTGATGAAGGCGGTCAGCACGACGAACCACATCGAGATGCCGTCGACGCCGAGGTGGTAGTTGATGTTGAAGCGCTCGATCCACGAGTACTTCTCGACGAACTGCATCTGCGCGGTGCCGCGGTCGAAGTTCAGGATCAGCGGCAGCGTGACCAGGAAGCTGACGATCGAGCCGAACAGCGCGGTCCAGCGGACGAAGCCCGGGCTGCGATCCGAGCCGAAAGCCAGCACCAGCAAGCCGAAAAAGATAGGCAGCCAGATAGCGAAAGAGAGAACCATTTTCGTTGTATTCCTTACTTGGCGCCCACCGCGCTAGCCGAGCCGAAGATCGTGATCGACAGCAGCACCAGCATGCCCAGGATCATCGCGAATGCGTAGTGATAGATATAGCCGGACTGCACGTAGCGGCTGACCGAGGCGACCCAGCCGACCACACGCGCGGCACCGTTGACCAGCAGGCCGTCGATCAGGCCCTGGTCGCCGCCCTTCCACAGGCCCGTGCCGATCAGGCGCGCGCCGCGGGCGAACACCGCTTCGTTGATGGCGTCCATGTAGTACTTGTTGTCGAGCAACTTGTACACGCCGCTGAAGCGCTGCTGGATCGCGGCCGGGATGTCGGGGCGCTTCATGTAGAAGAACCACGACAGCACCACGCCGGCCAGCGCGAGCCACAGCACCGGGGTCTGCAGCGAGTGGATGCCCATCGCGACCCAGCCGTGGAACATCTCGGCGAGCTCGCGCATCGCGTGATGGTTTTCGCCGACGAAGATCACGTCCTGGAAGGCGACGCCGTTCTTGAAGAAGTCGCCGAACAGCATCGGCTCGATCGCGATCGCCCCGATCACCACCGACGGGATCGCCAGCAGCACCAGCGGCAGCGTCACGACCCATGGCGACTCGTGCGGCTTCTCGCCCGGCGCCAGGCCATGGTGATGGTCGTCGCCATGCGCCTCTTCCTCTTCCTCGGCGTGGTCGTGGTGCAGGTGCGGCTTGCCGAAGCGCTCCTCGCCGTGGAACACCAGGAAGTACATGCGGAACGAATAGAACGCGGTGACGAACACACCGGCCATCACGGCAAAGTAGGCGAAGCCCGAACCGGCGATGTGCGACTCGGCCACGGCCTCGATGATCGAGTCCTTCGAGTAGAAGCCCGAGAAGAACGGCGTACCGATCAGCGCCAGCGAACCGACCAGCGAGGTGATCCAGGTGATCGGCATGTACTTGCGCAGGCCGCCCATGTTGCGGATGTCCTGGTCATGGTGCATGCCGATGATCACCGAGCCCGCGGCCAGGAACAGCAGCGCCTTGAAGAACGCGTGGGTCATCAGGTGGAACACCGCGACCTGGTAGGCCGAGGCGCCCAGCGCGACCGTCATGTAGCCCAGCTGCGACAGCGTCGAGTATGCGACCACGCGCTTGATGTCGTTCTGGATGATGCCCAGGAAACCCATGAACAGCGCGGTGATGGCGCCGATCACCAGCACGAAGGACAGCGCGGCGTCGGACAGCTCGAACAGCGGCGACATGCGGCTGACCATGAAGATGCCGGCGGTCACCATGGTGGCCGCGTGGATCAGCGCCGAGATCGGGGTCGGGCCTTCCATCGAGTCGGGCAGCCACACGTGCAGCGGGAACTGCGCCGACTTGCCCATCGCGCCGATGAACAGGCAGATGCACGCCACCGTCAGCATCATCCAGTCGGTGCCCGGCAAGGTCACGGTCGCCAGCTGGTCGCGCGCGGCGAACACCTCGGTGTAGTTCAGGCTGCCGCTGTAGGCCAGCAGCAGGCCGATGCCCAGGATGAAGCCGAAGTCGCCGACGCGGTTGACCAGGAAGGCCTTCAGGTTGGCGAAGATCGCGGTCGGACGGGTGTACCAGAAGCCGATCAGCAGATACGAGACGAGGCCCACCGCTTCCCAGCCGAAGAACAGCTGCAGGAAGTTGTTGCTCATCACCAGCATCAGCATCGAGAAGGTGAACAGCGAGATATAGGCGAAGAAACGGTTGTAGCCGGGGTCGCCCTGCATGTAGCCGACGGTGTAGATATGCACCATCAGCGAGACGAAGGTCACCACCACCATCATCATCGCGGTCAGCGAGTCGACCAGGAAGCCGACCTCCATCTTCAGCTCGTGGCCGGCGAACGGCAGCACCATCCACTCATAGACCGTGGCGTTGAAGCTGGCCCCATCCACCATCACGTCGCGCAGCACGAGCAGCGACAGCAGGCAGGCGATCGCCACACCGAGAATGGTCACGGTGTGGGCGATGGCGCGGCCGGCGCGCGTCTCCGACGAGAACGATCCGAAGAACTTGGTGCCGAACAATCCCGCGATAGCCGCGCCGGCGAGCGGCGCCAGCGGAATCGCGAGCAGCAGGTTGGGGTTGAGCGTGGTTGCCATAGGACGCTTGTTGGTGTGCGGTCGGGTGCGGTCGGTTGGGTGACGTGTTTCGACAGGATCGGCTCGCGGGCATCAGCCCTTGAGCGCGTCCAGGTCGTCGACGTTGATCGTGTCCAGGTTACGGAACAGCACGACCAGGATTGCCAGACCGATCGCCGACTCGGCGGCGGCCACCGTCAGGATGAAGAAAACGAAGACTTGTCCGGCCAGATCGCCCAGATAGTGCGAAAAGGCGACGAAGTTCATATTGACCGCCAGCAGCATCAGCTCGATCGCCATCAGCAGCACGATCACGTTCTTGCGGTTCAGGAAGATGCCGACGATGCTGATCGCAAACAGGATCGCACCGAGCACCAGGAAATGGGCGAGAGAGAGCACGTCGTTCCCCGATCTTCAGTTCTTGTTGGCGGCGTCGGCTTGCTCGCCGGCGGCTTGCGCGGTCTGTGCCGGCATCGAAACCAGCCGCACGCGGTCGGCGCGGCGGGTGCGCAGCTGTTCGGACACGTCCTGCGCCTTGGTGTCCTTGCGGCGGCGCAGCGTCAGCGCGACCGCGGCGATGATGGCCACCAGCAGGATGATGCCGGCCACCTCGAAGGCGTAGATGTAGTCGGTGTAGATCACCTGGCCGAGCGCCCCGGTGTTCGAGTAGTCGCTCCCCTGCGGCATCGGCTTGAGCGGCTGCGTGGTGCCGACGAAGTTGCGCACCAGCACGATCGCCATCTCGGCGATGATCAGCGCGCCGACCACCGAGGCCAGCGGCACATAGGTCCAGAAGTCGCGGCGCAGGTGCTCGATATCGATATCGATCATCATCACGACGAACAGGAACAGCACCATCACGGCGCCGACGTAGACCAGCACCAGCAGGATGGCGAGGAATTCGGCCTGCAGCAGCATCCACAGCGCGGCCGCCGTGAAGAACGACAGCACGAGGTACAGCGCCGAGTGCACCGGGTTCCTGGCGGTGATGACTTTCAGTGCGGAGAGCACCAGCACCACTGCGAAGACGTAGAAGATGGTGGTCGTGAATTCCATGGTTCTCGTCGTGCCGCACGGCACAGCCCACCCCCGGTGGCCTGCCCCTGCGGCATCCTTCTAGTTGCCCCTCGCGGGGCACGATTCAATGTGTAGCCTTGCGGCCCGGTTCGCCCGGATTCGCGCCGTTCGCACCGATTCGCGCGAACGGCCGGCGATCAGCGGTACTTCGCGTCCGCCGCCTTGGCCGCCGCGATCTGCGGCTCGTAGCGGTCGCCCACCGCGAGCAGCATGTCCTTGGTGAAATACAGGTCGCCGCGCTTCTCGCCGTGGTACTCGAGAATCTGGGTTTCGACGATCGCGTCGACCGGGCAGGCTTCCTCGCAGAAGCCGCAGAAAATGCATTTGGTCAGATCGATGTCGTAGCGCGTGGTACGGCGGGTGCCGTCGGCGCGCACGTCCGACTCGATCGTGATGGCCAGCGCCGGGCAGACCGCTTCGCACAGCTTGCAGGCGATGCAGCGCTCCTCGCCGTTCGGATAGCGGCGCAGCGCGTGCAGGCCGCGGAAGCGCGGCGACACCGGCGTCTTCTCCTCGGGGAACTGCACCGTGATCTTGCGGGCGAAGAGATAGCGGCCGGTCAAGGCCATGCCCTTGAAGAGTTCCTTCAGGAGCAGGCTGTTGAAGAAGTCCTTGATGGCGAGCAGCATGACGATTGCTTCCTAGTAATTCCACCGGGCGCGGCGCGTGCGCCGCAGCCCGGCTTGGTCCGTCCCGGCCAGCTTCGTGGCCGGGATCGGCGGCGATTTCAGTGCCAGATATTCCAGGGCGACTTCATCCAGATCGCCACGATGATCAGCCATGCGACGGTCAGCGGAATGAAGACCTTCCAGCCCAGGCGCATGATCTGGTCGTAGCGGTAGCGCGGGAACGAAGCGCGGATCCAGATGAACACCGACAGCAGCAGGAACACCTTGATCAGCAGCCAGAAGAAGCCCGGGATCGCGTTGGTCACGACGCTGTCGACCGGGGGCGCCCAGCCGCCGAGGAACATCAGCGCGGTCATCGTCGAGATGATGATCATGTTGATGTATTCGGCCAGGAAGAACAGCGCGAAGCCCATGCCGGAGTACTCGATCATGTGGCCCGCCACGATTTCCGATTCGCCTTCCACCACGTCGAACGGGTGGCGGTTGGTTTCGGCCACGCCCGAGATGAAGTAGACGCCGAACATCGGCAGCAGCGGCAGCCAGTTCCACGACAGGATATTCAGGCCCATGTTGGCGAAGTAGCCGGTGTTCTGGCCGTTGACGATCGCCGACAGGTTCAGGCTGCCCGACACCATCAGCACGGTGACCAGCGCGAAGCCCATCGCGATTTCGTACGACACCATCTGCGCCGCGGCGCGCATCGCACCGATGAACGCGTACTTCGAGTTCGAGGCCCAGCCGGCCAGGATCACGCCGTAGACGCCGACCGAGCTGATCGCCATCACATACAGCAGACCGGCATTGACGTCTGCCATCACCACCTCGGCCTGGAACGGGATCACCGCCCAGATCGCCACGGCCGGCATCAGCACCATCAGCGGCGCGATCAGGTACAGGCCCTTGCTGACCTGCGAGGGCGTCATCACTTCCTTGAGCAGCAGCTTCAGCACGTCGGCGATCGGCTGCAGCAGGCCCAGCGGGCCGACCCGGTTCGGGCCGATCCGCACGTGCATCCAGCCGATCAGCTTGCGCTCCCACAGGATCAGGTAGGCCACGCACAGCAGCAGCGGCACCACGATGACCACGGCGCGAATCAGGATCCACAGCGGCGTCCATGCGCCACCGAAGACGGCCTGTCCCTGCGAGGTAATCCAATCGATCATCTTTCTCTCTCGCCTGTCGTATTCGCTTCTTTAAGCCGCGGCCACCGGGGCCAGTTCCACCGCCTTTTCCACCAGCACGGTGCCGAACATCGGCCCGAGGCCGACGGCGGCCGGCGTGGCCGCCGACACGCGCACCGTATTGGCGGGCAGACCTTCTTCCAGCACGGCCGGCAGCACCACGCTGCCCTGCCCTTGCGTGACGCGCACCGGATCGCCGGCGGCCACGCCCAGCGCGGCGAACAGGTCGGCCGACAGGCCCACCTGCATCGCGCGGCGCGCAGCCGCGCTCAGCTGCAGCGAATCGGCACGGCGCACGATCGCGTCCGAGTGGTAGATCGGCACGTCGGCGACGCGCTCGATCGCCGGCACGGCGCCATCGGCCGACGGCGCGGCGACCTGGATCGCGGCGGACGTGCGGTTGTTCAGGCGCGGAGCGATCGCGTCGGCCAGTGCTTCGTCGCGGACCGACTCGGCGGTCTCGTAGTCGAAGCCCGGCACCTCCAGCAGGTTGCCCAGCACGCGCAGCACCTTCCAGCCCGGACGGGTCTCGCCCAGCGGGCGGACCACGCCGTTGAAGCTCTGCGGCACGCCTTCGCAGTTGACGAAGGTGCCCGAGGTCTCGCTGAACGGCGCGATCGGCAGGATCACGTCGGCGTATTGCAGCGCGGCCTCCGAGCGGAACGGCGACAGCACGATCACGGTACCGGCCTGGCCCAGCGCGGCCAGCGCGCGTCGCGGATCGGCACTGTCGAACTCGGGTTCGGCGTTCAGCACCACGTAAGCCTTGCGCGGCGTCTCCAGCATGGCGCGGGCATCGGCCCCACCCTGGCGCGGCAGCGCGCCGACCAGATGCGCGCCGACGGTGTTGGCGGCTTCCGTCAGGAAGCCCAGCGTGGCGCCGGTGCTGTCGGCGATCCACTGCGCCAGCGCGTGCAGCGCGGCGAATTGCGGATGGCGGACGGCCTCGTTGCCGAGGAAGACGGCACGGCGCTCGCCCGACAGCAGGGCCTGCGCGGCCGCCTCGGCCAGCGCGCCACCGTCGAAACCTTCCGTGCCGGCCGGAGCGGCGACGCCCTTGGCAGCCGCGACGGCACGCGCCACGCCAGCCAGCGCGGCGGCCCA
>MTEU01000298.1_pt2 | contig 24946 bp, 25 predicted proteins | sample 1042701 | NCBI WGS metagenome assembly MTEU01 (sample SAMN06185813, study PRJNA358809) | soil metagenome | isolation source: naturally attenuated soil | place: India | collected 2015-05-23
GTTCTCCCAGTGTCTCCTCCACCCTCCTCCTTTGGTGGATTCAAACCCAAGCCTCAGCGGCTTGGGTTTTTTTTCGTCCCTGCGCGGTTTTTGCCCCCGCAATGTGGCCTGCCAGGCGCGGCACGGCTCCATCCCTTGACGGCAAACGCAATGTTTGCTTGTGCCGAGCGGCGAACCGCAAGTATAATCGAGGGCTTTTCCGTCATGCCCGCGGAAGAAGAACTCAGGGAGAGCCTGCACACACAAGCAGGAAGGTCAGGTCCAAAGGGCCGGCCGACGACGCAAGTCATGTTACGGGCAGGTTCTACAAGTCTCAGGAAAGATCATGAAAACCTTTTCCGCCAAGCCTCATGAGGTAAAGCGCGACTGGTTCGTGATTGACGCGACGGACAAAGTCCTCGGCCGTGTCGCCAGCGAAGTGGCACGCCGTCTGCGCGGCAAGCACAAGCCGGAATTTACTCCGCACGTCGACACGGGCGATTACATCATCGTCGTCAACGCGGCCAAACTGCGTGTCACCGGCACGAAGGAAACCGACAAGAAGTACTACCGTCACTCGGGCTACCCGGGCGGTATCTACGAAACCACGTTTGGCAAGATGCAACAGCGCTTCCCGGGCCGTGCCCTGGAAAAGGCTGTCAAGGGCATGCTGCCGAAGGGTCCGCTGGGCTACGCGATGATCAAGAAGCTGAAGGTGTACGCCGAAGCCGAGCATCCGCACGAAGCGCAGCAGCCCAAGGCGCTGGAAATCTAAGGGGGCCATCCATGATCGGAAATTGGAACTACGGTACTGGCCGCCGCAAGAGCGCTGTGGCTCGTGTCTTCATCAAGTCGGGCAAGGGCGACATCGTCGTCAACGGCAAGCCCATCAACGAGTACTTCGCTCGCGAAACCTCGCTGATGATCGTGCGCCAGCCGCTCGAACTGACTGCCCACGCGCAGACCTTCGACATCAAGGTCAACGTGACCGGCGGCGGCGAAACCGGCCAGGCCGGTGCGGTGCGCCACGGCATCACCCGCGCGCTGATCGACTATGACGCCACGCTGAAGTCCGCGCTGTCGAAGGCCGGCTTCGTCACCCGCGATGCGCGTGAAGTCGAGCGTAAGAAGGTCGGTCTGCACAAGGCACGTCGTCGCAAGCAGTTCTCGAAGCGTTGATGCGCCGGGCGATCCGGGATCCTGTCCTGGATTGCGCAGCCAGCAAGAACCGCACGCCCGTCGTGCGGTTTTTGTTTTGTGGGCTTCGTCGACCCGAGCGTCGCCGCCGACAGCGTTGTTGTGGCATCACGGTCGGACGGGCAGTTGGCCGCACAATGCATCGTCATGGATACAATGGCGCTTTCCCAAGTTCCCCAGTGAGGCCGCGATGCTGTTTTCGAAGAAGAAAGGGTTGACGATCGACACCCTGATCGGTCGCCAGACCGTCGTCGAAGGCGACCTGCACTTCTCGGGCGGCCTGCGGCTCGACGGCCGCGTGCGCGGCAATGTGCTGGCCGTGGCCGAGCAGCCGAGCATGCTGGTGGTCAGCGAGTCCGGCGTGGTCGAGGGGGAGGTCAAGGTCGGCCATCTGGTGCTGAACGGCACGGTGACCGGTCCCGTGCATGCCGCCGAGCTGCTCGAGCTGCAGCCACAGGCACGCGTGCAGGGCGAAGTGCATTACGCGGCTCTGGAAATGCACCAGGGCGCGATTGTCGAGGGCCGTCTGGTTCCGCTCGGGAACACCGAGCCCAAGGCGTTGCCCAACCTGAAACTGGCCGCAGGCAGCGAAGAAAGCGCTTGAGGCCGCGCGCCTGGAAGTACGCGTCCACCATGCCCCTTGAATCGATGGGGGATCGGCACGATCTTTCCAGTGCGCTTAGAATACCGGCGTATCTAAATAGGAGAACCCCATGAACGCAGTCGCAGAGGCACCCATTACCGAGGACGTGCCGGCCCCGTTCGTCTTTACCGACAGCGCCGCCGACAAGGTCAAGCAGTTGATCGAGGAAGAGGGCAATGCCGATCTGAAACTGCGCGTCTTCGTGCAGGGCGGCGGTTGTTCCGGCTTCCAGTACGGCTTCACGTTCGACGAGGAAGTGAACGAGGACGACACCACGATGGTGAAGAACGGCGTCACGCTGCTGATCGATTCGATGAGCTACCAGTACCTGGTCGGCGCCGAAATCGACTACAAGGAAGACATCAACGGCGCCCAGTTCGTGATCAAGAACCCGAACGCCACGACCACCTGCGGTTGCGGCTCGTCGTTCTCGGTCTGACGCCAGTCCGCCTCAGCGAAAAGCGCACCTCGGTGCGCTTTTTTGTTGTCTCTTTCCGACCGGGTCCGCGCCTTACTGCGCCGCGCGCCAGACCACCGGAAACCAGTCTTCCCGCATTCGTTCGCCGTTGGCAAGCCCGATACCAGGGAAGGGCGGCGAAGTGCGGCCGGGACGCTCTACATAGCGGACGTCGTCACCGAGAAAACGCGCCGAGAACGCGCGCCGGCGTCCGCTTCCGGTATTGCCCGCTGCGCCATGCACGGTGCGGAAGTCGAACACCACCGCGTCGCCCGGCTCGAGTTCCGGCGTCAGGATCCGGTGCGAGCCGTCTTCGACGTCGGGCATCTCCATGAAGGCATCGTCGCCGGCATAGAAGTTGTCGTTGCTGGCCCAGCGCTTGGGTCGCACCAGCTTGGGCCAGCGATGCGAGCCGAGCACCACGCGCAGCGTGTTCGCCGTGGTGACCGGGTCCAGCGGAATCCAGTAGCTGGCAGTCTGCCAGCCATCGACGCAGTAATAGGGCAGGTCCTGATGCCAGGGCGTCGGCTTGGCGGTGCCCGGTTCCTTGACCAGGATGTGCTCGTGAAAGACCTGCGCCGCCTGCGAGCGCATCAGCTGTCCGGCAATCGCGGCCGCCGGCGATTCGCGCATGAAGGCGGCAAAGGCGGGGATCCGCTGCCAGTTGCAGTAGTCCTCGAAGAACCGGCCGCTCTCGCCGGCACGCACATTTTCGATGGCAAACGGCCCGGGTTCGGCCAGGTTCTGCTCGAAGCCTTCGCGCAAGCGCTCGACCCAGCCGCTGAAGGCACCGCGTAGCACCAGCGCGCCGTCGCGCTGGTAGGTCTCGATCTGTGTGGTCGTGATTTCCATCTGCTCCCCCGATTGATACTGGTCCGCCACGACAGTATCGAAGCGCCGCCAAAATAGGGAAAGCATATATTCTCTATGTTCCAATATAGCCATCTGCTATAGATGGGCCGCGACTGCGCCGAGCCGCCACCGATGATCGCCTTCTCCTTCCGCCAACTCGAATATTTCGTTGCCGTCGCCGAGCAGGGCAGCATCAGCGGTGCGGCGCGCGTGCGCCATGTTTCTCAGCCGTCGGTGTCGCTGGCGATCGGCCAGCTCGAGCAGATCCTCGGCACGCCCCTGTTTCGCCGGCAGGTCAGCCGCGGACTGGAGCTGACGCCGGCCGGCCAACGGTTGCTGGCGCGCGCCCGCGACATCCTGGCGCTGGCGGCCGGTATCGGCGCCGAAGAGAGCGAAGCGGCGACGCTGAGCGGCCAGCTGTCGCTGGTCTGCTTCCAGGACCTCGGCCCCTACCATGTGCCCGCGCTGCTGGCCGGGTTTCGGGCCCGCCATCCCGGCGTCGCGGTGACGCTGTTCGAAGCCGACCTGGCCACGGTCGCCCGCACGCTGCACGCCGGCAAGGCGGAGCTGGCGCTGACCTACGACCTCGGCTTCGACCACCGCGTGCTGCGCTGGCGTCTTGCCGAACTGGCTCCCTATGCGCTGCTGCCGGCCGACCATCGGCTGGCCGTGCAGCCGGACGTCAGCCTGGCGGAACTGGCCGGCGAGCGGCTGATCCTGGAGGACATCGCGCAGACACGCGAGTACTTCCTGTCGCTGTTCTGGGCGCACGGCCTGTATCCGCAGCTGCATCAGTACACGCAGACCTTCGAGATGCAGCGCGGGCTGGTCGCGCACGGCTATGGCGTGGCGCTGTCGTGCACCCGTCCTGCCGGCGACCGCAGCTATGACGGCACGCCGATCGCCTGCCGGCCATTGCGCGAGACCGTGACGCCGCAGCGCGTGGTGCTGGCGCGGGCCGAGTCCATCCGGCCCTCGCCGGTCGCGGAGGCCTTCATTCAGTGGGTAGAGCAGGAGCGGGGCGCCGCGCCGTTGCGCGACGAGGCGCAAGGCAGCGCGGACCGCTAGGGGAGGCCGGCGCGGCGCCGCGGCAGATCAGCGCGGACAGTTCAGCGTGGACAGTTCAGCGTAGACGGTTCCGCGTGGACAGTTCAGCGCGGATAAATCGCGCCGAGTACGCGCGGGCCGGCGGCGCCGGTCACGGTCGGCATGTTCCCAGGCTGCCGCCGCAGGCATTGGCGCGCCAGCCAGGCAAACGCGAGCGCCTCGACCTGCGAAACCGGCACGCCGAAATCGTCCGTGGTCTGAACCGTCACGCCCGGCAGCGCAGCCGCCAGGCGCGCCATCACGAAGCCGTTGCAGGCACCGCCGCCGCAGACGATCAGGCGCCGCGCGTCGGGCGCATAGCGGCGGATATCCCGGGCAATCGCCTCGGCGGTGAGCGCCGCCAGCGTAGCCTGCACGTGCTGGGGGTCGCGTTCGGCGTCCTGTAGCCGTGCGTCCAGCCAGGCCGGATGGAACAGGTCGCGGCCGGTGCTCTTGGGTGGGGATTGCTTGAAATAGGGCTCGTCGAGCAGCCGCGCCAGCAGCGCCTCGTCGATGCGGCCGCCGGCCGCCCAGTCGCCGTTGGCGTCGAATGGCAGGCCCCGATGGCGGGCGATCCAGTGGTCCAGCAGCGCATTGCCGGGGCCGCAGTCGAAGCCGATCACCGGCCCGCCATTGCCGGGCAGCACGCTGATATTGGAGATGCCGCCGATATTGCAGACCACGCGGGTTTCGCCGGCCAGGCCGAACAGCGCCTGATGCACGGCCGGCACCAGCGGCGCGCCCTGGCCGCCGGCCGCGATATCGCGGCTGCGGAAATCGGCGACCACGTCGATGCCGGTCAACTCGGCGAGCAGCGCTGGATGCTGGCTCTGGCGCGTATAGCCGATGCCGTCGTAGCGGCCCGGACGATGACGGATGGTCTGGCCGTGCGCACCGATCGCCGCGACGGCGTCGGCCGGCACCGCGGCGTCCCGCAACAGCGTGGCCACGCAATCGGCGTAGACGCGCGCCAGCGCGTTGGCGGCCAGCGCCTCGCGATGGATCTCGTCGTCGCCCGGCTGCTGCAGCGCGCCGAAGGCGGCGCGCAGATCGTCGGGGAAGGGTTGGTGGCTGGCCGCAAGGACCCGCGGCTGCGCCCCGGCGAAGTCCACCAGCACGCCGTCGGCGCCATCCATGCTGGTGCCGGACATCAGGCCGATCAGGAGCTCGGGGCGCGTGGTGGACATCGAGGCGTGGGGCGTTGCGCTCGGTGCCGCGTCAGTTGCCGCTGGAGGCGACGTTGTAGGTGCGCAGCGCGTTGATCCGGCTCAGCATGTCGCTGGTGTAGCTCAGGAACTGCTGGCGCGCGCGCCCGGTCAGCGCCGGCGATTCCATCAGCGTGATCGTCAGCGGATTCTGCGGCACGTCGTTGTGGCGGAACTCGTAGTGCAGGTGCGGTCCGGTGGCCCAGCCGGTCGAGCCGACATAGCCGATCAGCTGCCCCTGCATCACGCGCTGGCCTTGCTGGATGCCGGCAAAGCGCGACAGGTGCGCATAGTAGGTCGAGTAGCCGTTGTGGTGCTTGATGACGATGATGTTGCCGTAGCCGTTCTGCTGGCCGACGAAGTCGACTTCGCCGTCGCCGGTGGCGAACACCTTGGTGCCGGTCGGCGCCGCGAAGTCCACACCCTTGTGCTGCAGCCACTGGTGATGCAGCGGGTGGTCCCGGCCGCCGAAGCCCGACGACATCCGCGAGAACTCGACCGGCGAGCGCAGGAACGGCCGCTTCATGCTGCGTCCGTCGAAGGTGTAGTAGGCGCCGTTCTTGCCGTCCGGCGCGTACCACAGCGCCTGGTGCAGCTGGTTGCGGTTGATCAGCTCGATCGCCACTACGCGGCCGTTGCGCACGAAGGCGCCGTCGCGATAGCCCGATTCGTAGACGATGCGGAAGCGGTCGCCCTTGACGATGTCGTGGTGGAAGTCGATCACGCCCGAAAAGATCGAGATCATCTGATCGACGACCTCGTCCGGCACGTTGGCCGCGTCCATTGCCTTGAAGAAGCCGCCCGTGCCGATCGTGCCCGAGCCCATTTCGTAGTGCAGCTCGTTCTTGACGACCTCGATGCGGGCCTTGTAGTCCGGATCGGCCAGGTCGCCGGCGCGCTCGATCACCAGCTGGCGCGAGATCGACACGTCGCCGCCCAGGTTGGCCTGCAGCGACACCAGCAGATTGCTCTGGTCGACTTCCGCCTGCACGATCTGGCCCGGTTCGAGCTTGAACAGGCCGCGCGCGGTCGGGTTCTTGTGGATGAAGGCCTGGGCGTCGGGGTCGTCCACGCCAAGCCGCTTCAGTAGCGTGGCGATGGTGTCGCCGCGCTGCATGCGCTCCTGGCGGACGAAGGTGGCGCTGGTATCGGTCAGGCGCTCGAGCTGGTCGCGCAGGTCGGGCAAGCGCATGCCCTGGACCACGCGCGGCGCATCGGGGTCGTCGTAGGCGGTGCGGGGCGCCACGCCCATGGCGGCGGCCATGCCGAGCGTAAAGACGGTCGCGACCGACGCCGTCAATTGCTTGCGGCGGCGCGCATGCAGCGCATGGGTCGGATCGACGAGCACCACGAGCTCACGCGCGAAAACTTCGCGGAGTCTGGACCACATCACGTAAAATTCTGCCTTGGTTCGGGCTCCGCTGCCGCGACGATCTGTGCGTGTCTGCCTTCCTCCCCCGAGGTGCGGCGCGGGCTGTCTTTCGTTTGCCGCCTACAATGGCGGTTGGCCTGCGGGAGGGCTCCCGGCTGGCCGAATCGGCGGATTATACCAAAACTTCCCCGGTGTCCGCCCGAATGTTCAAGTATTTCAACGACTTAAGTCATGACCGACGTATCCTCCGGCGCCGCGACCTCCTACCCCCTGACACCGTCCGTGATGCACGCGCTGGAAGTGTCCAGGCGCGGCTGCGACGAACTGCTGATCGAATCCGAATGGCTGCAGAAGCTGGCGCGCAGCGAAGCGACCGGCGTGCCGTTGCGGATCAAGCTGGGCCTGGATCCGACCGCGCCGGACATCCACATCGGGCACACGGTGGTGCTCAACAAGATGCGCCAGCTGCAGGACCTCGGCCATCACGTGATCTTCCTGATCGGCGACTTCACTTCGACCATCGGCGACCCGTCCGGCCGCAACAGCACCCGGCCGCCGCTGACGCGCGAACAGATCGAAGCCAACGCGCAGACCTATTACCGCCAGGCCAGCCTGGTGCTGGACCCGTCCAGGACCGAGATCCGCTACAACAGCGAGTGGTGCGACCCATTGGGCGCGCGCGGCATGATTCAGCTCGCCGCCAAGTACACCGTCGCCCGGATGATGGAGCGTGACGACTTCACCAAACGCTACCGGTCTGGGATTCCGATTTCGGTCCATGAGTTCCTCTACCCGCTGATGCAGGGCTACGACTCAGTTGCATTGAAGTCCGATCTGGAGCTCGGCGGTACCGACCAGAAGTTCAATCTGCTGGTCGGCCGGGAGCTGCAGAAGGAATACGGCCAGGAGCCGCAGTGCATCCTGACGATGCCGCTGCTGGTCGGCCTGGACGGCGTCGAGAAGATGTCCAAGTCCAAGGGCAACTACGTCGGCGTCACCGAGCCGCCCAGCGAGATGTTCGGCAAGCTGATGAGTATCTCGGACGACCTGATGTGGCGCTACTACGAATTGCTGTCGTTCCGCCCCATGTCCGAGATCGACCTGATGAAGCAGGAAGTGGCGCTCGGCCGCAATCCGCGCGACTGCAAGGTGATGCTGGCGCAGGAGATCGTCACGCGCTTCCACAGCGCAGCCGACGCCGACAAGGCGCTGGAAGACTTCAATCACCGTGCCCGCGGCGGCGTGCCCGACGATATCCCCGAGGTCAGCCTGTCCGGCGCGCCCATGGGCATCGCGCAGCTGCTCAAGCAGGCCAACCTGGCGCCGTCGACGTCGGAGGCCAACCGCAATGTCGAGCAGGGCGGGGTGCGCATCGACGGCACCCAGATCAGCGACAAGGCGCTGAAGGTCGAGGCCGGCACCTATGTGGTCCAGGTCGGCAAGCGCCGTTTCGCGCGCGTGACGCTGTCCTGAGGCCGGGCCGATGATCGCGTTGATCCAGCGCGTGGCGCGCGCCAGCGTCACGGTCGATGGCCGTGTCACCGGCGAGATCGGTGCCGGCCTGCTGGCGCTGGTCTGCGCCGAACGGGGCGACACCGAGGGCGAGGCCGAGCGGCTGCTGGCCAAGCTGCTCGGCTACCGTGTCTTTTCGGACGCGGCCGGCAAGATGAACCTGCCGGTGCGAGACATCGACGGCCAGGGCACGCCCGGCGGCCTGCTGGTGGTGTCGCAGTTCACGCTGGCCGCCGATACCAACAGCGGCACGCGGCCCAGCTTCACGCCGGCGGCTTCGCCGGAAGATGGCCGCCGCCTGTACGAGCATTTCGTCGCCCGCGCGCGCGCCGCCCACCCCGTGGTGCAGACCGGGGAGTTCGGCGCGATGATGCAGGTCAGCCTGGTCAACGACGGCCCGGTCACATTCTGGCTGCGCGTGCCGCCGTCCGCCCCGTCATCCACGCCGCCGCGCGCGGCCAACCTCTGAGCGCAAGGAGACAAGCATGAGACTCTGGAGCAACGCCTTTGCCGACATGGCGCCGATTCCCGGCGAGTTCGCCTTTGCCGTGCCGGACGCCGCCAACCACATCACGCTGTCCAGCAACCGCAATCCCGACCTGCATTGGGACGGCGCGCCGTCCGGCACGCGCTCGTTCGTGCTGATCTGCCACGATCGCGACGTGCCCAGCCGCGGCGACGACGTCAACCAGCAGGGCCGCGAGGTGCCGGCCAGCCTGCCGCGCGTGGACTTCTTCCATTGGGTGCTGGTCGACATTCCGCCGGGACTGACGACGATCTCGGCCGGCTCGCACAGCGACGGCGTGATCGCGCGCGGCAAGCCCGGTCCGGAGGCGACCGGCGGTACCGCGGCCGCGGGCGGCCTGCGCCACGGCGTCAACGACTACACCAGCTGGTTCGCCGGCGACAAGGACATGGCGGGCGACTACTACGGCTACGATGGCCCGTGCCCGCCGTGGAACGATGCGATCGTGCACCACTACGTGTTCACGATCTATGCGCTCGATCTGGACCGCCTGCCGCTCGAAGGCCGTTTCACCGGCGCGCAGGTGCGCGAGGCGATCGCGGGCCACGTGCTCGACCAGGCCAGCCTGACCGGCACCTATACCCTGAATCCGAAACTGGCGGCGCAGCAGTCGGCCGGCTGACGCCGCCGCGGCCGCCACATCAAAAGCAAGCGCAAGAACAGCGCGCTCCCGGCGCGCGCGAAGGAAACGGCATGACGTTCACGCCCGGGCCGCAGTCGCTGCTGGCCATCACCCACCTGATCGTGATCCGACACGGCGAAACGGCCTGGAACCGCGAACGGCGGCTGCAGGGGCAGCTCGATATCCCGCTGAACGATACCGGCCAGGCGCAGGCACGCGCGCTGGCCGGCGCGCTGGCCAGCGAACCGATCGACGCGATCTACTCGAGCGACCTGTCGCGCGCGATGCAGACCGCGGCGCCGCTGTCGGAGGCCGTGGGCGTGCCGGTACAGCCGGAGCCCCGCCTGCGCGAGCGCTGCTACGGCACGCTCGAGGGCATGACCTACGCCGAGGTCGCGCAGCACCGGCCGGAGGACTTCGCCCGCTGGCAGGCCCGCGTGCCGGACTACGCCCCGCCGCAGGGCGAGTCGCTGCGCGACTTCCACGAGCGCGCCGTCGAGGTCGTGCTGGCGCTGGTGCGCCGGCATCCGGGCGAGCGCATCGCGCTGGTGGCGCACGGCGGCGTGCTCGACTGCCTGTATCGCGAGGCCACCGGCATGACGCTGGAAGCGCCGCGCGAGCATGAGCTGCTCAATGCCAGCGTCAATCGTCTGCGCAGCGACAGCTACCGGCTGACCGTCGCGCAATGGGCGGACGTCAGCCACCTGGCGACGCTGACGCTCGACGAAGTCGACCGCCGCGTGCCCTGATCCTTTTCTTCTTGGCTGTCGTCCCCGCGAAGGCGGGGACCCAGCGGCTGTGCGGGCGACGGCAACCGCGCAACCGCGCAACCACGCAACCGCGCTATACCCGCAACCGGAACGGCGTGAAATTGGTGTCGCGGTCGTACCAGTCCTCGTCCTCGGCACGCTTGAGGAAGCCGACCACGCGATAGGTGACCGGCGTCATCACGACCTCCCAGCCGGTCTTCAGCACGTACTGCGCGACCGCGACCTGCACCACCTTCTCCAGCGGCCAGATGCCGTAGAACGCGATCACGTAGAACAGCGACGAGTCAACCAGCTCGCCGGCCAGCGTCGAGCCGATCGTGCGGGTCCACAGCCAGCGGCCGCGCGTCCACAGCTTCATCTTCGCGAGCACGTAGCTGTTGGTGAAGCTGCCGCAGCAGAAGGCGATCAGCGAACCGAGCGCGATGCGCCAGGTATTGCCGAACACGTCCTCGAGGCTCTTCTGATAGTCGGCCATGAACGGCGCCACCGGCATCGACAGCACCACCAGGCTCATGAAGGTGGCGAAGGCCAGCGCCGCGAAGCCCGCCCACACCACGCGGCGGTCGCGGCCGTAGCCGTAGACCTCGGTCAGCACGTCGCCGAAGATGTACGAGACCGGGAAGAACAGCACGCCGGCGCCGAAGGTCACCGGTCCGATCCAGGGCAGCGTGACCTGCGCCGCCTTGGCCGCGCCGATCAGGTTCGAGCAAAGCAGCACGGTGACGAAGGCCACCATCACCAGATCGTAGTAGCGGTAGACGCGGCCGGTATGCGGCGCGGCGCGGGTTGTGGTCATGGTGTTCCCTGGTTTTTTGCTGGCGATTATGCCAGCAGCGGTCCGGGCGGGCGCGGCATGCAGGCGTGGAGGAGCAGGTGTATCGTTGCGCCATCCCTCGGCCGCCACGTCAAGCCACACCACACCACACGGAGCCAACCGCCATGACCTGGTCCTCCAATCAATACCTGCAATTCGAAGACGAGAGAACGCGTCCGGCGCGCGAGCTGCTTGCCGCGGTGCCGACGCAGACCGTCCGCCGCGCCATCGACCTGGGCTGCGGTCCCGGCAATTCGACCGAGGCGCTGGCCGCGCGTTATCCCGACGCGCAGGTCGTCGGCCTCGACAGCTCGCAGGACATGATCGACGCCGCCCGCAAGCGGCTGCCGCAGTTCCGCTTCGAGCTGGGCGATATCAGCGCCTGGGACGATCCGGGGCCGTACGATCTGGTGCTCGCCAACGCCGCGCTGCAATGGGTGCCCGACCACGAGGCGCTGTTCCCGTCGCTGGCGCAACGCCTGGCGCCGAACGGCAGCCTGGCCGTGCAGATGCCCGACAACCTCGACCAGCCGACCCACCGGCTGATGCGAGAAGTCGCGGCGGACGGACCCTGGGCGCAGGCGCTGTCTCAGGCGGCCGCCGCGCGCACCACGTTGCCGCCGGCGCGCTGGTACTACGATCTGCTGCGGCCGCACTGCGCGCGCGTCGACATCTGGCGCACGACCTATCACCACACGCTGGCAGGCGCGCCGGCGGTGGTCGAATGGCTGAAGGGAACGGGGCTGCGGCCTTTCCTCGAGCCGCTCGATGCCGAGCAGCGCGAGGCCTTCCTCGCGCGCTACACGGACGCAATCGCGCAGGCCTATCCGGCGCAGGCCGATGGGGTGGTGCTGCTGCCGTTTCCGCGGCTGTTCATCGTGGCGACGCGATGATGCCGCGGCGTCAGTCCTTCGCCTAGGAATCGGCGGAATCGTTGGTCGAGCGCTTGTTGGTCGAGTCGGCCGATGCGGCGCCGGCCAGCGCAGCCGCGCAGTAGGCGGCAATCGCATCGAGCACGCTGTCGGCCTCGCCGACCGCCGCCGCGCAGCGGATCGTGACGCCCGGCAGCCGCGCGCGGCAATCGTCCAGCAGCGCCGGCAGGTCGCGGCGCAGATGGCCGCCCTGGCCGAAAAACACCGGCACCACGAGGATGTCGCCGATGTTCTGCGCGGCCAGCTGCGCCAGCGTGCCGGGCAGGTCGGGCGTCATCAGTTCGAGAAAGGCCAGCCGCACCGCGCAATCGGGCAGCATCGCGCTCAGCCGCGCGTGCAGCCGGTCGAACGGCTCGCGCCAGCGCGCATCGCGCGCGCCGTGGGCGAACAGCACCAGCGCCTGACGGGCCGGCTTGTCGCTGGGCTGGTCGGCGCGCGAGGCCATCGCTCAGTGCCGGTCGACCCAGCGCAGCGCCGTCAGCGCGACCAGCAGGTACAGCGTGCCCGGCAGCAGCGCCGACACGATCGGCGGCCAGGTATGCAGCAGGCCCACGTGCGAGAACAGCGTGTTGGACAGGTGGAACGACAGCCCCAGCATGATGCCGCCGAACACCTTGATGCCGACCGCGCCGGCGCGCGCGTGCAGATAGGCGAATGGCAGCGCCAGCGCCATCATCACGAACAGCGTCAGCGGATAGACCACCTTCTTCCAGAACGCGATCTCGTAGCGCTGGGTGTCCTGCTTGTTGTCGCGCAGGTGGCGGATATAGCGGAACAGGTCCAGCGTCGACATGCGCTCCGGCGTGACCAGCAGCACCGACAGGATCTGCGGGGTCAGTTCCGAATGCATCGTCATGTCGGGAAAGCTCTTGCGCTCGGCGCGGAACGCCGGGGCCAGGCCGTCGCGCTGCGCGCCGGCCGGCGGCGGCGCTTCGGCAAAGCGCGTCTCGGTAACCTTCGACAGCTGCCACGACTGGTCGCCGTGGTAGCGCCCTTCCTCGGCGACGCGGATCACGCTGAGGCGGTAGTCGGCGTCGAATTCGTAGATCGTCACGCCGTTGATGGTCTGGTCGGGCTTCAGGCCCGCCACGTTGACGAAGCGGGTCAGCTCGCCCCCGGTGGCCGGATCCTTGCCGCGGTCCTTGACCCAGACGCCCGAGCGGAAGCCCGACGAAACCGTCGCGCCCAGCGAATCGAGCTTGACCTTCTGCGCGTACTGCTCGGTCTTCGGGCCGATGAACTCGCCGAACAGGAACGTCGCGATCGCCAGTGGAATCGCCAGCTTGAACAGCGAGAACAGCGCCTGCCGCGTGTTGAGGCCCGCCACGCGGAAGATCGTGTATTCGGACTGGCTGGCCAGCTGCGAGAACACATAGATCGCGCTGATCAGCGCCGCGATCGGCAGCACCTCGTAGATCCGCGTCGGCGCCTGCAGCACGACGTGGAAGAAGGCGACCAGCGAGGTGTAGCCCGCGGTCACGTTCTCCAGCTCGTTGAGCATGTCGAAGAACACGAACAGCGCCAGCACCGCGAACAGGATGAACGCGAAGACGCCGTAGATCAGCCGGCCGAAGTAGCGCTCGTAGACGTGCAGCACCCTCATGCCAGGTCTCCCTGCGGGGTGCGGCGGCGCAGCCCGAACACCGCGCGCCAGCCGCCGAGGCTGTAGCGCTGGCGATAGCGGAACAGCATCACCGCGCCGAGGAAGGCCAGCAGGTGGAACGGCCACCAGGCGAGCCCGAACGGCAGCGAGCCGGAACGGACCCAGGCCTGCGACAGGTTGATCAGGTTGCTGTAGGTCAGGTAGATCAGCACGGCGAACACCAGCGGCGTATAGCGGCCCAGACGCGGGTTCACATAGGCCAGCGGGATCGCGATCAGCACGAAGTTGAAGGCGAGGATCGGCAGCGACAGCCGCCAGATCAGCTCGCCCAGGTTCTCGTTGGTCGGGTTGCGCAGCAGTTCGATCGTGTCGCGGCTCTTGACCGGCAGGTTGGCGTCGCTCTCGGGCGGCTTGCTGTCGACCTTGACCGCATAGCGGTCGAACTCGACGATGCGGTAGTCCAGCTTGCCCGGGGTGCCGGCATAGCGGCGGCCGTCCTCCATCACCACCAGCCGGTCGCCGTTCGGCATGGTCTCGAACTGGCCCTGATGGGCCAGCGCGACGCCGACCTTGCCGGCCTCGGCGTTGGCGACGAAGACGTTGCGCGCATGGCGCATATCGCCGTCGATGCTCTCGATGAACAGCACGTAGTTGCCGTTGGCCGGTTCGATGAAGCGGCCCGCCGCGATCATCGACAGCACGCCGCGCTGCTGGAAGCGGTCCCGGAACAGCGCGCTCTGCTGGTTGGCCCAGGGCCAGGCGAAGGCGCCGAGGAACAGCGCCAGCAGCACGAAGGGCGCGGCGAACTGCAGCACGGGTTTGATGAAGTCGCGCAGCGACAGGCCGGCCGAGAACCAGACCACCATCTCGGAGTCCTTGTACCAGCGCGTCAGCACGATCAGCGTGGAGATGAACAACGTCGCGCACAGCAGGATCGCCAGGTAGCCGAGCGCGGCCAGGCCGATCAGCATCAGCACGTCGTTGGGGCTGGCGCGGCCGGTGGCGGCCATGCCGAGAATACGGATCACGAGCGAGGTCAGCATGAAGGTCAGCATGACCAGGAACACCGCGCCGGCGGTGTAGGCGAGCTCGCGTCGCAAGGCTTGTTGAAAAATCATGCGATGTCGGTTCCGGGCTGCCGGCCAGCGCGGCGGCGGCGCACGCCGGCGGCTGACGAAGGGTACGGCGTCAGCGCTGCAGGCCAGCGGCGGCCAGTCGCTGCGGAAGTGACTGCCAAAAGTTCGCGAAGCAAAATCGCGGATAATGGAGGCTTTCGTTCTAAACGAGCCCCTGGAAGGAAGCGCGATGGAATTTAGCACAAAAGCCCTTGATTTGAGCAAAGCGGGCCAGAATGGTTTCCTGGCGACCAAGACCGATTGCCTGGTGGTCGGCGTGTTCGAGGGCCAGAGCCTGGACGGCGTCGCCAAGGCGCTGGACGCCGCGACCAAGGGCCTGGTGGCTAGATTGATCAAGCTCGGCGACTTCGAGGGCAAGCGCAATTCGCAACTGGTGCTGCACGAGGTCGCCGGCATCGGCGCCGCCCGCGTGCTGCTGGTCGGCCTGGGCAAGGAGGCGGAGTTCGGCGACAAGGCCTTCGCCGATGCGGTGCGGACCGCATTGCGTGCGTTGAGCGGCACGCGTGCGGCCAACGTGCTGTGGTGCCTCGCCCAGCCGGCTCCGCGCGCGGCAGGGCCCGGCGCCGAGGGCGCGACCCGCGATATCGGCTGGCGCGTGATCACCACCGTCACGCTGATCCGCGAGGCCGGCTACCGGCTGCTGGAGCGCCATCCCGAGCTCAAGCGCAACGGCGCCAAGAACAACGACAAGGCCCTCGGCCTGCGCAAGGTCGTGCTGGCGGTCGATGCGGCCGAAGCCAAGGCCGCCAACCAGGCCGTGGTGCGCGGCGTGGCGATCGCCAACGGCATGGAGCTGACCAAGGACCTGGGCAACCTGCCTTCCAATATCTGCACGCCGACCTATCTGGCCGACACCGCGCGTTCGATCGCACGCCGCTTCAAGCTGAAGGTCGAGGTGCTGGGCCGCAAGCAGATCGAGGCGCTGAAGATGGGCGCGTTCCTCGCGGTCACCAAGGGCACGGCCGAGCCGCCGCAGTTCATCGTGCTGCGCTACGACGGCGGCGGCGCGCGCCAGGCGCCGGTGGTGCTGGTGGGCAAGGGCATCACCTTCGATACCGGCGGCATCTCGCTGAAGCCGGGCGAGGGCATGGACGAGATGAAGTACGACATGTGCGGCGCCGCCTCGGTGCTCGGCACGCTGCAGGCCGTGGCCGAGATGGGCCTGAAGCTCAACGTCATCGCCGTGGTGCCGACCTGCGAGAACATGCCGAGCGGCACCGCCACCAAGCCGGGCGATGTGGTGACCAGCATGTCCGGCCAGACCATCGAGATCCTGAACACCGATGCCGAGGGCCGTCTGATCCTGTGCGACGCGCTGACCTATGTCGAGCGCTTCAAGCCGGCCGCGGTGATCGATGTCGCCACGTTGACCGGCGCCTGCATCATCGCGCTCGGTCACGTCAACAGCGGCCTGTACGCGCGCAGCGACGCGCTGGCCGACCAGCTGGTGCAGGCCGGCCGCAAGGCGATGGACGGCGCCTGGCGGATGCCGCTGGACGACGAGTATCAGGACCAGCTCAAGTCCAACTTCGCCGACATGGCGAACATCGGCGGGCGTCCGGCCGGCAGCGTGACCGCGGCCTGCTTCCTGGCGCGCTTTGCCGACAAGTACGACTGGGCCCACCTCGATATCGCGGGCACCGCATGGAAGAGCGGCGCGGCGAAGGGCGCCACCGGCCGCCCGGTGCCGCTGCTGACGCAATTCCTGATGGACCGCGCCGGCTGATCCCCGACCCATGACGCGCATCGACTTCCACAGCAACGTGCCGGACAAGCTCGGCTATGTCTGCCGGCTGATCCGCAAGGCCTACGGGGCCGGGCAGAAGATCGTCGTGCATGCCGAGCCGGCGGTGCTGGCGCGGCTCGATGCGCAGCTGTGGACCTTCTCGGCGCTGGACTTCCTGCCGCACTGCGGGCTCGACAGCCCGCACGCGGCGGAAACGCCGATCGTGCTGGCGGCCGCGCTCGACGCGGTGCCGCACCACGAACTGCTGATCAACCTGGATACGAAGATCCCGCTGCAGTTCGCCAGCTTCGAACGGATGATCGAAGTGGTCGGCGGCGACGCCGACGATCGCGCGGCAGGCCGCGAGCGCTATCGCCAATATCGCGAGCGGGGCTATCCGCTGGCGCACCACGACATCGGCCAACGCCAGCAGGGCGGCGACGCCGGCGCGTAGCGTCGCCGCGGGCGCCGCGTCCGCGGCCAACTCGCGTCGCTCCAACGACCTCCTCCGATCGCCCTGATCAATCGCTTCCTATAGTCGACACCGCCAGTTAACTTCGCGGCATTTCAGGCAAGCACCGTAGCCAATAGGCTGGCAACTTACGACATCGGCTCTCGCCGTGTCCCGTTGTTCCTCCTTCAGCCTCTCAGGTCCTCTTGCCAAATGCTCGACTACTCCGCTCGCCAGCCGCGGCCGCGTGCGCCGCGCCACTCAGGCCGAAATTCCGCCGACCGTCCCGTCGACCGCCATGCCGGGCATGCCGGCCGCTATCCACTGTACGGTCCCCTGCGCCATCCCACCGGCCATTCCCGCATTCCGTCCACGTATGACGGCCTCGATCGCAATCTGCCGTGGCGCTTGCCCGGGCCCACTTGCCTCGACGTATGCGAGCCAGGCGACGAGCCGAATGGCGACACGCTGCGTCCGCCGGCCCATCATCACGACGCCTCTTACAAGCTGCTGTTCGCTTTCCGCGAGGTCGTCCGCGACCTGATCCGCGACTTCATCTCGGATCCGTGGCTGCAGACGGCCGACTTCGACTCCATGGAAATGGTGCCGACCCACCACGTGTCGGACGGCCTGCGCGTGGGCATCAACGATGTGGTCTGGCGGGTGCGCGTGCCCGGACAGCAGCAGCCGGTCCATTTGCTGATCGAATTCCAGAGCAGTCACGATCCGCACATGGCCGCACGCATGCTGGCCTACGTCGGCATGTTCTATCGCGATGTCAGCCGGCGATGCCGCGGCAAGCAATGGCACCAATATCCGCTGGTGTTTCCGATCGTCTTCTACAACGGTACCGCGCGATGGCGGACGCCGACGGACATCGCGGAGATGATTCCGCCGGTACCAGGGCGCGTCGGCGCGCACCAGCCGAGGCTGCAGTACTGCCTGATCGACCGTACGACCTATACCGATTCGGAACTGGCGACGCAGCGCAATCTCGTCGCCGTGCTGATGCGGCTCGAACAGGCAAGGACGGTCGAAACCGTGTTCGCGCCGTTGCGGCTGGCCAGGGAACTGGCGCAAGGCAATGCCGCGCTCGACACGGCGCTGACCGCATGGGTCGCGGCGCGAGCCGCCAACTTCAGCGCCGCCGCGCTGGATCTGAACGAAGTTCGCAACCTGATGGAGCTGGATATGGAATTGTCGGCAGGCTATGGAAAGTGGGCGCGCCGCTTGGAGCGCGATATCAAGCGGAAGGTCACAGCTGAAGTCAATGCGGAACTCCGGGCCGAAATAGCAGCGGAGGTCAAGGCGGAAATTGAAGCGGAGGTAGCGGCTCGGGCCGAGGCCACGCTATTGATCACGCTGCTCGACCAACGCTTCGGCCCCTTGCCAGAGGACATCGTCGCCAAGGTTCTTGCGTCGTCGGTGGAACAGATTCAGGGTTGGGCACGCCGCGTGCTATATGCGAAGAGCCTTGGTGAGGTGTTTCTCTGCTAGCGTGCGGCCGCCCGCGCGAGATGCATCGGGGGCGTGCCTTCCGGACGAGGCGGCCCCGGGCTGTAACGCCTCACTGGCGTATCAGCGTCGATTTGCCGAACAGGCTCTCGAGGAAATCGACCATCAGCCGGGCGGTCTGGTTGCGGACGTCGCAGGCCGGATTGAGCTCGAGCACGTCCAGCGATCCGAGCCGGCCGGTGTCCGCGATCATCTCCATGCAGAGCTGCGTTTCGCGATAGGTCGGACCACCCATCACCGTCGTGCCGACGCCCGGCGCGATGCTGCAGTCGAGAAAGTCCACGTCGAAGCTGACGTGCAGGTGGGTGTTGTCGTCGATGCCGGCGAGCGCGTTCTGCATCGTATGCCGCATGCCGTTTTCGTCGATATAGCGCATGTCGAAGACAGCCAGGTTCAGCTCCCGCAGCCGCCGTTTCTCCTCGGCGTCGACGCTGCGGATGCCAACTTGCCGGATATGCTCGGGCTTGACGGCCGGCACCGTGCCGCTGAGCGAAATCAATGGCGCGGGACCATCGCCGCACAGGCATGCGACGGGCATACCGTGGATGTTGCCGGTGGGACTGGTCGAACCGGTATTGGCGTCGGCGTGCGCGTCCAGCCAAAGCACCAGCAGCTTCTTGCCGGTGTCGCGGCAATGGCGTGCGGCCGCGCTGATCGAGCCGATCGCCAGGCAATGGTCGCCGCCGAGCAGCAGCGGGAAGCGCCCGTCCTGCAGGCAGCCGTAGCAGGCATCGAACACGCCGCGGTTCCACGCGACCACTTCGTCGAGATGCCGCATGCCATCGATCGGTTGATGCCAGGGATTGGCCGGGCCGGACAGGTTGCCGCCATCGACGACGTCGAGCCCATTGCGCAGCAGGGCGCCGGCGATATCGGCGACGCGCATCGCCTCCGGTCCCATCGACGCGCCCCGCGTGCTGGCGCCGACATCGGTAGGCGCGCCAATCAACATCACTGTCGTCATGATCCCTCCTTGCGGTTTCGAAGGCCGCCGGGGGCCGCGCATTGCTCGCGGCCGCCGATCGCCGGGCCATGATACCGCCCGCCGGCGGAATCAGCCCGGCATCGCCTGCGGGTCGTATTGGGCCGCGAACTCGGGGGAGGGCGGAATCGGCTTGATGATGTCGATCAGCACGCCGTTGGGGTCGGCGGTGATGAAATGCCGTTGGCCGAAGGGCTCATCCCGAAGCGCCAGCCGGATCGGCAGGCCGGCCTGCTGGAGCTGGACGTACAACGTGTCGACGTCCTCGACCTCGAAGTTCAGGATCGTCCCGGCCACCGGCGCGCGGCTGCCCGCCGGGATGGTCTCGTGCCGGTAGTCAAGCACCGCCAGGTTGACGCCGGCATCGTCGGCCGACTGCAGATGCCAGTACCAGTCGCTGGAGAACAACGCCTTGAAACCGAAATGCGTCTGGTAGAAGGCGGCGGTGGCGGCCACATCGGCGGTCTGGATGACGGGGTAGAAGCTGGTGATCTTCATGACGGACTCCATTTCGGTGTGGCCGCGTCGGCAAATTGTCGGGTTGCGGCCGGATTGGATTAACATGCAGCCTGTATCTTTTCTGTCGTTATAACATACAGGCTGCATGTATGCAAAGAACAATGCCACGGACCAATCGTGAACGCACCGAGGCGACGCGGGGCGCCTTGCTGGCCGCCGCGCGCGCGCTGTTCATCGACAAGGGATATGCCGATACCTCGACCCCGGAGATCGTCGCCGCGGCCGGCATCACCCGCGGCGCGCTGTATCACCACTTCGACGACAAGCGCGCGCTGTTTCGCGCGGTGCTGGAAGAGGAGGCGAGGGCGGTGGCCGACGAGATCGAGCGCGCCGCGCCGGCCACGCGCTCGCCCCGCAAGGCGCTGATCGCCGGCAGCGAGGCCTATCTCGATGCGATGTCCGTGGCCGGACGCACGCGGCTGTTGCTGCTCGATGGTCCGGCGGTGCTGGGGGCCGGCGAGAGCCTGGCCCTCGATCAGGCCCACGCCGGCCGCACGTTGCGCGAGGGTCTGGCGGCGGCGCTGGGCCCGCGCATCGCGCCGCCGCTGACGGTGGACGCGCTGGCCACGCTGCTGTCGGCGGCCTTCGACCGTGCCGCGCTGGCGATCGACGCCGGGGACGACCCGGCCGCCATCCGCGCGGCGATGGTCAGGCTGATCGAGCGGACCGTATCCGGCGGCTGAAGCCTGCCGCTGCGCCGATCCTCGATGAACCAAAAAAAAGCCGCCCCGGAGGGCGGCCTTGCGGCACGTCAGCTCCGGCTCAGTCGTCCAGCAGCGACAGGTCGCGCACCGCGCCCTTGTCGGCCGACATCACCAGCTTGGCGTAAGCCTTCAGGGCCGCGGAGACCTTGCGGGGACGCGGCTTGGCCGGCTTCCAGCCCTTGGCGTCCTGCTCCTCGCGGCGGCGTGCCAGTTCCTCGTCCGACAGCAGCACGTCGATCCTGCGATTCGGGATGTCGATGCGGATCCGATCGCCGTCGCGCACCAGTCCGATCGCGCCGCCGGCCGCCGCCTCCGGCGAGCAGTGGCCGATCGACAGGCCCGAGGTGCCGCCCGAGAAGCGGCCGTCGGTCAGCAGCGCGCAGGCCTTGCCCAGGCCCTTGGACTTGATGTAGCTGGTCGGATACAGCATCTCCTGCATGCCAGGCCCGCCTTTCGGGCCTTCATAGCGGACGATGACCACGTCGCCGGCCTTGACCTTGTCGTTCAGGATGTTCTCGACCGCCTCGTCCTGCGATTCGGTGACGTGGGCCGTGCCTTCGAATACCAGGATGCTCTCGTCGACGCCGGCGGTCTTGACCACGCAGCCGTCGACCGCGATGTTGCCGGTCAGCACCGCCAGCCCGCCTTCCTTCGAGAACGCATGCTCGTACGAGCGGATGCAGCCCTCGGCCCGGTCCAGATCCAGGCTCGGCCAGCGCGTGTTCTGGCTGAATGCCACCTGGGTCGGAATGCCGGCCGGTCCGGCGAGATAGAAGTTGCGGACCGCCTCGTCGCGGGTGCGGACGATATCCCATTGCTCGAGCGCGTCCTTCAGCGTCGGCGCATGCACGGTCGGCACGTCGGTATGCAGCTTGCCGGCGCGCTCGAGTTCGCCCAGGATGGCCATGATGCCGCCGGCGCGGTGCACATCCTCGATGTGGTACTTGTTGGTGTTGGGCGCGACCTTGCACAGCTGCGGCACGACCCGCGACAGACGGTCGATGTCGGCCATCGTGAAGTCGATCTCCGCTTCGCGCGCGATCGCCAGCAGATGCAGGATGGTGTTGGTCGAGCCGCCCATCGCGATGTCCAGCGTCATCGCGTTTTCGAAGGCCTTGAAGCCGACCGAGCGCGGCAGCACGCGCGCGTCGTCCTGCTCGTAATACTGGCGGGCCAGTTCCACGATGCGGCGGCCGGCACGCTTGAACAGCTGCTCGCGGTCGGCATGGGTCGCCACCACCGTGCCATTGCCCGGCAGCGACAGGCCCAGCGCCTCGGTCAGGCAGTTCATCGAGTTGGCGGTGAACATGCCCGAGCAGGAGCCGCAGGTCGGGCAGGCCGAACGTTCGACCTCGGCCACGTCGGCGTCGGAGTAGGACGGGTCGGCCGCGATCACCATCGCATCGACCAGATCCAGTTTCTTCAATTCGATCGCCTTGGTCACCGGGTTGGCCAGCCGCGTCTTGCCGGCCTCCATCGGACCGCCCGAGACGAAGATCACCGGGATGTTCAGCCGCATCGCGGCCATCAGCATGCCGGGGGTGATCTTGTCGCAGTTCGAGATGCAGACCATCGCGTCCGCGCAGTGCGCGTTGACCATGTACTCGACCGAGTCGGCGATGATGTCGCGGCTGGGCAGCGAGTACAGCATGCCGTCGTGGCCCATCGCGATGCCGTCATCGACCGCGATGGTGTTGAATTCCTTGGCGACGCCGCCCGCGGCCTCGATCTCGCGCGCGACCAGCTGGCCCAGGTCCTTCAGGTGCACGTGACCGGGCACGAATTGGGTGAACGAATTGACCACCGCGATGATCGGCTTGGAGAAGTCCTCGTCTTTCATGCCGGTCGCGCGCCACAGCGAGCGCGCGCCTGCCATGTTGCGGCCGGCGGTGGAGGTCTTGGAACGGTATGTGGGCATCGTGATGGCTGCGGTAATGAAATGGCGTGAAAACGCCGCGGCGCGAGCCGCAAAAAAGAAGCCCGCGGGCGCGCAGGCTTCGGATCGGATGGAATCGGACCGGTCGGGCCGATCAGGCGGGCCAGGCGGTGCTTGCCACCACCCGCCGCCCGGGTTCAGTCGGTGACGGCCCCCTTGCTGGCCGTCGATGCCAGCCTGGAAAACTTGGCCAGCACGCCGCGCGTATAGCGCGGCGCCGGCTGCTTCCAGGCGGCGCGGCGGCGCGCCAGTTCGTCGTCGCTGACGTTCAGCTGCAGCAGCAGCCGGTGCGCATCGATCGTGATGGAGTCGCCTTCCTGGACCAGCGCGATGGTGCCGCCGACAAACGCTTCCGGTGCGACGTGGCCGACCACCATGCCCCAGGTACCGCCCGAGAAGCGGCCGTCGGTGATGAAGCCGACCGATTCGCCGAGCCCCTTGCCGATGATGGCGGAGGTCGGCGCCAGCATCTCCGGCATGCCGGGGCCGCCCTTCGGGCCCAGGTAGCGCAGCACCAGCACGTCTCCCGCCTGGATCCTGTCGGCCAGGATGGCATCCATCGCGCTCTGCTCGTCGTCGAACACGCGCGCCGGGCCGGTAATCACCGGGTTCTTCAGGCCGGTGATCTTGGCCACCGCGCCTTCCTCGGCGAGATTGCCCTTCAGGATGGCCAGATGGCCTTCCTTGTACAGCGCCTTGTCGATCGGCAGGATCACGTCCTGGTCGGCACGCGGCTGGTCGGGCACGTGCTCCAGTTCCTCGGCCAGCGTGCGGCCGGTGATCGTCAGGCAGTCGCCGTGCAGCAGGCCGGCGTTCAGCAGGATCTTCATCACCTGCGGAATGCCGCCGGCGCGATGCAGGTCGGTGGCGACATACTGGCCCGACGGCTTCAGATTGCAGATCACCGGCACCTTGCGGCGGATCCGCTCGAAATCGTCGATGGTCCATTCGACCTCGGCCGCATGCGCGATCGCCAGGTAGTGCAGCACCGCGTTGGTCGAGCCGCCGGTCGCCATGATCAGGCTGACCGCGTTCTCGATCGACTGGCGCGTGATGATGTCGCGCGGCTTGATGTCCTGCTTGATCGCCTCGACCAGCACGCGCGCCGATTCCGCGGCGCTGTCGACCTTCTCCTGGTCCGGGTTGGCCATCGTCGACGAATACAGCAGCGACATGCCCAGCGCCTCGAAGGACGAGCTCATCGTGTTGGCCGTATACATGCCGCCGCACGAGCCGGTCGACGGGCAGGCGTTCCTCTCGACGCCCTCGAAGTCCTCCTGGCTCATCCGGCCCGCGGTGAACTCCCCGACGGCCTCGAACGAGGACACGATGGTCAGGTCCTTGCCCTTCCAGTTGCCCGGCTTGATGGTGCCGCCGTAGACGTAGATACCCGGCACATTGGTGCGCGCCAGCGCGATCATGCCGCCGGGCATGTTCTTGTCGCAGCCGCCGATGACGACCACGCCGTCCATCCACTGGCCCTGCGCCGCGGTCTCGATGCAGTCGGCGATCACCTCGCGCGAGATCAGCGAGTACTTCATGCCCTCGGTGCCCATCGACATGCCGTCGGAGATCGTTGGCGTGCCGAAGATCTGCGGGTTGGCCCCGGAGGCCTTGATCGCCTCGACCGCGGCGTCGGCCAGGCGCTGCAGGCCGGCGTTGCACGGCGTGATCGTCGAGTGGCCGTTGGCGATGCCGACCATCGGCTTGTCGAAGTCTTCCTTCTGATAGCCCAGCGCGTAATACATCGAACGGTTGGGCGAGCGCGCCACGCCTTGCGTGATGTTCTGCGAGCGTCGGTTGTAGGCCATGGGGATCTCCGGGGATGGAATGCGTCGCGCCCGTGGGCGCTGCCTTTGTTGTGGCCGACAGCATGCCGCTTGCCTTTTTGTGTGTCAAATATATTATTCGTGCCTTATTGAGTCGTTTTACCTATCAAGCGCGGGGCTCGTCGCCGCGCCGGGAGTCCGCGTGGATCTGCGTCAGCTGCGCTATTTCGTTACCGTTGCCGAGGAATTGCACTTCGGCCGCGCCGCCGCGCGCCTGGCCATGACGCAGCCGCCGCTGTCGCAGCAGATCCAGGCGCTGGAGGAAGAGATCGGCGTGCAGCTGTTCGTACGGACGCGCCGCTCGGTCGCGCTGACGCCGGCCGCGCAGCAGTGGCTGCCCGAAGTGCGGCGGGTGCTGGCCGACGCGGCGGGCCTGCCGGCGCTGGCGCAGCGGCTGGCCCGCGGCGAGGTCGGCACGCTGTCGCTGGCCTTCGTCAGCACCGCGGACTACGGCATCCTGCCCGACCTGCTGCGGCGCTTTCGCGCGCGGCATCCCGAAGTCCAGCTGCAGCTGCGCGAGGCCACCAGCGATATCCAGCTCGATGCGCTGGCCGAAGGGCAGATCGATGCGGGGCTGG
>MTEU01004490.1_pt2 | contig 24614 bp, 25 predicted proteins | sample 1042701 | NCBI WGS metagenome assembly MTEU01 (sample SAMN06185813, study PRJNA358809) | soil metagenome | isolation source: naturally attenuated soil | place: India | collected 2015-05-23
CCTCGACGCTCGTTGACCCGCCCTGTTCCCTCTCCCCTACCCTCTCCCGCCAGCGGGAGAGGGGGCCGATAACGGGCGTTATCGACAAGGCGCGCGTCTTGCCGACTCGCTGCCCCTCACTCGTACAACGTACTGACGCACTCCGGCGACAGCGCCGCCCGCAGCGCCGCCAGCGTGTCATCCGACGGCACCACCTGCCAGGCCTGGCCCAGCACCGCCTCGCAGACCGCCGAGGCGCTCGCGTACTGGATGCAGACCGGCAGGCCCGCCGCGCCAGCGGAGGCGGCCAGGTGCGGCGTCAGCAGCTCACGCAGCATCGCGGTCGACGAATTGCCGTTCAGCGACAGCTTCAGCGCGCGCGCATGGCGGATGCGGGCGGTGGTCAGGTCCATCACCGTTTCCGCGGTGAAGCGCACGCCGCCGGTGAAGGTGTCGTGGCGCGCGTTGCCCTGCGCGATCAGCAGCTCGTCCTCGCGGAACATGTGCCGGTTGGCGTCGAACACCTCGTTGAACACCGTCATCTCGATCTGCCCGGTGCCGTCGTCGAGCAGCACGATCAGCATCTTGCCGCGCTGGGTCATCTGGGTGCGGATGCCGGTGATCACGCCGGCGACCATCTTGCCGCGCACGTCGCGGCCATAGCCGCCGCCGTTGCCCTGCACTTCCTTTTCCAGCGCCGCCAGCGTGCCCTTGACGAAGCGCCGCACCTCGTCGCGATAGGCGTCGAACAGGTGGCCGGAGAAGTAATAGCCGAGCGCCTGCTTTTCTTCCTGCAGCATGCGCTTGGGCGTCCACGCCGGCTCGTCGATCAGCTCCGGGCGGTGCGCGTCGCCATCGTCTGCCATCAGGTCGAACAGCGACACCTGGTTGGCCGACTCGGCCTTCTGCTCGGCGGCCTCCATCGCGCGGGGCACCGAGGCCAGCAGCTGGGCGCGATTCGGATGCAGCGTGTCGAAGGCGCCGGCGCGGATCAGCGCTTCGATCGTGCGGCGGTTGACCTGGCGGCGGTCGACACGCTCGCAGAAGTCGAACAGGTCGGTAAAAGGCCGTTCCTCGCGCGCGCGCAGGATGTCCTCGATCGCGCCCTGGCCCGAGCCCTTGATGCCGCCCAGGCCGTAGCGGATCGTCTTCGCATCGGTCGGGGCGAAACGGTATTCGCTGGCGTTGACGTCCGGCGGCAGCACGCGCAGCCCGTTGGCGCGGCAATCCTCGTAGAGGATCTTGACCTTGTCGGTGTCGTCCATCGCCAGCGACATGTTGGCCGCCATGAATTCGGCCGGATGATGCGCCTTCAACCAGGCCGTGTAGTAGGCCAGCAGCGCATAGGCGGCGGCGTGCGACTTGTTGAAGCCGTAGCCGGCGAACTTCTCCATCAGGTCGAAGATCTCGTCGGCCTTGTCGGACGACAGCCCGTTCTTCGCGGCGCCCTCGCGGAACAGCTCGCGATGCTTGGCCATCTCCTCGGGCTTCTTCTTGCCCATCGCGCGGCGCAGCAGGTCGGCGCCACCGAGCGAGTAGCCGCCGATGATCTGCGCCATCTGCATCACCTGCTCCTGATAGACCATGATGCCGTAGGTCTCTTTCAGGACGGGTTCGACGCGCGGGTCAGGATATTCCACCTTCTCGCGGCCGTGCTTGCGCGCGCAGAAGCTCGGGATCAGGTCCATCGGGCCGGGGCGGTACAGCGACACCAGCGCGATGATGTCCTCGAAGCGGTCGGGCTTGGCGTCCTTGAGCATGCCCTGCATGCCGCGGCTTTCCAGCTGGAACACTGCCACCGTGTTGGCGGACTTCAGGATGTCGAAGGCGGCCGGATCGTCGAGCGGGATCTGGCTGCAGTTCCAGTCGGCCTTGCCTGGATCGAGCCGGCGGATATAGCGCTCGGCCCAGTCGAGGATCGTCAGCGTGGTCAGGCCCAGAAAGTCGAACTTGACCAGGCCCGCGGCCTCGACGTCGTCCTTGTCGTACTGGCTGACCACGCCGCTCATGCCGTCGTTCTGGCCGCCCTGCGTGTACAGCGGACAGAAGTCCGTCAGCTTGCCCGGCGCGATCAGCACGCCGCCCGCGTGCATGCCGACGTTGCGGGTCATGCCTTCGACGCGCTGCGCCAGCTCGAGCAGCTGGCGCACTTCCTCCTCGTTGTTCTCGCGCTCGGTCAGCAGCGGCTCTTCCTTCTTGGCCTCCTCGATCGTCACCAGCTTGCCGGGCTTGAACGGGATCAGCTTGGCCACGCCGTCGACGAAGTTGTAGCCCAGATCGAGCACGCGGCCGACGTCGCGCACCGCGGCCTTGGCGGCCATGGTGCCGAAGGTGGCGATCTGCGACACCGCGTCCTTGCCGTACTTCTCCTTGACGTACTGGATCACGCGATCGCGGCCGTGCTGGCAGAAGTCGATATCGAAGTCGGGCATCGACACCCGCTCCGGATTCAGGAAACGCTCGAACAGCAGCGCGTACTTCAGCGGATCGAGGTCGGTGATGCCGAGCGCGTAGGCGACCAGCGAGCCGGCGCCCGAGCCGCGCCCCGGACCGACCGGCACGCCGTTGTTCTTGGCCCAGTTGATGAAGTCGGCCACGATCAGGAAGTAGCCGGGGAACCCCATCTTGATGATGATGCCGGTCTCGAATTCGAGCCGCGCGTAGTACTCGGGACGCTTGGCCTCGCGCGTCGCTTCGTCGGGGAACAGCACTTCGAGACGGCGCTCCAGCCCTTCCTTCGACATGTGCACCAGATAGTCGTCCAGCGACATGCCGTCCGGCGTCGGGAACAGCGGCAGGCGCGGCTTGCCGAGCTCGAGCGTCAGGTTGCATCGGCGCGCGATCTGCACCGCGTTCTCGAGCGCCGACGGGATGTCGGCGAACAGCGCGCACATCTCGTCCTGCGTCTTGAAATACTGGTCGGTGGTGAAGCGGCGCGCGCGGCGCGGATTGGCCAGCAGCTCGCCCTCGGCGATACAGACGCGCGCCTCGTGCGCGGTATGGTCGTCGGGGGTCATGAACTGGACCGGATGCGTCGCGACCACCGGCAGCTGCAGCGCGGCAGCGAGCTGGACCGCGCGTTGCACATAAGCCTCGGTACCGGGATGGCCGGCGCGCTGCAGCTCGATGTAGTAGCGCTGCGGAAACACGCTGGCCCAATGCTGGGCGGCGCGCCGCGCGGCCGCCTCGTTGCCGTTGGCCAGCGCCTGCCCCACGTCGCCGCCCATCGCGCCGGACAGCGCGATCAGGCCGGTCGACAGCGGCAGGCCGTCCTCGCCGGGTTCCTCGAACCAGCCGGGCTCGAGTTCGGCGCGGCCGCGGTACTGGTTCGACAGCCAGGCGCGCGACAGCAGCACGCACAGGTTCAGATAGCCGCGCCGGTCCTGCACCAGCAGCAGCATGCGCGCCGGCTTGTCGCGATCGTCGGCGTTGGTCAGCCAGACGTCGGCGCCGACGATCGGCTTGACGCCGCCGCCGCGCGCCTCCTTGTAGAAGCGGATCAGGCCGAAGGCATTGGCCAGGTCGGTCAGCGCGAGCGCGCCCATGCCATCGGCGGCGGCGGCCTTGACCGCATCCTCGAGGCGGACGATGCCGTCGACGATCGAGTATTCGGAATGGAGACGGAGATGTACGAAGCGGGGCGAAGACATGGGCGCCATTGTACCGGCGCAGGCTGTTTGCCGGGCCGCCGGCGGGCAACGAAATCCGCATCCGGATGCGGTTGCGCGGCGATCGGGCCGGCGGGCGCGGCGCCGTCCGTCCGCCCGAACCGCTATAATTTCGCGTTTCCAGTCAGGCAGTTAATGGCGGCAGCGGGTGGCTGCGCGGCGCGGTCCACGGACCTGTCCCGGCGCCTTCTCCGGCGCTTCATCCGGCGCGTCGCCGGCGCGTCCGACATGCCGCCACGCCATCCTCCGCAGTCCATGCCGCAGTCCATGCAGATCGTCAATATTTCCGCCTACAAATTCGTCACGCTGGACGACATCGAGACGCTGCGCGCGGCCCTGCGCGAGCGCTGCGAAGCGGCCGGGCTCAAGGGCACCGTGCTGCTCGCCCCCGAAGGGATCAATCTGTTCCTGGCCGGCAGCCGCGAAGGCATCGACGACGTGGTGGGCTGGCTGCGCGCCGATCCGCGCTTCGCCGACCTCGAACCGAAGGAGAGCCTGTCGGAAACGCAGCCGTTCAAGCGGATGCTGGTGCGGATCAAGCGCGAGATCATCACGATGAAGATGCCGCTGATCCGGCCGGAGGAAGGCCGCGCGCCGTCGGTACGCCCCGCCGACCTCAAGCGCTGGCTCGACCAGGGCCATGACGACGAGGGCCGGCCGGTGGTGATGCTCGACACGCGCAATGCCTTCGAGGTCGCGGTCGGCACCTTCGAGCAGGCGGTCGACTACGGGCTGCAGAAGTTCAGCGATTTCCCGGCGGTGGTCGCCGAGCACAAGGACGAGTTCGCCGGCAAGACCGTGGTGTCGTTCTGCACCGGCGGCATCCGCTGCGAGAAGGGTGCGATCCATATGCAGCAGGCCGGCATCGAACGCGTCTATCAGCTCGAGGGCGGCATCCTGAAGTACTTCGAGGAGGTCGGCGGCAGCCACTATCGCGGCGACTGCTTCGTCTTCGACTACCGCACCGCGCTCAATCCCGAACTGCAGCCGGCCGGACCGAAGCAGTGCTTTGCCTGCCGGGCCGTGGTCACGCCCGAGGAGCAGCAGAGCCCGCACTACGTCGTGGGCGTCAGCTGCCCGCACTGCCATGCCGACCGTGCGGCGCAGCGCGAGTCCGAATCGAAGCAGGAAGGGAAAGCGGCGCGGGCCTGATTGCCTGCACGCCGTCGCAAGGCATGCGCCCGCGCGCTAGGCCGCCAACAGGTGGTACAGATTGCGCAGCATGCCCGCGGTCGCGCCCCAGATAAAACGGTGCCCGCCGCCCTCGCGCGGATACGGCATCGCATAGAACATCCGTTCGCCATCGACCCAGCGGAACAGCCGCCGCTGATGGCGCGACGGATCCATCAGGAAGGCCAGCGGCACCTCGAACACATCGGCGACCTCGCGCGCATCGGGGCGCAGCGTGAAGCCATCGCGCACCAGGCCCACGACCGGGCTGACATGAAAACCGGTGCCGGTGATGTAGTCCGGCAGCGCGCCCAGCACCTCGATGTAATCCCGTCCCAGCCCGATCTCCTCCTCGGTTTCCCGCAGCGCGGTGGCGACCCGGTTGGCGTCCTCTGGCTCCCAGCGGCCGCCGGGAAAGCTGATCTGCCCCGCGTGCGCGCTTAGATTGGCGTTGCGCTGCGTCAGCAGCACGGTCAGGCCGTCGGCGCGCTGCACCAGCGGCACCAGCACCGCGGCGTCGCGCAGGCTCTGCCTGGGATCGTAGGCGCGCGACTCGTCGGTCAGCTCGGGCTGCCAGGCCGGCGGGGTCAGGAAACGATGGCGGATGAAGTCGGGCCGCAGGCGCGGCTCGGAAAGCGGTGGATGTTGGCTGTCGACGGAGACGATCGGCAGCGCTTCGGGATCGAAGGCGGGGCGCATAGCGGCACAAGTATGACAGAGGTCGCCGCGGCGCATCGGCGGCCCGGCGAGACGGCGGCATGGCCACGATGTGGGCGGCCATGGGGCCACCATGCAAAAAGGGCACCCGAAGGTGCCCTCGAAGACGGGGCGCGAACCCCGTCGATCGCTCCGGCCGGCGTGGCCGGCCAGGCGCTGCGTCTTACTCGGCAGCGACCGCGGCCTTGGAGGCCTTGGTGACGAGCTTTTCCTTGATGCGAGCGGACTTGCCCGAACGCTGGCGCAGATAGTACAGCTTGGCACGGCGCACATCGCCGCGACGCTTGACTTCGATGCCGGCGATCAGCGGCGAGTACAGCTGGAACGTACGCTCCACGCCCTCACCCGACGAGATCTTGCGCACGATGAAGGACGAATTCAGGCCACGGTTGCGCTTGGCGATCACCACGCCTTCGTAAGCCTGCACGCGCTTGCGGTTGCCTTCGACCACGTTCACGTTGACGACGACGGTGTCGCCCGGCGCGAATGCGGGGATGGTCTTGTTCGCGGTCAGACGCGCGATCTCTTCCTTCTCGATCTGCTCGATGATGTTCATCGTTTCTTCTCCTGTGCCATCGTGCCGGCGTTGCATGCCTCGCCTGATGGCGCGGCCCCGACAGAGGATGGGGTTTCAACTGGCGGAGGCTTGCCCCCGCCCTTCCTTCGCCGCCCACTCCGACAAGAAGCTCTCGTCGGCCTTGGTCAGCAAACCTTGACGGCGCGCGGACTCGATCAGGTCGGGCCGCTTGCGCGCCGTATTGGCCAGCGCCTGGCGGCGCCGCCATTTTTCGATCTCGGCGTGATGGCCGCCGAGCAGAATGTCGGGGACCCGCACGCCTTCGTATTCCTCGGGCCGCGTGTAGTGCGGACAATCGAGCAGCCCGTTGACGAAGCTGTCCTGCACCGCGGATTGCGCATCGCCCAGCACGCCGGGCAGCAGCCGCACCACCGCGTCGATCAGCGCCATCGCCGGCAGCTCCCCGCCGGACAGCACGAAATCGCCGAGGCTGATTTCCTCGTCGACGCGGCGGTCGATCAGGCGCTGGTCGATCGCCTCGTAGCGGCCGCAGATCAGCACCAGCCCGGGGCGCCGCGCCAGCTCGACCACCTTGGCGTGCGTCAGCGGCGCGCCCTGCGGCGACATCAGCACCACGTGGGCAGGGCTGGCACCGGCATCCGCCTGCGCCGCCACCGCGGCGTCGATGGCATCTTCCAGCGGCCTGGCCAGCATCACCATGCCGGGTCCGCCCCCGTAGGGACGGTCGTCGATGGTGCGGTAGTTATCCGTGGTGAAGTCCCGCGGATTCCAGCTGCGCAGCGTATAGCGCTGCTGCTTGGCGGCCCGGCTGGTGATGCCCCAGTCGGTCAGCGCGCGGAACATCTCCGGGAACAGCGTGATCACGTCGAACTGCATCCGTCTCACTCCTGTTCCATTGCCGCCATTACCTGCCGTTGCCTTGCCGCCCTTGGTGCCGTGGCTAGTAGTCCAGTCCCCAGTCCACCACGATGCGCCTGCCGTCGATATCGACGTGGCGCAGATAGGCGTCGACGAAGGGAATCAGACGCTCGCCCGGCTTGCCGTCCGGCAGCGCGTAGGCAACCTGCAGGATCTGGTGGGCGCCGTTGTCGATCAGCCCGGCGACTTCGCCCAGGGCCTCGCCCTGTTCGTTGCTCACCGTGCAGCCGATCAGATCGACCCAGTAAAACTCGTTCTCTTCGGGCGCGGGGAAATCCTCGCGCCGGATCCAGACGCGGCGCCCCTTGAGCGCCTCGGCCAGATTGCGGTCCGCCACACCGGATGCCTGCGCCACCACCGTGCCGCTATGCTCGCGCGACTGGGCGATCTTCAGGCACAGCGGTTCCGCATCGCGCGCCGCGGACTGGGCCACCGGCCGCGAAGCCGGAGCTTCGGGCTGCAGCAACCACCAGCGCCGCGCATGCAGCAAGGCGCCGGCATCCTGGGCATGGGGCTGGACCTTGATCCAGCCGCGCACGCCATACGCCGCGGCGACATAGCCGACCTCGATCAGGTCTTCGGGCAGAGCTTGTGCATGCACCAGCGCGGCGGGGATACGCACCTCGCGCACCTCGCGCGGCGTGCCGGTCCCGGCCCCTTTCCCGGTGGCACCGGGCGGCAGGTTCAACGGCCGCCGTTGCGTGCCGCGCGCGGACGTGGCCACGGCAGACTAGCGGTAGTGAAAATCAGACAGCGAAAATCAGGCAGCGGCCTTGGCGCCCTGCTTGACCAGACGGGCGACGGTCGGCGACAGTTGGGCGCCAACGCCTTGCCAGTAGGTCAGGCGGTCTTGCGCCAGACGCAGACCTTCTTCGCCTTGCGAAGCCAGCGGGTTGTAGAAGCCGATACGCTCGATGAAACGGCCGTCGCGGCGGTTGCGCGAATCAGCTGCAACGATATTGAAGAACGGGCGCTTCTTGCTGCCGCCACGGGCCAGACGGATTACGACCATGGGTGAATTCCTCGAAAAACGGGGTGTTCGAACACGAAACGCAAGAGTATAGCCCAATTACTGAGGCCAAACAAACACTTAGGGTGTCCGACGGCGGTGTGGGCCGATTGACGGCCGCGTCACGCGTCGGCATCGTGGCAAAAACACCAATTGCAGGAGGGGTCGTGCGCTACTTCAGTCACTTTTCCACCATCCTGGCCGGCTTTGCGGCCGCGCTGTTCCAGACGATTGTGCCGAGCGCGCAAGCCCAGTCGCTGGAGCAGATTCAGTTGCCGCCCGGCTTTCGCATCGAGCGGCTGACCGGCGACGTGCCAGAGGCGCGCGGCATGACCTTTTCTCCGGGCGGCACACTGTACGTCGGCAGCCGCGGCGCCGGCAAGGTCTACGCGGTGCAGGCGCCGCTCAGCGGCAAGCCGGTGGTCCATACGGTCGTCAGCGGCCTGACGCTGCCGATCGGCGTCGCGTGGCGCGACGGCGCGCTCTATACCTCGTCGGTCTCGCGCATCCTGCGGCTGGACGGCATCGAACAGCGGCTGTCCAATCCGCCCAAGCCGGTCGTCATCAACAACCAGCTGCCTAGCGAGACCCACCACGGCGGCCGCTTCATCGCCTTCGGACCGGACGGCTACCTGTACGTGCCGATCGGCGCGCCCTGCAATGTCTGCACGCGCGACGAGGGCCGCTACGCCAACGTGATGAAGATGAAGCCGGATGGCACGGACCTGCAGGTCGTGGCCAAGGGCGTGCGCAACACCGTCGGCTTCGACTGGCATCCGGCCACCGGCGAGCTGTGGTTCACCGACAACGGCCGCGACTGGCTCGGCGACGACCAGCCACCCGACGAGCTGAACCGGGCGCCGCGTGCCGGGCTGCATTTCGGCTTTCCGTATTGCCACGCCGGTGATCTGCGCGATCCGGAGTTCGGCAAGCAGCGTCCCTGCTCCGAGTTCCAGCCGCCGGTGGCCCGGCTGGGCCCGCACGTGGCCGCGCTTGGCATGCGCTTCTACACCGGCACGCAGTTCCCCGCCGAATATCGCAACAACATCTTCATCGCCGAACACGGCAGCTGGAACCGCAGCGAACGGATCGGCTACCGCATCACGCGCGTGGTGCTCGACGACAGCGGCAAGGCGGTCAGGCAGGAGGTGTTCGCGCAGGGGTGGCTGCAGGACGGCCAACCGTGGGGCCGGCCCGCCGATGTCGAGGTCGCGCCCGACGGTTCGTTGCTGGTCAGCGACGATATGGCCGGCGCAATCTACCGCATCCGCTATGCGCCATAGCCGAGGCGACGACCGTCGATCTCCGTCGAGGGCGGCGCTCGCGCGGGCGGCGCCGGAGATGAGAACAGACCGCATTCGCAGGCGAAACAATCCGTTACACCGGTAACGGGATTGGCATAGGCGCCTGCTGGCAGCGCTGCGTACCATGATCCCAATCTTCTTGATAACGACAGCAAGCGAAGGCTCTGGGATTCCGCATGCTTTTCCGCTCTCTCCTGCGCGACGCCGCGGCCGCCACCGTGCTGGTGGCGTCGGTGCTCGGCCTTGCGGCCCTGAGCCATGCTCAGGGCGGCTGGTCGCGGCAAGGCGCCGACATGCGGGATGGTTTCGGTGCACGCCTGCTGCCGACCGGCATGGAACGCACCGTGATGCGCGCGGAAAGCCCCGATCACGTCCGTGCCCAGATCGAGCGGATGGAGGCGCGTGCCCGCGCCGACAGCCGGCTGAACGGGCGCCCGAACCCGCCCGCCGAACGCGGGGTTCCGGAACGTACGCCGACTTCCGACCGCAGCGCGCAGAACGGCAGCGGCGTGTCCGGTGACAATCGCCCCGCCAATGTCGGACCCGGCTGGCAAGGCTCCGGGCGCGAGACCACCCGCTAGTCCCGCTCCTCCCCATCCTGACTGCCACAGCGGCCGCGCCTACGCGGCCGCCTTGCTGTCGCGCGTGTTCAGGCGCTTTTTTGCGCTTCCAGCCGGGATCGCTGGCGCGATTCCCGCAGCCTTCGCCGATCGCGATGGGCTCGAAACTCCCCGCCGGAACTCCACCTCCCTTTCAACGGTCCAATAGCTTGTGGCGGCCGTAGCTGCGCCGCCACCTGGCTGCCGCCCGGCGCTGACCGGTGTTCAGCAGCGTGCCGTCGATCGCAGGCGGCGAACGCACACTGACATGCCCTCTCCTTCGGATCGTGTCGCGATGGGCGCGGCCTTCGTCCAACCAACCGACGAGGTTCGTATGCTATCCATGCTGACCGACCTGGCTCGACACGCGGGCCAGCTCACTCTGACCGTGCTGTTCATGGGAATTCTGGCTGCCGTGCTGTACGGCGAAACCAATCTCGGCGTCCTGCTGGGCGTCGTGTCGAACGCGCCGCGCTGACGGCCATCGGACGCTGCTGCAAGACAGGTCATTGCAGGTTTTGCACCAGCGCCCCCCGGCCGGTGGTCGACTCACGATCCGCCGGCCTTCAACCAGGTCATCGAAGCGGGCGGTGCGGCGTACAATGTGCGCTGCACTGCCCGCTTCCATCGTAGGGTCGCCGGCTCGGTGCCCTTGTCGGCCCCGGGCCGAATCTCGGCAGATTTTCCCTTCCCACGTCCACGCCCATGTCCGCCGCTCCGTCCTCCGCCTCGCCCGCCTCTCCCGCCATCGCCGCCGGCATGGACCGCGCGCCGATGCGCAAATCGAAGCTGCTGACAGTGGCGCTGGCGTTCCTGCTCGGCAGCCTCGGTGCCCACCGTTTCTATCTTGGCGGCCTGCGCGACCGCTATGGCTGGCTGCACCTGCTGGCCACGCTGGCCGGCGTGCTGGGCATCGCCTCGATGGTGCTGCACGTCGGCGCGCCGGCGCTGAACTGGACCTTTGCGGTGGCGGGCGGCGCCTCGGTGATCAGCGCCTTCCTGGCGGCGATCGTCTACGGGCTGCGGCCGGACGAGCGCTGGGACGCGCGCTTCAATGCGGACGGCGAGCCGACTCGCTCCGGCTGGCCGGTCGTGATCCTGGTGATCCTGTCGCTGCTGATCGGCACCGGCCTGCTGATGGCGGGGCTCGCCATCAGCTTCCAGACGTTCTTCGAGTCGCAGGTCGAAGCGGCGCGCGAGCTGTCGCAATAACGCCGACGAAGACCGTCCGCGGCGAGCAGGCACGCCATGCGCGCACCCTTCGTTTTGCTGATCCACGTCAACCCCATTCCGGCGTTCGTCGCCCATACTGAACCCGTTGTTTGCCAGGTCGGTGAACCCCAGGAGTGGACATGAACGTTCCCAGCTATGAAGTGGGCCGGGTGGCCGCGTTGACCGTCAGACTGATGCGCGCGTCCGGCCTGTCGCACGACGACGCGGTCGCGGCGCTGGATCTGGCCTGCAGGATGATGGACGACGACATGGCGCCGCGGCCGGCCGCCCCGGTGCGGGCAGGCGCAGTGCGTCCCCCTGCCGCGGCGAACCCTGTGCGGCCGGGCCGGCAATGAGCTAGGCCGCCGCCAGCCAGTGGCGCACCGCGGGGTGTACCGTCTCGCGCCAGCGTGCGCCGCTGAACAGGCCATAGTGGTCGCATCGCTCGATCGTCAGCCGTTCGCGGCACCGTGCCGGCAGGCCGCTGCACAGTCCCTGCGCCGCATGCGTCTGCCCCGGTCCCGAAATATCGTCGCGCTCGGCTTCGACCGTCAGCAAGCGGGTTCGCCGCAGACTGTCGGGACGCACCATCTCGCCGCCGACCCGCCACGCCCCCTTGGGCAGCAGCATCTGCTGGAACACCACGCGCAGCGTGTCGAAGAAGAACTCCGCGGTCATGTCCAGCACGGCGCCGTATTGCGCGACGGCACGCTCGATCTCGCGCGCGGTATCGGCATCGGCGGCCTGGCGCCGGCATAGCCAGTCGAACATCAGCGTCGCATGGCGGTCCGGCTGCGCCGCGACCAGCGCCGGATATTGCAGAAAGCCTGGATAGATGCGCCGTCCGGCGCCGGCATAACCGCTCGGCACCACATCGATCGCGGTCGCCTCGAGCCACGGCAGCGACAGCGTGGCGGCGACGCGATCGAGCGTGGTCGGCCCCAGCCGCGCATCGATCGGCCCGCCCATCAGCGTCAGCGTCGCCGGCTCGGCGCCATCGGCCTGCGCCATGCGCGAGACCGCGGCCAGCGCCGGCACTGTCGCCTGGCAGACCGCCAGCACATGCAGACCGGCAGGATCGAGCTGGCGGATGAATCGCTCCACCAACAGTACGTAGTCGTCGAGACCGAACGCGCCGGCTTCGCGCGGCACATCGCGCGCATCGGCCCAGTCGGTGACGTAGACGTCCGCATGCGGGAGCAGCGCCGCGACGGTATCTCGCATCAGCACCGCGCGATGCCCCGCCAGCGGCGCGCACAGCAGCACGCGCGAGCGCGGCTTGCGGCGGGACGGCGAGGCACACTGGAACGCCCGCAGCGTGCAGAACGGCGTCACGGACACCGTGCTTTCGGCCACCGGCGTGCGCACGCCGTCGACCTCGATATCCTCGAGTTCGAAATCGGCCGTGCCGAACGGCGCAAGCCAGGTCTGGAACCAGCGGTAGTAGTGCTCGAAACGGCGACGGTGCGTGGCCGCGGCCAGCGGATACGGCCCGGCGGCGAGCGCCTGCTGGGCCAGCTCGCCCCAGATCACGACCGGATCGAAGGCACGGCCGCCGTGCTGCATCAGATGGATCATGGCTTCCCCAAGGCGGCGCCGGGACCGGCAGGCGCGGCGGATCGAACAGCCATTATGGACAGCGTGCCGGGCTTGTACAAACCCGCAGGTTCAGAACAGCGAACCTTGCGCGTCGTCCTCCGGCTTGCGGGCGCCTCGCGCGCCGCGTCGCGCGCCGGCCGGCGGCGCGGGCGGGACGAACTGCGAGGTATCCAGATCGAAGCGGTGATAGCGAAAGCCGAGGCGTTCGGCCGCCTTGTGAAAGCGCTGGCGCATCAGGTCCGCCCAGACGCCGGTGCCGCGCATGCGGGTCGAGAAATCGGAATCGTAATCCTTGCCCCCGCGCATCTCGCGCACGCGATTCATCACGCGCTCGGCCCGGTCGGGGAAATGCGCCTCGAGCCATTGCTGGAACAGTGGCGCGACCTCCCATGGCAGGCGCAGCACGATGTAGTTCGCATAGACGGCGCCGGCCTCGCGCGCGGCCTCCAGAATGCGCTCCAGATCGGGCTCGGTGATGAAGGGAATGACCGGCGCCACGCTGACCGCGACCGGAATGCCAGCCTCCGACAGCGTGCGGATGGTCCGCAGCCGCCGCGACGGCGTGGCCGCGCGCGGCTCCAGCGTGCGGGCGATCCCGGCATCGAGCGTGGTGATCGTGATCGCGGCGACCGCGAGCCGCCGGGCCGCCATCGGCGCCAGCAGATCGATGTCGCGCTCGATCAGCGACGACTTGGTGATCAGCGCCACCGGATGGTGGCATTCGTGCAGCACCTCGAGCACCTGACGCGTGATGCGCTGGGTCCGCTCGATCGGCTGATAGGCGTCGGTGTTGACGCCCAGCGCGATCAGCTCGCACCGGTAGGACGGCCGCGACAGCGCCTCGCGCAGCCGCTCGGCGGCATTGGTCTTGGCGTACAGCTGCGTCTCGAAATCCAGGCCCGGCGACAGGTCGAGATAGGCGTGCGTCGGCCGCGCGAAGCAATAGATGCAGCCGTGCTCGCAGCCGCGATAGGGGTTCAGCGAGACGCCGAACGGGATGTCCGGCGACGAATTGCGGCTCAGGATCGAGCGCGCCTGCTCCTGCGTGACGCGGGTGATCAGCTTCGGCGGCGCCGGTTCGGCGGCGGCGCCTTCGCCGCCCTCGCCGCCCTCGCCGCCCTCGCCGCCCGCGATCGCCTCGTGCTCGCCGATGTCCGCCGGACCCCAGCCATCGTCGAAGGGCTCGCGGGTATCCCGCTCGAAGCGCCCCTGCAGATTGCTGACCGCACCGCGGCCCTTCAGCGGTCGAAGCGGCGGCCGAAGTGGCGGCCGAGGCGGCGCCGATTCGTCAGGGACGTCATCCGCCGGCCGGTCCGGATCGTACTGACCGATGTGGCGCCCGTTGCGCGCGTTGTCCTTCATCTCATGCAGGCTGGCTCTTCTCGTCGACCGGGATGGCCAGCGTCTCCTTGATCTCTTCCATCACGACATAACTCTTGGACTGGGCGGCCCCCGGAAGTTGCAGCAGGATGTCGCCCAGCAGCCGGCGATACTCGCCGATCTCGCGGATGCGCGCCTTGATCAGGTAGTCGAAATCGCCCGACACCAGATGGCACTCCATCACCTCGGGGATGCGCAGCACCTCGCGCCGGAACTGCTCGAACATGTTGCCGGCCTTGTTGTTCAGCGTGATCTCGACGAAGACCAGCAGTGCGCTGCCCAGCAGCGCCGGATTCAGGCGGGCGTAGTAGCCGATGATGACACCGTCGCGCTCCATCCGCTTGACCCGCTCGATGCACGGCGTGATGGTCAGCCCGACCGCCTCGGCGAGGTCCTTCATCGAGATTCGGCCGTCGGCCTGCAGCAGGGCCAGGATGCGGCGGTCGAGGCGGTCCAGGCCGCGTACCGGCTGTCGGGTCGTTCTCATGAATATTTCCTTTTTACGACAAATTTTCGGTAATTATGACTGGAATGAATCCAATACCATAGCGGATATACCTTCATACGATCGTCATTCTGGTTGGGGTCCATCGCAATGCGTGTTCTCGTTCTTGGCAGTGGCGTGATCGGCGTGACCAGCGCCTGGTACCTGGCCAGGGCCGGCCATCAGGTCACGGTGATCGACCGCGAAGCGGCGCCGGCGCTCGGCACCAGCTTTGCCAATGCCGGCCAGATCTCCCCCGGCTATGCCTCGCCGTGGGCCGCGCCCGGCGTGCCGCTGAAGGCCATCAAATGGATGTTCCAGCAGCATGCGCCGCTGTCGATCCGGCCCGACGGCACGCTGTTCCAGCTGCAGTGGATGTGGCAGATGCTGATGAACTGCAGCGCCGACCGCTACGCGGTCAACAAGGAGCGCATGGTGCGGCTGGCCGAGTACAGCCGCGACTGCATCCGCGCGCTGCGCGCCGAAACCGGCATCGCCTACGAGGGCCGGCAGCAAGGCACGCTGCAGGTGTTCCGCACCGACGAGCAGCTTGAAGGCGCGGCCAAGGACATCGCCGTGCTCGAGGAAGCCGGCGTCCCCTATCAATTGCTGTCGCGCGAGGACCTCGCCGCGAGCGAACCGGCGCTGGCCGCGGTCAGCCACAAGCTGACCGGCGGGCTGCGCCTGCCCAACGACGAAACCGGCGACTGCCAGCTGTTTACCCAACGCCTGGCGGCCATGGCCGAGGGCCTGGGCGTGCAGTTCCTGTACAACCGGTCGATTGACAGCCTGATGACCCAGGGCACCGCGGTGACTGGCGCCATCGTCGGCGGCGAGCCGATCTTCGCCGATGCCGTGGTGGTCGCGCTGGGCAGCTGGTCGACCCCGTTCATCAAGGACTTCGTGCGGATTCCGGTCTATCCGCTGAAGGGGTTCTCGATCACCGTGCCGATGACCGACGCCGCGCGCAGCCCGGTGTCGACCGTGCTGGACGAGACCTACAAGGTCGCGATCACCCGCTTCGACGACCGCATCCGCGTCGGCGGCATGGCGCAGATCGTCGGCTATGACCGCTCGCTGGATCCGGCCAAGCGGCGCACGCTGGAACACGTGGTGACCGATCTGTTCCCCGGCGCCGGCGACGTGGCGCGGGCCTCGTTCTGGACCGGCCTGCGCCCGATGACGCCGGACGGCACGCCGATCGTCGGCCCGACCCCGGTCAAGGGGCTATGGCTCAATACCGGCCACGGCACGCTGGGCTGGACGATGGCCTGCGGTTCGGGCAAGTTGCTGGCCGACCTGGTGTCGGGCGCCTCGCCGGCGATCCGCGCCGACGATCTGTCGGTCGCGCGCTATCAGCAGCAGACGGCACGGCATCCGGCACCGCGTCCGGCGACGGCCTGAAAGAACCGCCCTTAAAAAAAGACGGCCAAGCGGCCGTCTTTTTTTATTGCTTCCACCTCCACCGCCTTCAGAACTGCGCCTCGGTCAACGCCAGCGCCGCCGGCGCACCTGACACGATGGCATCGCGAATGCCGCCGGCCTGCGACAGCACGTGCTCGGCGAAGAAATGCGCGGTAGCGATCTTGGCCTCGTGGAAGGCCGGGTCCTCGGCACGCCGCGCATCGGCGGCCAGCATCGCGCGCCCGAGCTGCCAGCCCGAGAACACGATGCCGCACAGCTTCAGATACGGCACGCTGCCGGCAAACGCCGCGTTGGGATCGGTCTTGCCATTGGCCACGATGAAGTCGATCGCCTGCTCCAGCGCGGCGCGGCCCTTGGCCAGCTGCGCCTGCATCGCGGCGAACGGCGCGCCGCCATGCGCGGCCAGCGCGGCCTCGGTCTCGGCGATCCGTGCGCAGATGGCGCGCGCCACCGCGCCGCCATCGCGCACGGTCTTGCGGCCGACCAGATCGTTGGCCTGGATCGCGGTGGTGCCCTCGTAGATTGGCAGGATCCGCGCATCGCGATAATGCTGCGCGGCGCCGGTCTCCTCGATGAAGCCCATGCCGCCGTGGACCTGCACGCCGAGGCTGGTCACGTCGATCGACAGCTCGGTGCTCCAGCCCTTGATCACCGGCACCAGGAACTCGTAGAACGCCTGGTTCTCGCTCCGTACCGCCTCGTCGGGATGCTGGTGCGCGGTATCGCAGGCCGCCGCGCCGACATAGGCCAGCGCACGGGCCCCTTCGGTCAGCGCGCGCATCGTCATCAGCATGCGCTTGACGTCCGGATGATGAATGATCGTGACCGCCTGCCGCGCCGAGCCGTCGACCGGCCGGCTCTGCACGCGCTCGCGGGCATAGGCCACGGCCTGCTGATAGGCGCGCTCGGACACCGCGATGCCCTGCATGCCGACCGAGAAGCGGGCCGCATTCATCATGATGAACATGTACTCGAGGCCGCGGTTCTCCTCGCCGACCAGCGTGCCGATCGCGCCGCCGTGGTCGCCGAACTGCAGCACCGCGGTGGGACTGGCCTTGATGCCGAGCTTGTGCTCGATCGAGACGCAGTGCACGTCGTTGCGCGCGCCCAGCGAGCCATCCTCGTTGACCAGGAACTTGGGCACGATGAACAGCGAGATGCCCTTGACCCCTTCCGGCGCGTTCGGCGTCCGCGCCAGCACGAGATGGACGATGTTCTCCGCCATGTCGTGCTCGCCGTAGGTGATGAAGATCTTGGTGCCGAACAGCTTGTAGGTGCCGTCGCCCTGCGGCTCGGCGCGCGTGCGCACCGCGGCGAGGTCGGAGCCGGCCTGCGGCTCGGTCAGGTTCATGGTGCCGGTCCACTGGCCCGAGATCAGTTTCGGCAGGAAGACCTGGCGCTGCGCGTCGCTGCCGGCGGTCAGCAGCGCCTCGATGGCGCCGTCGGTCAGCAGCGGGCACAGCGCGAACGACAGATTGGCCGAGTTCAGCATCTCGTTGCAGGCGGTGGCGATCAGCTTGGGCAAACCCTGGCCGCCGAATTCCTGCGGATGCAGCACGCCCTGCCAGCCGCCCTCGCCGAACTGGCGGAAGGCCTCGCGAAAGCCCGGCGTGGTGGTGACCGCGCCGTCCTTCCAGTGGCTCGGCTCGATGTCGCCGGCGCGGTTCAGCGGCGCGACGACCTGCTCGGTGAACTTGGCCGCTTCCTCGAGCACCGCCTGCGCGGTGTCGGCCGTCGCTTCCTCGAAGCCAGGCAATTGGCTGATGGCATCCAGCCCGGCCAGTTCGTTGATCGCGAACAGCATGTCCTTGAGCGGGGCGCGGTAGGTCATCGATGTCTCCGTTATCGCAATATGTCGCACAGGTCGCGCAGGGCGCGCGGATCGCTGCGGCCGTTCGATACAGCGTATAAAAAAGCCGCTCGCGGGCGGGCCCGGAACGGCTTGTCTTGGCTTTTCGTTTTTCTTGTGTTGCGTGGCTTCGTCCGTCCGCGGCACCGGGCGGCGCCGCGGACGGCTTCCGAATCAGCCCAGCGCCGCCACCAGCTCCGGCACCACGGTGTTCAGGTCGCCCACCAGGCCGTAGTCCGCGACCGAGAAGATCGGCGCCTCGGCGTCCTTGTTGATCGCGACGATCACCTTGGAGTCCTTCATGCCGGCCAGATGCTGGATCGCGCCCGAGATACCGACGGCGATGTACAGCTGCGGCGCGACGATCTTGCCGGTCTGGCCGACCTGATAGTCGTTCGGCACGAAGCCGGCGTCGACCGCGGCGCGCGAGGCGCCCAGCGCGGCGCCCAGCTTGTCGGCCAGCGGCGTCAGCACCTTGGTGTAGTTCTCGCCCGAGCCGACGCCACGGCCACCGGACACGATGATCTTGGCGGCGGTCAGTTCGGGGCGATCGCTCTTGGTGACTTCACGCGACACGAATTGCGAGATGCCGGCATCGGCCACGGCGGGCACGGTGTCGACCGAGGCCGAGCCGCCTTCCGCGGCGGCGGGATCGAAGGCGGTGCCGCGCACGGTGATCACCTTGATCTTGTCCGAGGACTTGACCGTGGCGATCGCGTTGCCGGCGTAGATCGGGCGCTCGAAGGTATCCGGGCCGTCGACCTTGGTGATGTCCGACAGCTGGGCCACGTCCAGCTTGGCGGCGACGCGCGGCAGCACGTTCTTGCCGTAGGCGGTGGCCGGCGCCAGGATGTGGCTGTAGTCGCTGGCGATCGCCAGCACCTGCTCGGCGACGTTCTCGGCCAGGCCTTCGCCGAAGTACGGCGCATCGGCCAGCAGCACCTTGGCGACGCCGGCGATCTTCGCGGCGGCCTCGGCGGCGGCCTGGGCGTTGGCGCCCGCCACCAGCACGTGGACGTCGCCGCCGCACTGGGCCGCGGCGGTCACGGTGTTCAGGGTCGCGCCCTTGATCGATTGGTTGTCGTGTTCAGCAATGACGAGTGCAGTCATGTTCGTATCTCCTGGCGCGCTTAGATGACCTTGGCTTCGTTCTTGAGCTTCTGCACCAGCGTCGCGACGTCCGGCACCATCACACCCGCGCTGCGCTTGGGCGGCTCGACGACCTTCAGCGTCTGCAGACGCGGCGCCACGTCGACGCCCAGGTCTTCCGGCTTCACGGTTTCCAGCGGCTTCTTCTTGGCCTTCATGATGTTCGGCAGCGTGACGTAGCGCGGCTCGTTCAGGCGCAGGTCGGTGGTCACCACCGCCGGCAGCTTGACCGACAGCGTTTCGAGGCCGCCGTCGACCTCGCGCGTCACCGAGGCCTTGCCATCGGCGATCACGACCTTCGAGGCGAAGGTCGCCTGCGGCAGGCCGGCCAGCGCGGCCACCATCTGGCCGGTCTGGTTGGAGTCGTCGTCGATCGCCTGCTTGCCCAGGATCACCAGCTGCGGCTGCTCCTTGTCGATCAGCGCCTTCAGCAGCTTGGCCACCGCCAGCGGCTGCAGGTCTTCGCCGCTCTCGACCAGGATGCCGCGGTCGGCGCCGATCGCCATCGCGGTACGCAGCGTTTCCTGGCATTGCGCCACGCCGCAGGAGACCGCCACGACCTCGGTGGCCACGCCGGCTTCCTTCAAGCGGACCGCCTCTTCCACGGCGATCTCGTCGAACGGGTTCATGCTCATCTTCACGTTGGCCAGGTCGACGCCCGAGCCATCGGACTTCACACGGACCTTGACGTTGTAGTCAACCACGCGCTTGACTGCGACGAGTACTTTCATGCGCTCACTCCACTGATTGTCAGAAATTTGGTTCGCTCGCCATTATAACCACCGGGTCGGCGGCGCCCGGAATTTTCGAACGACCGTACTATTTTATAGGCAAAGAATTGCCGGGCATAGCCCGGCAAGCGATCTGGCGACACGTATTGTGCCGCAGAAAACCCTTCGCGGCACAGAGGCGGCGGCCGGATTCGAGGTTTTGTTCGATACCCGGCCGTGACGCCCGGCTCCCGGCTTACCAGGCCGTGATCACCGAATCCTTGAAGGTCGTGGTCACGTACTGCTTGATCTCCGGCGAGTGATAGGCCTTGATCAGCTTGGCGACCCACGGTTTGTTCTTGTCGGCCTCGCGCACGGCGATCAGGTTGGCGTACGGACCCTTCGGGCCTTCCATCGCGATCGCGTCCTTGGTCGGCGACAGGCCGGCCGATTCCGCGTAGTTGCCGTTGATCGCGGCGGCATCCAGGTCGTCCAGCGAGCGCGGCAGTTGCGCGGCGTCCAGTTCGACGATGCGCAGCTTCTTCGGATTGCCGACGATATCCAGCGGCGTGGCCTTCAGGCCGGCATCCGCGCGCAGCTTGATCACGCCCTTGCTCTGCAGCAGCAGCAGGCCGCGGCCGCCGTTGGTCGGGTCGTTGGGCACGCCGACGCGGGCGCCCTGCTTGAGCTGGTCCAGCGACTTGATCTTCTTCGAGTAGACGCCCATCGGGAACGTGACGGTGTAGCCGACGTTGGCGAACTTGTAGCCGCGGTCCTTCATCTGCGCTTCAAGGTACGGCAGGTGCTGGTAGCTGTTGGCGTCGAGGTCGCCGGCGGCCAGCGCGGCATTCGGCTGGATGTAGTCGCTGAACTCGACGACCTGGATGTTCAGGCCGTCCTTGGCGGCGACCTTCTTGACCTGTTCCATGATCTGGGCGTGCGGACCACCGGTCACGCCGATCTTGATCGGCTTGTCCTGCGCCACCGCGGCGGTGGCGAGGCTGGCGCCGAGCGCGGCGCCGATGATCCATTGCAGCAGGCTACGACGTTGCATGGCTGACTTCCTTTGCGATGTGTTCTGGGTTGGGTCTGGGATAAAGCAAAAACGAAACGGAAAACGAGGCGATTCCTTCGGCCGCGACGTGGCGCTCAGCGGTGGCTGATCCGGCGGACCAGCCAGTCGCCGAAGCTCTGCACGGCCTGCACCAGCACGATCAGGATCAGCACCACCGCCACCATCACCTCGGTGATGTAGCGCTGGTAGCCATAGCGGATGCCGAGGTCGCCCAGGCCGCCGCCGCCGATCGCGCCGGCCATGGCCGAATAGCCGACCAGGCTGACGAAGGTGATGGTCAGGCCCGCGACGATGCCGGGCATCGCCTCGGGCAGCAGCACCTTCCAGACGATCTGGCGCGTGCTGGCGCCCATCGACTGCGCCGCCTCGACCAGGCCCTTGTCGACCTCGCGCAGCGCGCTTTCGACCAGCCGCGCGATGAACGGAATCGCGGCGATCGTCAGCGGCACCACGGCCGCCGCGGTACCGATCGACGAGCCCGCCAGGAAGCGGGTGAACGGAATCACCACCACCAGCAGGATGATGAACGGGATCGAGCGCACGGCGTTGACGATCACGCCGATCAGCCGGTTGAACAACGGATGCGCCAGCGGGCCGCCGCGGTCGGTCAGGTGCAGCACCACGCCGAGCGGCACGCCCAGCAGCGCGCCGATGACGCCCGAGATGCCGACCATCACCAGGGTCTCGCCCAGCGAGGTCACAAACAGGTCGAACAGCTCAGACCACATGCTCGTACTCCTCCACCACCACGCCCTGCTGCTGCAGGAATGCCATTGCCGCGCGGACGTTGTCGGTCTCGCCGGTGGCCATGATGGCCAGCGAGCCGAAGGCCTGTCCCTGGATCTCGTCGATATGCCCGTGCAGGATGTTGAAGTCCAGCCCGTAGCGGCGGATCGCCTGTGCCAGCACCGGCTGGTCGACACCCTCGCCGGTGAAGGCGAGCCGGTAGACGTGGTCGCGTCCGTTGCCGAGCCGGCTCTCGACGCGCTTAAGCACGCTGGCCGGCAGCTCCTGCGAAATCACGTCGCCGATCATTGCGCGCGTGACCGCATGCTGCGGCCGCAGGAAGACGTCGATGACCTGGCCCTGCTCGACCACGCAGCCGGCCTCGAGCACCGCGACGCGATCGCAGACCTGTTTGATGACCTCCATCTGGTGCGTGATCATCACGATGGTCAGGCCCAGATCGCGGTTGATCTGCTTGAGCAGGTCGAGGATGGAACGCGTGGTTTCCGGATCGAGCGCCGAGGTGGCCTCGTCCGACAGCAGCACCTTGGGCTTGCTGGCCAGCGCGCGCGCAATGCCGACGCGCTGCTTCTGCCCGCCGCTGATCTGCGCCGGATAGCGGTCCTTCAGCGCCGACAGGCCGACCAGATCGAGCAGCGGCAGTACCGTCGCGGCAATCTCGTCGCGGTTCTTGCCGGCCAGCTCCAGCGGCAGCGCCACGTTGTCATAGACGGTGCGCGACGACAGCAGGTTGAAATGCTGGAAGATCATGCCGATGTCGCGGCGCGCCAGCCGCAGCGCCGACGCGTCGAGCGCGGTCAGGTCCTGGCCGGCGACGATCACGCGGCCGGCGGTCGGACGGTTCAGCAGATTGATGGCGCGCACCAGCGTACTCTTGCCGGCGCCGCTGCGGCCGATGATGCCGAAGACTTCGCCGGCCGCGATGGACAGGCTGACATCCCGCAAAGCGTGCACATCCCCGGTCGCACCGGGGAATCGCTGCGAGAGACCTTGCAGTTCGATCATGAGACAGAGCGAAAAGAAAACGGCAACAGCCGGGACGGGGTCTCCAGCGCTGCTGCCGCATTTATCGTTTTTGGATGTAACGGGCTATTTTAAGCGATCCGCTTCTTACCAGAAACGACTTTTTGCCGATGTCTTTAGACGAAAAGGGAATAAGGCTTCGATCCGAAGTGCCGGTATGTCAACTCGCGCGCCAGGCCGGCGGCCGCTTGTCGATGAACGCCTGCACGCCTTCCAGCGCCGCTTCGTCCATCATGTTGCACGCCATGGTCTGCCCGGCCAGCTGATAGGCCGCCTCCACGCCCATTTCGAGCTGGCGGTAGAACAGGCCCTTGCCCGCCGCGATCGCCGTCGCCGGCTTCGCGCAGATGCTGGCGGCCAGCTTCGCCACCTCGCCGTCCAGTTCGGCGGCCGGCACCACCCGGTTGACCAGGCCGCGCGCCTGCGCCTCGCGGGCGCCGATCATCTCGCCGGTCAGCAACATCTCCATCGCATGCTTGCGATGCAGGTTGCGCGACAGCGCCACGCCGGGGGTCGAGCAGAACAGCCCGAGGTTGACGCCCGACACCGCGAAGCGCGCGTCGTCCGCCGCGACCGCCAGGTCGCACATCGCCACCAGCTGGCAGCCGGCCGCGGTGGCGATGCCGTGCACGCGCGCGATCACCGGCTGCGGCATGCGCTGGATCGCCAGCATCATGCGCGTGCAGCGGTCGAACAGCCGCCGGTAGTAATCGTGCGACGGCTGCGCGCGCATCTCGCGCAGATCGTGTCCGGCGCAGAAGGCGCGGCCCGCGCCGGCCAGCACCACGACCCGCACCGCGGGATCGGCGGCGATGCGGGTCAGCGCCTCGGTCACCGCGTCGATCAGCGCCTCGGACAGCGCGTTGAAGGCGTCGGGACGTTGCAGCGTCAGGCGCAGCACGCCCGGGGCATCCTCGCTTTGCATCAGCAGCGCCCCGGCGGCTTGTGCGTGTTCCGATTCGGCCATGATGGTCTCCTGGTTTGCTGATCTGACGTTGTCGTGCCGCGGTGGCGCCGGTCGCAGCCTATTTCTCCAGCAGCACCTTCAGATGCGCCAGCACGCTGCGGCCCAGCGCGCTGAGGTTGTAGCCGCCTTCGAGGCAGCTGACGATGCGCCCCTGCGCGTGCTGCCGCGCCAGCGTCATCAGCTCGGCCGTGATCCAGGCGTAGTCCTGCTCGACCAGCCCCATCTGGCCGAGGTCGTCCTCGCGATGCGCGTCGAAGCCCGCCGAGATGAACAGCATCTGCGGACGGAACGCCTGCAGCCGCGGCATCCAGATCGTCTCGACGACCTCGCGCACCGCCATGCCGTTGGTATAGGCCGGCAGCGGAATATTGGCCATGTTGTTGGCCACGTGCTCGGTGCCGCTGTACGGATAGAACGGATGCTGGAAGAAGCTGCACATCAGCACGCGTTCGTCGCCACGGAAGGCGGCCTCGGTGCCGTTGCCGTGATGCACGTCGAAGTCGATGATCGCCACGCGTTCGAGCCCGTGGGCGTCGAGCGCATGGCGGGCCGCGATCGCGACGTTGTTGTAGAAGCAGAAGCCCATCGCGCGATCGGGCTCGGCGTGGTGGCCGGGCGGGCGCACGCAGCAGAAGGCGTTCTCGAGCTCGCCGGCGATCACCGCATCGGTGGCGGCCACCGCGGCGCCCGCCGCATGCGTGGCCGCGGCCAGCGTATGCGCGTTCATCGCGGTATCGGGATCGATCGCATGGTAGCCGCTGGCGGGGCTCGCTTCGTGCAGCCCGTCGACATAGCCGGGCAGGTGCACGCGCTCGATCTGCTCGCGGCTGGCGGCCGGCGCCTCGCGGCGGTCCAGCAGGCCGTCGATGCCGTGCGAGATCAGATGGTCTTCGATGGCGGTCAGGCGTTCCGGGCACTCGGGATGGAAGTGCCCCATCTCGTGCAGCAGGAATTCGGGATGCGTGTAGTAGCCGGTCGGCATGGGATGTCAGCGCGTTTATCGAGGCGTTGTTGGGCGCGTGGCGGACACCCTGCCGGGTGCGCCGCTGTCTCCATCCCCGTACGTTAGCACAGCGGATGGCCGGGCAATGC
>MTEU01002032.1_pt4 | contig 24613 bp, 21 predicted proteins | sample 1042701 | NCBI WGS metagenome assembly MTEU01 (sample SAMN06185813, study PRJNA358809) | soil metagenome | isolation source: naturally attenuated soil | place: India | collected 2015-05-23
CGCATCATTTCCTCCCTTCCCCGCTGCATCGCAGCACCGTTCCCCTGCTCCGGCGCGGGAATGAACGACTTCACCTCATAGGCTCATTCAATTGGCACGGCCCAGGACGAATGCCTACATTGAACGTCCAGACCACGATTAGCCAAACGAGAGAGGTGACTCATGCGGCGATACGCAAAGACCCGGTCGGAGTTGATGGCTATCCTCAACCAGTGCCTCGATAACAATCCGGAATGCGGCGAGTGCGAATTGCATGCGGTACGCGTGCACCAGCCCGACCATACGGGATGCAATTGGAGCGCCGAGGTGGACTTCCCCCGTGCGGCCGAAGACAGCGTGTCGATGCAATTGCGTGCGGCGAAGTCGATCATCGTCGACATGCGCCAGCAGTACAACGTATTGCAATAGCGCCGCCTTCAGCCGATACGCTGCTCCGCAGCACAACACTGCAGCATGAAATCACGAGCACCGAACATTGAGCAAAACCGACGAACGCCAACGCGACCGAATGTCGCAATGAAAAAAGCCGGGCCCGCAGCCCGGCTTTTATTTTGCGGCCAGCGCCAGCCTCCGCTCAGCGCAGCGCGCCCGACTCCGCTACCGCCACCGCCGTCATATTGACGATCCGGCGCGTGGTCGCCTGCGGATTCAGGATGTGCACCGGCTTGGCCGCGCCCAGCAGGATCGGGCCCACCGTCACGCCCTGGCCGCCGGTGATCTTCAGCAGATTGAACGCGATATTGGCCGCGTCCAGCGTCGGCATCACCAGCAGATTGGCAGAGCCGGCCAGCTTGGTGCCCGGCAGGAAATGTCGGCGCACGTCTTCGACCAGCGCGGCATCGCCCTGCATCTCGCCCTCGACTTCGAGCTCGGGCGCGATCTGGCTCAGGATCTCCTGCGCCGCGCGCATCTTGCGCGCCGAGGCGCGGTTCGACGAGCCGAACATCGAATGCGACAGCAGCGCGACCTTCGGCGTCAGGCCGAAGCGGCGGATCTCTTCGGCCGCCAGTTGCGTGATCGCGGCCAGTTCGTCGGCGGTCGGGTCCTCGTTGACGAAGGTGTCCGTGATGAACAGCGTGTACTTCTCCAGCATCAGCGCGTTCATCGCCGCCAGCACCTTGGCGCCGGGCTTCAGGCCGATCACGTCGCGCACATGCTCCAGATGCGCCTCGAAGCGGCCCACGGTGCCGCACAGCAGCGCATCGGCATCGCCCATGTGCATCAGCATCGTGCCGATCAGGGTGTTGGAGCGGCGCAGCGCGACCTTGGCCATGTCGGGCGTCACGCCATCGCGTCCGCGCAGCGCGTGATAGGCCTCGTGATAGGCACGATAGCGCGGATCGTCCTCGGGATTGACCAGCTCGAAATCGACGCCCGGCTTCAGCCGCAGGCCGGCCTTGTCGATGCGCATCTGGATCACGTGCGGACGGCCGATCAGGATCGGGCGCGCCAGGCCTTCGTCGACCACGGTCTGCACCGCGCGCAGCACGCGCTCTTCCTCGCCCTCGGCATAGGCCACGCGCTTGGGCGCGGCCTTGGCGGCCGAGAACACCGGCTTCATGATCAGGCCGGTGTGGTAGACGTATTGGGTCAGCTGCTGCCGATAGGCCTCGAGGTCCTGGATCGGACGCGTGGCCACGCCCGACTCCATCGCCGCGCGCGCGACCGCCGGCGCGATCTTCTCGATCAGGCGCTGGTCGAACGGCGTCGGGATGATGTAGTCGGGGCCGAACTTCAGTTCCTTGCCGGCATAGGCGGCGGCCACCGCATCGTTGGTCTCGGCCTCGGCCAGCTCGGCGATCGCCTTGACGCAGGCCAGCTTCATTTCCTCGGTGATCTTGGTCGCGCCGCAATCGAGCGCGCCGCGGAAGATGTACGGGAAGCAGAGGACGTTGTTGACCTGGTTCGGATAGTCCGAACGGCCGGTCGCGATGATGCAGTCGGGGCGCGCGGCCTTGGCCACTTCCGGACGGATCTCCGGCTCGGGATTGGCCAGCGCCAGGATGATCGGCTTGTCGGCCATCGTCTTGACCATCTCGGCGGTCAGCACGCCGGCGGTCGAGCAGCCGAGGAACACGTCGGCGCCCTCGACGATATCGGCCAGCGTGCGGGCCGACGTGTCCTGCGCATAGCGCGCCTTGTTGGCCTCCATGTTGGCGTCGCGGCCGACGAAGATCACGCCCTTCGAATCGACCACGTAGATGTTCTCGCGCTTGACGCCCAGGCTCACCATCGTGTCCAGGCAGGCGATCGCCGCCGCGCCCGCGCCCGACACCGCCATCTTGACGTTGGCGATGTCCTTGCCGACCACCTTCAGGCCATTGAGCAGCGCCGCCGCCGAGATGATCGCCGTGCCGTGCTGGTCGTCGTGGAAGACCGGGATGTTCATCCGCTCGCGCAGCTTCTTCTCGATGTAGAAGCACTCGGGCGCCTTGATGTCCTCGAGGTTGACGCCGCCCAGCGTGGGTTCCAGCGCGGCGACGATCTCGACGATCTGATCCGGGTCGCGCGCGTCGAGCTCGATGTCGAACACGTCGATGCCGGCGAACTTCTTGAACAGGCAGCCCTTGCCTTCCATCACCGGCTTGCCGGCCAGCGGGCCGATGTCGCCCAGGCCCAGCACCGCGGTGCCGTTGGTGACCACCGCCACCAGATTGCCGCGCGAGGTGTACTCGGCCGCCATGGCCGGGTCCTTGGCGATCTCCTCGCAGGCATAGGCCACGCCCGGCGAATAGGCCAGCGACAGGTCGCGCTGGTTGGACAGCGCCTTGGTCGCAGTCACCTGGATCTTGCCCTTGGTCGGGCTGCGGTGATATTCCAGCGCGGCGAGGCGCAGTTGCGCTTCAGGACTATTGGGGGCGTGTTGCGGTGCGTCACCGCTGGTCTTGCTGCTCATGTCGCTCGTCCGGAAAGAGGCCCAACATGGCGCCGTACGATGCCGGTCGATACCGGTCGAACCGCCAGGGCCGAAAAAATCGAGCAGCTATTCTAGCCCAGCCGCCGTGCGCGAGTCGCCCCGATGGCGCCCCGGAAGGCCGCAAACACGGGGATTTTGCGGTTAAAGAGCTTTTACCGGAATAGCGTCAATGGCGCGGATCGGGTGCGAATGGGTGCGAATGGGTGCGAGTGCGCCCTGGGCGATCCACCGGTAAAACAGAACGCCGGCATGCAGCGTTGGCAATGCATACCGGCGTCGATGTATTTCTCGATGTTGCCCGTTATCTGGCGTTCTTGTCGACCTCCAGCGTCACGCGCCGCGGCCGGCCGCTTTCCATCGGAAATTCCGCGAAGGCGCTGCGCACCAGATAGGGCATCAGCCCGGGCATCGTGCTGCCTTCGCTCAGGTTCTGCGCGGTCACCTGGTAGACGCGCTTGTTGCCGGCGGCCTCGCGGATAAAGACGCGCAGGCTCGCCAGCGTGGCCGGGACGTCGCGGATCACCGTCTGTGGCGGCCAGTAGCCCGGGCCCCAGCCCCACGGCCCCCACGGGCGGTAATAGCCGTACGGGCCCCAGTACGGCCCCCACGGATACCAGGGATCGGGATAGTAGGTCTCGTGCACGCGCACCAGGCGCGGATCCGAATCGAAATCGAAGCTGACCAGATAGCGCGCCTGCGACCGCGGCACCTGCGTGAAGCCGTGGCCGGACAGCGCGTCGGCGATCCAGTTCTGATAGGTGGCGCGGTCCAGCTGGCCCTGCTGCTCCTGCCCCTTTTCGGCGTCGAACGCGTAGGTGCGGGGCGGATCGTTCTGCCAGCCGGGCTGGCGGAACGCCGTCACGTCGGTGGTCACGGTGCTGGCGCAGCCGGACAGCAGCAAGGCGCCGAGCATCGCGGCCCCGGCCCATCCGGACCAGCTGGCGGTCCGCCCCCTTTCCTGACCGCGACGGCTCACGGTGCTCAGCCATTGGCCCGTCCGTGCACAGGCCTTTCGCCATTGCCACATGATGTTCTTCCTTCTGTTCATGGTCTCGCCGACAGGGCTCCACCGGACCGTGCGCCGGTGGTGGGCGCGGGGGCGGTCGGCGGGCCGCCCTCTCGTTGCATCAGACCGGCGGCGTGCGCCGGAATTCCCTTGGCGCCATGCGGCCATGCCGTGCTTGGCTACAATGGATTACCCGGCGCCCGGCGCGCCCGACTCATCGCCTTCCAGGACAGGACCATCCATGCTCCGCACCGATACCCCCGTCACCGTCCACCGCAAGGACTATACCCCGCCCGCCTTCGCCATCGAACACGTCGACCTGGTGTTCGAGCTCGATCCGCAGCGCACCGTGGTGACCAGCACGCTGCGCTTTGCCCGCCGCCAGGCCGGCGCGCCGCTGGTGCTGGCCGGCGAAGCGCTCGAGCTGGCGAGCGTCAGTCTCGATGGCCAGCCATTCGGCGACTATCGCCTCGACGATGGCAGCCTGACGCTGAACGGGCTGCCCGAGCATGGCACGCTGCAGATCGTCAGCGCCTGCCAGCCGGAAGCCAATACCACGCTGTCGGGACTGTACGTCTCCAACGGCAACTTCTTCACGCAGTGCGAGGCCGAGGGCTTTCGCCGCATCACCTATTTTCTCGACCGTCCCGACGTGATGGCGACCTACCGCGTCACCCTGCGCGCGGACAAGGCCGCCTATCCGGTGCTGCTGTCCAACGGCAATCTGATCGGTGAACAGCAACTGGACGGCGGCCGCCACGAGGCCGTGTGGGAAGACCCGTTCCCCAAGCCCTCCTATCTGTTCGCGATCGTCGCCGGCAAGCTGCAATGCATCGAGCAGCGCATCACCACCGGCTCGGGCAAGGAAAAACTGCTGCAGGTCTGGGTCGAGCCGCAAGACCTGGACAAGACGCAGCACGCGATGGATTCGCTGATCCATTCGATCCGCTGGGACGAACGGCGCTTCGGACTGGAGCTGGATCTGGACCGCTTCATGATCGTCGCCGTCGGCGACTTCAACATGGGCGCGATGGAAAACAAGGGCCTGAACATCTTCAACACCAAGTACGTGCTGGCCAATGCGGCCACCGCGACCGACACCGACTTCTTCAATATCGAATCGGTGGTCGGCCACGAGTACTTCCACAACTGGACCGGCAATCGCGTGACCTGCCGCGACTGGTTCCAGCTGTCGCTGAAGGAAGGGCTGACGGTGTTCCGCGACCAGGAGTTCTCCGCCGACATGATGGCCGAGCAAGGCGCCGACGACGGCTCGGCGCGCGCCGTCAAGCGCATCGAGGACGTGCGCGTGCTGCGGCAGGTGCAGTTCCCCGAGGATGCCGGGCCGATGGCGCATCCGGTGCGGCCCGACAGCTACGAGGAGATCAACAACTTCTACACCGTGACGGTGTACGAGAAAGGCGCCGAGGTCGTGCGCATGTACCAGACCCTGCTGGGCCGCGAGGGCTTCCGCAAGGGCATGGACCTGTATTTCCAGCGGCACGACGGCCAGGCGGTGACCTGCGACGACTTCCTCGCCGCGATGGCCGACGCCAACGGCCGCGATCTGACCCAGTTCGGGCGCTGGTACAGCCAGGCCGGCACGCCGGTGGTCGGCGTGCATACGGAATGGGACGCCGGCGAGGGCAGGCTGACGCTGACGCTGACGCAGCAATGCCCCAAGGTCGGCATCGAGACCCAGCCCGGCACCCCGGAGAAGCTCCCCTTCCATATCCCGTTCGCGGTCGGGCTGATCGGCGCCGACGGCAAGGACTTGCCGCTGCAGCTCGAGGGCGAGGCCGCCGCCGGCGACACCACGCGCGTGCTGAACTTCACCGAAGCGCGGCAGATCTTCCGCTTCATCAACCTGCCCAAGGGCCCGCGCGCGCCGTTGCCTTCGCTGCTGCGCAACTTCTCGGCGCCGGTGATCGTCGATGTCGACTACAGCGACGACGAGCTGACCTTCCTGCTCGCGCACGACAGCGATCCGTTCAACCGCTGGGAAGCGGGCCAGCGGCTGGCGACGCGCGCGCTGCTGAAGCTGGTCGCCGACGTGCAGGCCGGGCGCGAGCTGGAGCTGGACCACGCGCTGATCGGCGCGTTCCGCTCGGTGCTGACCGACACCTCGCTGAGCCCCGCCTTCCGCGAACAGGCGCTGATGCTGCCGGCCGAGGCCTATCTGGCCGAGCGCATGGGCGTGGCAGATCCCGCGGCGATCCATCGCGCGCGGCAATTCATGCGCGCCGGCCTCGCCCGCGCGCTGCAGAGCGACTGGCTGGGCGCCTACGAAAGCAACGCGACCACCGGCCCGTATCGGCCCGATCCGGAATCGGCAGGCAAGCGCGCGCTGCGCAATCTCGCGCTCGGCTATCTGGTCGAAGTCGGCGACGATGCGATGTATGCGCTGGCCGGCGAGCAGTATCAGCAGGCCGACAACATGACCGACCGCTTCGCCGCGCTGACGGCCCTGGTCAACAGCTTCGCGCCGGGCCGCGAGGCGGCGCTGGCCGACTTCTACCACCGCTTCGAGCACGATCCGCTGGTGGTCGACAAATGGTTCTCGCTGCAGGGCATGCAGCGCGGCGAAGTCGGCCCGCATGCGGGCAAGCGCACCATCGACACGGTGCGGGCGCTGATGCAGCATCCGGCCTTCACGCTGCGCAATCCCAATCGCGCACGGGCGCTGATCTTCAGCTTCTGCTCTGGCAACCCCGCGCAGTTCCATGCCGAGGACGGCTCGGGCTACGAATTCTGGGCCGAACAGGTGCTGGCGCTCGACGCGATCAATCCGCAGGTGGCGGCACGGCTGGCGCGCGCGCTGGACCGCTGGCAGAAATACGCGCTGCCGCTGCGCGACAGGATGCGCGCCGCGCTGGAACGGGTGGCCGCGGCCGACAAGCTGTCGCGCGACGTGCGCGAGATCGTCGGCAAGGCACTGTCGACGTGAGGCGGCTGGTCGGCCGCGGGTTGGGATGCCGGTCGGCTGCCGATTGGGTGCGCTAGCCAACCAGCGATCGCGGTCCAGGCCCGCCGGCTTCGGTGGGCCGCCCGCCCCGGCCTGTAGAATGGCGGCCATTCAAGGAGGAAACCCATGACTCGCATCAGCCTGACCCGCTATCTGGTCGAGGAACAACGCCAGCACAACACCATCCAGCCCGAGCTGCGGCTGCTGATCGAGGTGGTCGCGCGCGCGTGCAAGGCCATCTCCAATGCCGTCAGCAAGGGCGCGCTCGCCGGCGTGCTCGGCTCGGCCGGCACCGGCAACGTGCAGGGCGAAACCCAGCAGAAGCTGGACGTGATCGCCAACGAAGTGCTGCTCGACGCCAACGAATGGGGCGGCCACCTGGCCGCGATGGCGTCGGAGGAAATGGACTCGTTCTACGAGATCCCGAACCGTTATCCGAAGGGCGAATACCTGCTGCTGTTCGATCCGCTCGATGGCTCGTCGAACATCGACGTCAACGTGTCGATCGGCACGATCTTCTCGGTGCTGCATATGCCCAAGCCGGGCCAGACCGTCACCGAGTCCGACTTCATGCAGCCGGGCACGCAACAGGTCGCGGCCGGCTATGCGGTGTACGGCCCGCAGACCACGCTGGTGCTGACCGTCGGCAACGGCGTCCATATGTTCACGCTGGACCGCGAGGCGGGCAGCTTCGTGCTGACGCAGTCGGATGTCAGGATTCCAGAGGACACCAAGGAATTCGCGATCAATATGTCCAACATGCGGCATTGGGCCCCGCCCGTGCGCCGCTACATCGACGAATGCCTGGCCGGCGAGGAAGGCCCGCGCGGCAAGAACTTCAACATGCGCTGGATCGCCTCGATGGTCGCCGACGTGCACCGTATCCTGACGCGCGGCGGCATCTTCATGTATCCGTGGGACAAGCGCGAGCCGGAGAAGCCGGGCAAGCTGCGGTTGATGTACGAGGCCAACCCGATGGCGATGCTGGTCGAACAGGCCGGCGGCGCGGCCACCAACGGCCATCAGCGCATTCTCGAGGTCCAGCCGGAAAAGCTGCACCAGCGCGTGTCGGTGATCCTCGGCTCCAAGAACGAGGTCGAGCGCGTGACGCGCTACCACCAGGAAGCGCAAGCGGGCAGCTGATACGCCTGCTTGCACGCGGGCCGGTCTTCGACAGAGGCCGGTCTCGCGGGGCCTGCATCGACGTGCATGGTGCACGCCCACAGGGAGCCGACCGCATTGCCGGTGGCTCCTTTTTCTTTTCGCCGCGGAAATCAGAATCGGCTCATTTCCTCCGCCTCGTAGAGTCCCTACCCTGCTGTTTTCTCCACGCAGCAAGGAAACCGCGATGGCCCCCCTCTCGGATGCCGGCGCTCGCTACGCCATCACCCCACCGATCAACCCGCCCGTCACCACCACCACGCCGGCAAACCCGCCGTGCGGCGAGGCCCCGCTGGAACGCACGGCAGTGCAGGCCCTCGCCATCCGGCTGCACGAGACGCTCGATGTCGCGCTGCATTACGGGCTGAGCGACGGCATCGACCTGCATGTCTGCGATCTGCGCCAGCTGGCGAACTGGGGCGTGCCGATCAGCGAGCACGAACGCGAGCTGTACTTCTACCCCTGGACCATCGATGCATCGGACCCGGTGTTTCCGGTCTCGCTGGTCCGCCTGCGCGAATTCATCGCCGCGATCGACAGCCTGCTGACCGCCCTGGCGCGGCCGGACGAGGCCATGACCCGCCATCCCGCCTCGCCTACCGGCCGCACCTTCGGCTGACCGCCGCCTGCGGGAAGCGTGAAAAAAGTGCGCCGGGGGGCTTCACAGCCGCCGGATCCGCTGCTATTATTGCGGGCTCTATCCGGTTCCCAACCGGTGGTGTTGCCGAAGTAGCTCAGTCGGTAGAGCAGCTCATTCGTAATGAGAAGGTCGGGGGTTCGATTCCTCTCTTCGGCACCAGGTTTCAAAGAAATGCCCTTGGATATTCCAAGGGCATTTTTGTTTGGCGCCCCACCCTTACGCCCCAGGCCAAGGCTCCGTCCGACGGCCGGTCGCTTTCCCGCTCTACCTTTCAGAATCCGCTCAGCGCCCACCGCGCCGACGCTGGATAAGCTCGAACCTCCTCCACCCACTCGAGCTCGCCATGAATCCGATCGCGTTGCACCGGCAGTCGCAGTCATTCGGCCCTGCGTCCATTCCCGAAACTCCGCTCGAACGAAAGCTCGCGCCAACGCCCAGGCACAGCGCGGAAAACAACGACACGCCGACTTGCACCGAAGTCCGCGCAATGGCGATGCGGCTGGACCAGGCCATTGGCCGCGCCGGCTCGGACGATCCCGATGCGTTCGTCACGCTATGCCTCGCCGACCTCCGGCAAATGGACCGCTGGGGCGTCACGATCCACGGCGAAACGCTCTGGAGCTATTTCGATCTGGGCTCGATCGACGACGTGGAGCCGCGCTATCCGGTAACGTTGGACGAAGCGCGTTTATTGCGTCGCGCTCTTGTGGCCATCGCCGACCGCGATTGTCCGTCAGCTACTCGGAATTGGCGTTGGCGGCCGATGGTCTGAAAGTCGGCCAACGCATGGACGACTAAGCCTTTCCGGCCACAACTTAGCCCAATGGTGCGGCGCCGCTTTTTCATTCCCGCACCACCCCGATCCCTTCGCCGACCAGCCGCAATTCGACCTTCGGCATATCTTCCATCACGCGCATGGTCTTCTGACCGATCGTCACGCTGACGCCGCCATGCACGCGCTTGCCGACCACCACGGCGGCGTCCGGGCGTGGATGCAGTTGCTCGGCGAGCTTGGCCAGATGGGCGTCGGTGTCCAGCATGTCGCGCGTGTATTTGAACAGCGTGGCGCGCGCCTTCTCGCGCAGTTCCGGCGTGGCGCGCTCGGGATTCTTGGCGAAGAACGTCATCAGTTGCTGGATCTTGGCCTGCTCCTGTTCCTGCCGGCGCTTGTCCGCCTCCAGCGCCGCCTTCTCGGCGTCCGCATAGGGGTTCAGTCCGACATGGATGGCGGTGGCGGTGCCGGCCGGCGCGCCTAGCGTGCCGGTACGGACCGCATGCCAGGCGCGCGAGCGGCCACCGGTGATATTGCCGCTGCCGATGGCCGGGTCGCCCGCGGTGATGACCTCGCCTGCAGCAACATCGCTCTGGCGAATGGCGCTGTCGGCGGTGACCGTGGTGCCCGCCTCGACCACGGCGTTTTCGATAAAGCGCGCATGCACCGATCCCTTGCACTGGATCCGCGCGATCGCGCTGGCCGGATCGTGCGGCCCTTCGGACTTGCCGATGATGCCGCCGCTGACGACCACATTGCCGCCGGCCTCGACATGGGCGGCCTCGATGGTGCCGCCGACGATCACGTCGCCGCCGACACGCACCGACATGCCGGTCTTGATGTCGCCGTTGACACGCAGCGTGCCCTCGAACGCGATATTGCCGGAGTGCATGTCGACCGCATCGACCGCGACGACCGGATTGACGCTGACGCCGCGCGCGCGCACCGATGGCAGACCCGCGACGGTCGCCACCAGCAGATTCGGATCGTGCGCATCCGGGCCGACGCCCGTCAGGCGATCGGAGAACGGCGTGTCGGCAACCTCCGGTGCCGGCAGCACGCGGCCGAACACGTCCTGACCCGCGGTACCCTGCACCGCGGGGACCCGCCGCATCAGATGCGTGCCGGGCTGCACCAGTAGCAGGTTGCCGAGGTCTCGCAGATCGATCCGGGCGTGATCATCCTCGGCGCCGCCGCGGCGCGGCTCCAGCAGATTGACGAAGCGGGCCGGCGTGCCTCGCGTCGGCGCCGTGCCGTGCACGATCGGCAGGTCGTCGCAACGTCCCGCGGCGAAGGCTTCGGCCAATGCCGGCTCGTCGACGGGCAGCTTGATGCCGCGCCCCGCGAGCACGATGCGTACATCGTCGGGTTGCACCGCACGTCCGCCTTCTGGCGGCCAGAGCGTCAGCCGCACGGTCAGCGAGTCGGCATCGATATCGATCTCGAAATAGCCGTCGACGAGTTCGCCGACCACTGCCTCGGCCGGCGGCCCGTCGCGATGGCAAGCGAGCAGGAACGCCGCGATGGCGTGCTCGTCCAGCCTGGCATGCGCCCATCCCTGCGTCTCGAGGGCTGCCATCAGCGCGGCGCGGTCGGGCGGCCCGCTGCCGCCTTCGCCCTCCACCGGCACCTCGTACCGGGCCCGCACGGCCTTGTCCGTGGCCTCCACCCACACCCGTACAACCGAAGCTGCTACGTCACCCATCGCGTCCTCCAGCCGTCTGCCATTGATTTATCGTTGTTGTTGAGGGCGGCACCGAGTCGACATGCCGCCTGTCCGTCACCTACGGCAGATTTCGGCAAAACTTTAGGAGAATTTTTTCGGGACGCCTTCCGGTAAACTGTCGCCCTGCCCGCCCGGGCCTTCGCCGCTCGCAGGACGCCGCAACATGCCGCAAGACGCGGCGCATCAGGACCCGGGCCAACCCCGCCGTATCCCATGTCGAACACCCACGAAATCCGTCCCGGCCAATCGATCGAGCTGCTCAAGGAACTCCATATCCTGACCCGCGACGGCAAGATGAACCAGGACAGCCGCCGCAAGCTGAAGCAGGTCTATCACCTCTATCAGTTCATCGAACCGCTGTTGCAGGATCTCAAGCGCGACCATGCCGACCTGACGCTGGTCGACCATGGCGCCGGCAAGTCGTATCTCGGCTTCATCCTCTACGATCTGTTCTTCAAGACGCAGCAGGACCGCTCGCACATCTACGGCATCGAGACGCGAGAGGAACTGGTGCGTTCGTCCACCGCGCTCGCCGAGCGGCTCGGTTTCCCGGGCATGTCGTTCCTGAATCTGTCGGTGGCGGAGTCGATCACCTCGGACCGGCTGCCCGCGACGGTCGACATGGTCACCGCGCTGCATGCCTGCAATACCGCTACGGACGATGCGATCCGCTTCGCCTTGACCAAGCGCGCCAAGTACATCGTGGTGGTCCCTTGCTGCCAGGCCGAGGTCGCGGCGGTGCTGCGCAGGAACAAGTCGAAGTCGCTAGGCAATCCGCTGACCGAGATCTGGCGCCATCCGCTGCATACGCGCGAATTCGGCAGCCAGGTCACCAACGTGCTGCGCTGCCTGCAGCTGGAGGCGCACGGCTATCAGGTCACGGTGACCGAGCTGGTCGGGTGGGAACACTCGATGAAGAACGAGCTGATCGTGGCCCAGTACAAGGACCTGCCGCGCCGGCGCCCGTCCGAGCGGCTGGCGCACGTGCTCGAAACGCTGGGGCTCGAGGAAATGCGCGAGCGGTTCTTCACGCCGGCCTGAGCCACGGCGTCAGCCGCGCGCTCAGCCACGCTTACCGGGGTTCGTCCCCCGCCATCCAGCGCCGCCAGCCTTCGTGACCGAGCCGGCGCAGGGTTTCCTCATTGCGCTCGTAGATGTCCGCCGCGTCGGGAAAGGCCTCGACCGCGCGGGCAATGCTGTCTTCGCGCAGCAGATGCAGGATCGGATACGGCGCGCGATTGGTGTAGTTCTCGATATCGTCGGCATCGGTGCCGGCGAACTGGTATTGCGGGTGGAAGCTGGCGATCTGCAGCACGCCGGACAGGCCGAGGCTGTCGAGCATGCGTTCGGCCAGGTACAGGAAATCGTTGTAGTCGGCGAAGTCCGCCAGCATCCGGGGGACGATCAGCAGCGTGGTATCGATGTGCGCCGGATCGGCCGCGGCCAGCGCCTTCAGCTCGGCCTCGACGGTATCGAGCAGCGCCTCGGCGTCGGTGGCCTCGCAGACCACGTAGCGGATCTGGTCCTTGACGTGGACGCTTTTGGCGAACGGACACAGATTGAGCCCGATCACCGCGCGCGTCAGCCAGTGACGCGTGGCATCGACGATCTGCTGCTGCTCCGCCGGCGACATCGCTCAGGCCGCCTTGCCGATGCGGCCGACGATATCCAGCGCGACCGCCTCGGCAACCTCGATGCCGTCGATCGCGGCGGAATAGATGCCGCCCGCGTAGCCGGCGCCTTCGCCGGCCGGATAGAGTCCCGCGACATTGACGCTCTGGTAGTCGTCCTTGCGGCGGATGCGCAGCGGCGACGAGGTCCGCGTTTCGACGCCGGTCAGCACGGCGTCGTCCATCGCGAAGCCGGGCACCTGCCGTTCGAACGCCGGCAGCGCCTCGCGAATCGCTTCGATCACGTAGTCGGGCAGTGCGGTGCTCAGATCGGTCGGGGTCACGCCCGGCTTGTACGAGGGCTCGACCGTGCCGAGCGCGGTGGACGGCCGCCGCGCCAGGAAGTCGCCGACCAGCTGGCCCGGCGCGCAGTAGTTGCGCCCGCCCAGCTCGAAGGCGCGTTCTTCCCAATGGCGCTGGAACTCGATGCCGGCCAGCGGTCCGCCCGGATAGTCGTCGGGCGTGATGCCGACGACGATGCCGGCATTGGCGTTGCGCTCGGCGCGCTTGTACTGGCTCATGCCGTTGGTGACCACGCGCCCCGGCTCGGATGCCGCCGCCACCACGGTGCCGCCCGGGCACATGCAGAAGCTGTAGACCGAACGGCCGTTGCTGCAGTGGTGCACGATCTTGTAGTCGGCGGCGCCCAGCAGCTTGTTGCCGGCAAACTTGCCGAAGCGGCTGCGGTTGATCATGCCCTGCGGATGTTCGATGCGAAAGCCCAGCGAGAACGGCTTGGCCTCCATGAACACGCCGCGTCGGTACAGCATCTCGAAGGTATCGCGCGCGCTGTGGCCGACCGCCAGGATCACCTGCTCGCACGGCAGATAGTCGCCATTGGACAGCTGCAGTCCGCGCACGCGGCCGCCTTCGATGTCGATATCGTCGACGCGCGTGTCGAAACGGATCTCGCCCCCGAGCGCGAAGATCTCCGCACGGATGTTCTCGACCATCTTAACCAGCCGGAACGTGCCGATGTGCGGCCGCGCCTTGAACAGGATGTCCTCCGGCGCGCCGGCCTTGACGAACTCGTGCAGTACCTTGCGGCCGTAGTGCTTCGGGTCCTTGATCTGGCTGTAGAGCTTGCCGTCGGAGAAGGTACCGGCACCGCCCTCGCCGAACTGCACGTTCGATTCCGGATTCAGCACGCTCTTGCGCCATAGACCGAAGGTGTCGCGGGTGCGTTCGCGCACTTCCTTGCCGCGCTCCAGAATGATCGGGCGAAAGCCCATCTGCGCGAGGAGCAGCCCGGCCAGCAGGCCGCACGGGCCCATGCCGATCACCACCGGTCGCGGCGTGGCCGTGTGCTGCGGCGCCTGCGCGACGAAGCGGTACGTCATGTCCGGCGTCACGCTCCAGTTCGGCTTGCCGGCGATGCGCTTGCGTGCCGCCTCCTCGTCCTTCACCTCGATATCGACGATATACGTCAGCTTGATATCGGAGCGCTTGCGCGCGTCGTGCGCGCGGCGGAACACGGTAAAGGACACCATGCCATCGCCCTTGACGCCGATCTCGATCAGCCGCGCGCGGACAGCGGCCTCCAGGTCACTTTCTGAATGGTCGAGGGGGAGCTTGAGTTCACTGAGGCGTAGCATGGGGAACGAGGTATTCGGCGGCCGAGCGGCGGGTCCGATGGCCAACCCGCAATTCTAAAGCCTTTCGGCGCCGCCGGCCCCTCGCTGCCGCCGCTTCCCGCCCCGCTGGCCGTCAGTCCTTGGCCTTCAGTCCTGGGCTGGCACCTGCCCCAGCAGCGCGGCATAGCGGGCCAGGTCGACATTGCCGCCGGACAGGATGATGCCGACCCGCTTGCCGGCGATCGGGGCCTTGCCGGCGAAGGCCGCCGCAGCGCCCAGGCAGCCGGTCGGTTCGACGACCAGTTTCATGCGGCCGGCAAAGAAGCGCATCGCCTCGACCAGCTGGGCATCGCTGACCGTGACGATATCGTCGACCAGCTGCTGCAGCACCGGGAAGGTGTGGCGGCCAAGATGCTGGGTCTGCGCCCCGTCCGCAATCGTGTTGGGCGTGCCGATCTCGACGATGCGCCCCGCCCGCAGGCTTTGCTGCCCGTCGTTGCCCGCTTCGGGCTCGACCCCGATGATCTTGCAGCCGGGATGCATCGCCCGCGCCGCCACGGCGCTGCCCGACAGCAGACCCCCACCGCCCAGCGGGACCAGCAACACGTCCAGCGGACCGGCCTGCTCGAACAGCTCCTTCGCGGCGGTGCCCTGCCCGGCCATCACGTCCGGATGGTCGAACGGCGGGATCAGCGTCAGGCCCTGCTCGCGCGCCAGCCGCTCGCTGATGGCATGGCGATCCTCGGTATAGCGGTCGTACAGCACGACTTCGCCGCCATAGCCGCGCGTCGCGGCGATCTTGGCCGCGGGCGCGTCCTTGGGCATCACAATCACCGCGCGCGTGCCGAAGAGGCGCGCCGACAGCGCGATCGCCTGCGCATGGTTACCCGACGAGAACGCCGCGACACCGGCGGCGCGCTGCGCGGCAGACAGCTGCGCGATCGCGTTGTAGCCGCCGCGAAACTTGAAGGCGCCCATGCGCTGCAGGTTCTCGCACTTGAAGAACAGCCGCGCGCCGGCCTGCGCGTCGGCGGTGGCCGAGGTCAGCACCGGCGTATGGTGCGCGACGCCGCTGATGCGGCGATGCGCCTCCACGACATCGATGAACGAGATGGCCAATTGCGTCATGGGACAACACTCCTTGCAGGGAAAAGAGATAAGCGATTCGGAGGGACGGGCATCGGCCGGCTTAGTGCGCCAGGCGCCGGCGGCGCCAGCCGGAAAGTATGCGCGCGATACGGGCCCGGGAGAATACCCAGGCACGTTGGCGCAGCCGCACGGTGGTATCGCGCCGCGCGCGCAGCGCAAACCAGCCGGAGCGGGACAGCGCAACCACGCTGCCCGGTCCCAGTGCCCGTCGCGGCCAGTGCAGCGTGTCGGCGAGCAGCAGCGGCGGCTCGATCAGTTCCACGTCGCCATCGGCGACATGCAGCTCGGTACCGGCCCTGGCGTGGAAGCCGACCGAGTGGCCGGCATGCAGCGTCAACGCACGGTGGTGGTAGATCGGATGTGGCAGCAGGGACAGGATGGACATGATGGGCCTCGGGCGGGTTCTGATGCCGCTGGGGTTGTGGCTGTGGCTGCGGACGGCCGCGTCTGCGACGGGATGCCATGACACAGCAGCAAGGAGCGGCCGGCATCGTGGGTGCGCGATCGACTGAACGCAGCGTACCGGCCGCCGTCGCGGTGCGGCAGGCACACGGCACCGCAACGGACAGCAGAACAGAGGCCCATCCTTTGCTCTGTTACGATACGGCGGATACTTTTCTGTATCTGTTGCGCATCGGCCGGATGCGCCACCATGCCGCATGGACTCCGCCCCGCTGTACCGTCAACTCGCCGGCCACTATCGGCAGGCCATCGCCTCGGGCACGCTGCTGCCCGGCGAGCGGATGCCATCGATACGGGCCCTGATGGAGCGCCACGGCGTCAGCCTGTCGACCGCGCTGCAGGCGTGCCGCGAGATGGAGGCGCAAGGGCTGCTCGAAGCGCGTCCGCGCTCGGGCTACTTCGTCCGCCCCCCGGCGCCGCAGACCACGCCCATCGCGGAACCGTCGGCGTCGCTGCCCGATCCCGCGCAGTACGTCGGCATCCACGCACGCATCTCGGCGATCATCGCGCGCGGCCGCCGGTATCCCGACGCGGTCAATCTGGCGGGCGCCTGCGCGCCGCCCGAGCTCTATCCGGTCGAAGCGCTGCGCCAGGCCACCGGCCGCGCGCTGCGCCGCCATCCCAGCCTGCTGGGCAGCGCGGTCGAGCCCGATGGACATCCGGCACTGCGCGCCGCGCTGGCGCGCCAGGCGCTGCAGGCGCGCATGACGCTGGCGCCGGAACAGATCGCCATCACGCATGGCTGCACCGAGGCGCTGAACCTCGCCTTGCGCGCGGTGGCCGGTCCGGGCGACGTCATCGCGGTCGAATCCCCGACCTATTACGGATTGCTGCAGATCCTGGAAAGCCATGGCATGCGCGCGCTCGAGGTCCCGTGCAGTCCGCAGACGGGGCTGTCGCTGGAGGCGCTGGAACTGGCCGCGCAGACCTACGACAACATTCGCGCGGTGGTGGTGGTGCCGAACCTGCAGAACCCGCAGGGCAGCATCATGCCGGACGCGAACAAGGCGCGGCTGGTGCAATGGTGCGAGGCGCGCGGCATCGCGCTGATCGAGGACGACTGCTTCTCGACGCTGGCCGACGACGACGCGCCGCTGGCCGCCGCCAAGGCGTGGGACCGCAGCGGCAACGTGATCTACTGCGCCTCGCTGCACAAGAATCTGGCGCCGGGCATGCGGCTCGGCTGGATAGCCGCCGGCAAATGGCAGGCCCGCGTCGAGATGCTGAAGTTCAGCCAGTCGCGGCCGAACGAGCTGCTGTCGCAGATCGCCGTGGCCGAGCTGATGGCGTCGGGCGATGTCGATCGGCATCTGCGGCGGCTGCGCGCACGGCTGCGCCATCAGCGGCATTGGGCGGCAGAGACCATCGCGGCCCTGTTTCCGCCGGGCACACGGCTGTCGGCGCCGCAGGGCGGCATGCATCTTTGGGTGGAGCTGCCGGACCGGCTGTCGTCGGAGGCGGTGTTCGAGCAGGCGCTCGAGGCCGGTGTGCGCGTGATGCCCGGGGTGGTGTTCTCCAACTCGAGCCGTTTCGACCATTGCCTGCGGATCAATATCGGCGCACCGCGGTCGACCGCGCTGGAGCGGGCGTATCGGAAGCTGGCGGGAGTGGTGGCGCGGCTGGCGCCACGCTAGCGGAAGGGGTGGGACGCGGTGCGTGGCACCGCGTCCTTGCAGCGGCCGCGTGCAGGCCTGAAGGCTGCAGCGTTACAGGAAGACGATCAGCGCGACGCCGGCGGCGATCAGGCCGAACTTGACCACGTAATAGACCTGGCGGTTCCACGCCTTCAGGCGGCGGCGATACTGGCCGCCCAGCCAGACGATGCGGAACAGCTTGTTGATCATGCCGGTCTGGTCATTCTCGTCGTTCGGCGAACTGGCCGCGCTCATCACCTTGCGGCCCAGCCACCGATTGATCTTGCCGGCCCAGCCATAGCGCATCGGCCGCTCGATATCGCAGAACAGGATCAGCCGGTTCTGGTCGCTGCGGTTCTCGGCCCAGTGCAGATAGGTTTCGTCGAACACCACGCCCTGGCCGTCGCGCCAGCTGTGCCGCTCGCCGTCGACCTCGATGAAGCAGCGGTCGTCGTTCGGCGTGGCCAGGCCGAGGTGGTAGCGCAGCGAGCCGGCGAATGGATCGCGATGCGGATTGAGCTTGCCGCCCGGCGGCAGCTCGGCAAACATCGCGGCCTTGACGAACGGGAGCTCGCGCAGCAACGCCACCGTGCGCGGGCACAGCTGCTCGGCCGACGGGTGATGCGCCTCGTACCACTTCAGGTAGAAGCGCTTCCAGCCGTATTTGAAGAAGGAATTGAAGCCGGCGTCGTCGTTCTTCTCGGCCGCCTTGATCTTGCGCATCGCGGCCAGCGCCAGCCCTTCGTCGCGGATCTCGGGCCAGGCGGCGCGCAGCTTCTCCAGTTCAGGGAAGCGCTCCACCGGGATGAACGGCGTGCGGGGGACGCCCGAGAAGGCGTACATGAAGCAATTGACCGGCGCGACCAGCGCCGAATGATCCAGCAATTGCCGCCAGATGCGCAGGCGCACCTTGCCGCGGAAATGCACATACAGAATCGCGCCGAGATAGGCCGCGACAATGATCCACTTGACCACCTCGAACTCTCCCTGAGCTGCCTGGTGCGAGACTGTTGCCGTGCGGGCAAAGGCACACCATTTGCAATGAAGGACCGTAGTTTACCTAAACGGCAGCCTCGGCGCTGGAGCGCGGGATCACGGCTTGCCGCGGGACCGGCGGGCGATGCGCTCGATCAGCGCGCGGGCGTCGTCCGGAGCGCCCTGCAAGGTCAGCAGACGCGCGTTCAGCACCATGTTTTCGAGGACGAGCTTGGCGGTCGAGGCCCACATGGTCGCCAGCACCGCGTCGACCGGCATGCCGGCCGCTTCCATCGCCTGCGAGCGCTCGGCCACCAGGCGGCAGACCAGGGACCGCAGCGCGCCATCGTCGAACGGCAGGTTCGCATAGTCGATCGGATCTTCCTTCTCGACCTCCACCATCAATTGCATCAGCATGTCCTCGGTCATCGGCAGCTCCTTGCGGGATGATGCAGTGGCCCCAGCGGGGATCGGGCGGCGACGGCCGCGGGCGCGCGCCCATGCGACCGAAGCTACGGCAAACGGCGTCGGGCTGTCAATTCCGGGCCCTCGCCCGGCGCGACGAATCGGTCCCGGCCAGCGATAGAAAACAGCCGCGCACACAGGCTGAACAAAGCCCGGGCGGCGCGGTCAGACACGTGGTTCTCATTCTCGTTTCCAACGGAGATGCACAGACAATGACGAAGCGTTTGTTGTCCGCCATGCGGCAGTACGCGTGGTTCCGGGGAGTCAAGCACCACGTCGTCCAGGGCGTCGAGGCGCTGGCCGAACTGCTGAAGTCCCCTTCCGTCGCCGCCCGCGCGGTGGCCGCGATCATCGCCGAGACCGAGCACGGCGTACAGGTGTGGGTGTCCTACTTCGGCAAGCCGCTCGACCCGCATACCAATTACGTGCTGTGGCCCACCCGTGCGCTGAAGGCCGCACGCCGGCGCATCGCGCTGCCGGTCTTTCCGGCCCGCGACCGACCCGAAGGGTGACGGCATTCGTCGTCATCGGACAGGCGCGCTGTAGGCCACGTCCCGACAGCAGGCTGGCCGGGGCCGCCACTAGAATGGACATCACACCGCCAACCCACAGCATGGAGGCCGAGATGGACATGCCCGAACCGGTACACGACGAAGCGCTGGTCAACCTTTACCTCGAGCGCATCTCGGCGCTGTCGGTCAGCGCGTTCGACGGCGCCGATGTCGGTGACGAACTGCAGCAGCTGATGACCGAGGCAGTCAGCGAATGCGACGCCAGCAAGACCGCTCCGGTCGGCAACAATCTGCAGGTCCTGGTGGCCAGGCTGCGCGAACGCGCGGAGGCCGCCGAGCGCGAAGATCAGCCGGCGATACGCGAGACGTTCGAACAGGCGATCGCGCTGGCCGGCGGTTCCGCGGTGTAGGCGCGGCAAGGCGCGGGGACTCAGTCCCGATACATCGAATACGGAGCGCCTGAAGGCGGTACTGGTCAGGGAGATACTGCCAGGGACGAAACTGCGTGCCGCTGAGATGTCTGCACGGCACCTGGTTCAGGGCCAGGTACCGTGCGTAACGACGACATCTCGGGAATTTGGTTGCGGGGGCAGGATTTGAACCTGCGACCTTCGGGTTATGAGCCCGACGAGCTGCCAGACTGCTCCACCCCGCGTCTGGAAGAACAACATTATGCAGCAATCGCGCCGCCATTGCAAGCATTATTGTTGCAGCAAACACCGGACGCCACGCGTCAATCCATCACAACGTGACATGATCAGGCCGGACACCCGCGTTTCCCGTAGCCGCTTCAGACCTCGGGCCCGAGAATGCGATCCACGCGCGCATAGCCCGCACTGAAGGCCGCGACCTCGGCCGCGTGGCGGGTCGCAAAGACCTGCTCGCCGCTCGAGATCATTTCGACGTCGCCGGCATCGCTCGGATCGCCGCCCTCCTGGCCGATGCGGACCTCGTAGCTCCAGCCCGCGGGTCCGCCGCCCTCGCGCTCGGACACCAGCACATAGACATCCATGCCGCGATAGTCCTCGACACGCCAGTCGTCGTCATGCATCGCGCCTCCTGCAATTTCGCCCGTACACAGTGTCAGGCTAGCCAGCGTGCGGCGCTGGCGCAAGGCGGCGAAGGCTGACGCGGCTGTCGGAGAACGGCGTAGTCGAAACGCAAATTGACAGTGGGCCCGCTCGATTCGTGCCATCATCTTCGCCATTGCACAACCCGCGTCAGCCGGCATTGCCCGCGGAGCCGCAAGGCCGGCCAGGACCCCGCACCAACGTCAATGCGTCATGGAAAATCGCAAGATGGACCGAATCGATCGACTGGAACAATCGGTGGCCCGGCTCGAGGGCGACGTGTCGATGTTGAAGACCGACGTGTCGACTCTAAAGACCGACGTCTCATCGCTGAAGACCGACGTCTCGTCCCTGAAGACCGATGTCGCCCACCTGACCACCAGTGTCGCGGACATCCAGACCACGCTGACGCGCCTCGACGCCAAGCTTGACCTCGGCGAGATCCGCGCCTCGGTCGAACGCGCGCATACCGACATCTATAAATGGGTGGCCACGCTGGCCATCTCCGTCGCCGCGCTGGGCTTCGCCGCCTACGCCGGACTGAAGGCCGGCGCCAACGTCCAGAGCGGCCGCCCGAGCGCGGCGGCAAACAGCGAGAATCCGGCCGCGCTGTAACGGGAGCGTTCGATCGGCGTTGACGGCCACGCTGGCGGCCGGGCATCTGCGGCAATCCTGCTCCACCGGCAACTCCGGCAACTCCAAAACAAAAACGGCTTGGAGAGAAGACTCTCCAAGCCGTTCGTACTGCATGTAGGTGGCGCGGCTGGCAGGATTCGAACCCACGACCCCTTGGTTCGTAGCCAAGTACTCTATCCAACTGAGCTACAGCCGCACGCGAGAAAGAGATTATATCGCGTTTTTTGTTTTTGGGAAGCCCCCTGCGCCATCTTTTTCGGCGTCACCGTTGCAGGCCGCTGTTCCTATAATGTCTGCCTGCCAAGAAGTGATCCGTACCATGAGCAAGGCTTTTGTCAAAGAACCGTCGGACGACGAAGACGACAACCTCCCCGAAGGCGCGACCCCGCTGCCTGCCGGCACCAAGAACTACATCACCGCGCAGGGCTATCAGCGGCTGCGCGACGAACTGATGCACCTGATCGACGTCGAACGCCCCGAGATCGTGCAGATCGTCTCGTGGGCCGCGTCCAATGGGGATCGTTCCGAGAACGGCGACTACCTGTACGGCAAGAAACGTTTGCGCGAGATCGATCGCCGCATTCGCTTCCTGACCCGCCGGCTCGACAAGGCCGAGGTGGTCGACCCCTCGCTGCAGGGCGACAACGATCAGATCTTCTTCGGCGCGACGGTCACATACGCTAACCAGGCGGGCGAGGAAAACACGATCACGATCGTCGGCATGGACGAGGTCGACCTGGACGCGCACCGCGTCAGCTGGATCTCGCCGATCGCCAAGGCACTGATCAAGGCCCGCGAGGGCGATACCGTGCCGCTGCGCACGCCCAACGGCATCGAGCAGATCGATATTCTGGAAGTCCGCTATCCGAAGCGCGGCGAGGCCTGAGGACTGAGGCGTCCCCGGTACCGGCCGCGCGTCAGCCGTCGTTGCGGTCGCGGAAGATGCGGATGACGTCGGTGTTGCGGCGCAGGGCCCGCATCACGTTGGCCAGATGCAGGCGGTCGTGGACCTGGATCACGAACTGCATATAGGTCGCTTCCTGCCGCCCGTTGTCCTGGTGCTCCATCGCGACGTGCGCGACGTTGGCGTCGGCGGCGGTCAGGTCCGCCGCGACGCGCGCGACGATGCCCTTGACGTTGCGCACCAGCACCTTGATCGAGACATCGAAGGCGCGCGTGGTCTTGTTGGCCCACATGACCTCGATCCAGTGCTCCGGATCCTTGCTGTGCAGCCGCTTGGCAACCTTGCAGTCCTGCACATGGATCTGCAGCCCTTCGCCCTTGCCGAGATAGCCGACGATCGAATCGCCCGGGATCGGGCGGCAGCACGCCGAGAAGATCATCGACATGCCCTCGTCGCCGGTGATCGGCACCGCGGGCGCCTCCTCGCCGGCAAAGGTCTGCACCGCCGCCATCAGCGCGGTATCGAAGTCTCCCGACAGCTCCTGCAGCAGGATCTCCATGCGCTTGGCGACCACCGCCGGCACGCGCCGGCCCAGCGCCAGGTCGGCGAAGATGTCGTCGCGCTGCTTGTTGCCGGTCCACTGGATCATCCGTTCCCACACCGGCTGCGGCACCGCCTTCAGGTCGATGCCGAGCTGGCGCGCGGCCTGCTCCAGCAGCCGCTCGCCAAGCTGGATCGCCTCGTCGAGCTTGGTCGTCTTCAGATAGTGGCGGATCGCCGCGCGCGCCTTGCCGGTCCGCACGAACGACAGCCAGGCGGGATTGGGCTTCGAGTACGGCGCCGTGATGACCTCGACGATATCGCCGCTCTTGAGCTCGGTACGCAGCGGCAGCAGCTCGTTGTTGATCTTGACCGCGACGCACTGGTTGCCCAGATCGCTGTGCACCGCATAGGCGAAGTCGAGCGCCGTGGCCCCGCGCGGCAGCGCCCGGATATGGCCCTTCGGCGTGAACACATAGACCGCGTCCGGGAACAGGTCGATCTTGACGTGCTCGAGGAATTCCTGCGAATCGCCGGTCTGGCTCTGGATATCGAGCAGCGACTGCAGCCACTGGTGCGCCTGCTGCTGGATGTCGTTGATCTGGTCTGCGTGATGCTTGTACATCCAGTGCGCCGCGACGCCGGCCTCGGCGATCTGGTGCATCTCGCGCGTGCGGATCTGGAACTCGACCGGCGTGCCGAACGGGCCGACCAGCGTCGTATGCAGCGACTGGTAGCCGTTGATCTTCGGGATCGCGATGTAGTCCTTGAACTTGCCCGGCATCGGCTTGTACAGCCCATGCAGCGCGCCGAGCGCCATGTAGCAATGCATCTGCGTCTCGACCACCACGCGGAAGCCGTAGACGTCCAGCACCTGCGAGAACGACAGCTGCTTGTCATGCATCTTGCGATAGATGCTGTACAGCGTCTTCTCGCGGCCCGACAGCTCGGCCACGATGCCCGCGTTGGCCAGCGCGCTCTGCGCGGCCTCGAGGATGCGCGAGACCACCTCGCGGCGATTGCCGCGCGCCGCCTTGACGGCCTTCTCCAGCGTCGCGTAGCGGAACGGCGAGCCGACCTTGAATGACAGTTCCTGCAGCTCGCGATAGGTGCTGTTCAACCCGAGCCGATGCGCGATCGGCGCATAGATCTCCATCGTCTCCAGCGCGATGCGCCGGCGCTTCTCGGGCGGCACGAAGTCCAGCGTCCGCATGTTGTGCGTGCGGTCCGCCAGCTTGACCAGGATCACGCGCACGTCGCGCGCCATCGCCAGCAGCATCTTGCGGAAGCTTTCCGCCTGCGCCTGCTCGCGGCTCTGGAATTCGAGCTTGTCCAGCTTGGTCAGGCCATCGACCAGCTCGGCGACCTTGGGACCGAACTTCTCGGCCAGCTCGCTCTTGGTGATGCCCTGGTCCTCGATCACGTCGTGCAGCAGCGCCGCCATGATCGACTGCGCGTCGAGCTTCCACTCGGCGCACAGTTCGGCGACCGCCACCGGATGCGTGATATACGGCTCGCCGCTCTGCCGGTACTGGCCGAGGTGAGCCTCGTCGGAAAACTGGAAGGCCTCTCGGACGAGGGCCTGGTCGGCGGGCTTCAGGTAGCCGAGCTTCTCCATCAGCCCGGAGATGGAGATCACCTGTTGCCGCGGCGGCACCGCCGGCTGCGAGGTGGGGCCGAAGAAATGCCGGTACGTCTGCGCGAGGACCGCGTCGATGAAGAGACCGTCCGCCGCCTGAGCGGCCGGCGCGGCCACCGCGACGCCGCTGTCGGCCTCGCGCGGCTGCGTGGCCGGCACGCTGGCGGCGCGGCCCTTGGCGGGTGCCATCGCCGGG
>MTEU01001296.1_pt5 | contig 24346 bp, 29 predicted proteins | sample 1042701 | NCBI WGS metagenome assembly MTEU01 (sample SAMN06185813, study PRJNA358809) | soil metagenome | isolation source: naturally attenuated soil | place: India | collected 2015-05-23
TTCTAACCGACTGAACTACCACTCCTTGTCGGCATCCGGACGCCTTTGGCGACCGGTCAAGCTGGCGTCCCCTAGGGGATTCGAACCCCTGTACTCACCGTGAAAGGGTGATGTCCTAGGCCTCTAGACGAAGGGGACTGGAACCGTTTCGCTAACGCTGTGTTTTGCGTCGCGAGGGGCGCAAGTATAACCCCGTTTTTTTCGCGTGTGAAGCCTCTTCGATGCAATTGGCGAATTGGCGGGCAGGGTAGATGCCTATGGCATCATTCCGGCACGACAACATGAGGATGGACATGATTCAGGACACGCACAGCAAGCTGATCGGTTATTTGCTCTGGATCTTCGGATTCACCGGCTCGCATCGTTTCTACTATGGCAAACCGGTAACGGGCACGATCTGGTTCCTGACGCTGGGCCTGCTTGGCATCGGCTGGCTGATCGACCTGTTTCTGATTCCCGGCATGGACCGGGATGCCGACCGCCGTTTCACCTCCGGCCGCGTGGATTTCAATATCGCCTGGATCCTGCTGACCTTCCTCGGCATCTTCGGCGTGCATCGGATGTATATGCGCAAATGGCTGACCGGCCTGCTGTATCTGGTGACCGGCGGCTTCTTCCTGATCGGCGTGCTCTACGACTTCTGGACGCTCAACGATCAGGTGTCCGACAAGAACCGCGTGTTTTCCTGAGCGGCGGACCGATTCGAATGCGCACGGAGCGCTGACCGATGGCAGGCAGGCAAGGCGCCCTCGGCCTGAAAGGCATCGCGCTGCTGGAGGCGGCCAAGGGCGCGCTGGTGGTGCTGGCCGGGATCGGCCTCGCGGCGCTGCTGCATCGCGACGCGCAGGCACTGGCCGAAGCCATCGTCGCGCGGCTGCACCTGAATCCGGGCAGCCGCTATCCGACGATCTTCCTGTCGCTGGCCGCGCATCCCGACGATCCCCGCCTGTGGGCCATCGGCGCGTCGGCCGCGGTCTATGCGGCGATGCGCTTCGCCGAGGCCTATGGGCTGTGGCACGAGCGCGCCTGGGCCCAATGGCTGGGCGTCTGGTCCGGCGCGATCTATATTCCGGTGGAACTTTACGAAGCGGCGCGGCATCCGACCTGGATACACATCGGCGTGGCCGTCGCCAACGTGGCGATCGTTGCCTATCTGGCCGCGAGCCTGGCCCGCCGTCGCGGCACGCCGCGATGACAGGCGCCTGATGCCGGCACGATATCTGCAACGCCTGTAACGGGAACGGCCCGGGGTTGCCAAGGGACGATCGAAGACCGACCACGCGAGGAGCCCGATATGCCTGAATCGAACGATCCGACCCGATCATCGGCCGATCCATCGGCAAGGCCGCGGCATTTCTCGATGATCCGCGAGCTGGCGCTGGCCGACGTCTTCACGCTGGCCAATGCGGGCTGCGGCATGGCGTCGGTGTTCTTCGCGATGTTCTACATCGACAGCCAGTCGCTGCGGCATTTCCTGATCGCGGCGGCCTTCGCGCCCGCGGCCTTCTTCTTCGACGTGATCGACGGCCGTGTCGCGCGCTGGCGCCATGCGCATTCGGCGCTGGGCCGCGAGCTCGATTCGCTGGCCGACATCATCTCGTTCGGCGTCGGTCCCGCGGCGCTGGCCTTTGCCGCCGGCATGCGCGGCGGCTGGGACCTGATTGCGCTGATCTATTTCGTCTGCTGCGGCGTCAGCCGGCTCGCGCGCTTCAACGTCACGGCCGAATCGCTGTCCGGGGCCAGCGGCAAGGTCGCCTATTTCGAGGGCACGCCGATCCCGACCAGCGTGGTGCTGACCGGCGTGCTGGCGCTGTGCGCCTGGCAGGGGCGCATCGGCGACGCGCTGTTCGGCGGTGCCTGGACGCTCGGTCCCGCGGTGCTGCATCCGCTCGTGCTGCTGTTCGTGCTGTCGGGCTCGCTGATGATCAGCAAGACGCTGCGGATTCCGAAGTTCTGAGGCGGCGATCGTCTATCGCAGGCCCCTATCGCAGCCCTTATCGCAGCCCTTATTGCAGCTCCTATCGCAGCCGCTATCGCAGCGACAGCCACACGGTCTTCGGCTCCGTGAAGTTCTGCAGCGCCGCGTCGCCATGCTCGCGGCCCAGTCCCGAGTCGCCGGCCCCGCCCCACGGCAGCCGGACATCGGTATAGCCATAGGTATTGATCCAGACGGTGCCGGCCTTCAGCTCGCCGGCGACGCGGTGCACGCGGCCGATGTCGGCGCTCCAGACGCCGGCCGCCAGGCTGAACGCGGTCCCGTTGGCGATGCGGATCGCATCGGCCTCGTCGTCGAACGGAATCACGCTGGCCACCGGGCCGAAGATCTCTTCCTGCGAGATGCGCATCTCGTGCGCGACGTTGGCGAAAACCGTGGGCGCGACGAAGTAGCCGCGCTCGCCGACACGCATGCCGCCGGCCACCGCCGACGCGCCTTCCTGCTTGCCGATCTCGATATAGTCGAGCACCGTCTTCAGTTGCGCGCTGGACACCAGCGGACCCATCGTCGTATCGGGCAAGGCCGGGTCGCCGACGCGGATCGCGCGGGCCCGTTCGGCGAGCCGCTCGACCACCTCGTCGTAGACGGCGCGTTGCGCGAGGATGCGCGATCCCGCGGAGCAGACCTGGCCGGCGTTGAAGAAAATGCCTGACGCCGCGGCGCGTACCGCCGCGTCGAGATCCGCGTCGGCAAAGATGAGGTTGGCCGATTTGCCGCCCAGTTCGAGCGTGACGCGCTTGAAGTTGCCGGCCGCGCCCTGCATGATGCCGCGGCCCACGCCGGGCGAGCCGGTGAAGGTCACCTTGTCGACGCCGGGATGGCCGACCAGCGCATCGCCTACCACGCTGCCCTTGCCGGTGACGATATTGAGCACGCCGGGCGGCAGGCCCGCTTCGAGCGCCAGTTCACCGATGCGCAGTGCCGACAGCGGTGTGATTTCCGCGGGTTTGACGATCACGGTGCAGCCGCATGCCAGCGCCGGCGCGATCTTCCACATGCCGATCATCAGCGGGAAATTCCACGGCACGATCGCGGCCACCACGCCGACCGGTTCGCGCACGGTATAGGTCAGCGCATCGGGGCGGGCCGGTATCACGTCGCCGTGGATCTTGTCGGCCCAGCCGGCGTAGTAGCGCACGGTGTCGATCACCGCCGGCATATCCTGCCGACGCACGGCGGCCAGCGGCTTGCCGGCGTCAAGGCTTTCCAGTGCGACCAGCTCGTCGCGATGGGCCTCGAGCAGATCGGCGAAGCGCTGCAGGATGCGGCCACGCTCGGCGGCACGCATGCGGCTCCAGCCCTTCAGCGCGCGGCGCGCGGTCTGCACCGCCAGATCGACCTCGGCCGGACTGCCTTGTGCGATCAGCGCGATCGGAGCCTCGGTGGCGGGATTGATGTCGGTCGAATAGGCCCCGGAAATGGGCGCGACGCGCTCGGCGCCGATCAGCAGATCGTGCCGCGGCAGCGCGGAAGAGTTGGGCCAGATCGGCGAACTCGGCGAACCAGGGGAGTGAAGCGGCGACGGCATGATGGCTCCTCACGGGATCGACCCCGATGCTGTGTCGATTCAGTGTCCGCAAGCCAGGAGCCAAAGTCCAATTAATAGATCGGATTGATTTATCAAAAAAACTTATCGAGTTGCAACGGCCGCATTGTTGCCGGTCGCGTCTAACCCCGCGCCATGTTTTCCGGCGCGACCAGCGCCACGATCGCCGCGTGCAACTCCGCGGCGACCACGGGCTTGTGCAGCAGCACCGTGCCACTCGCATGCACGCTGCGCAGCCGGTCGGCCGCGGTATCGCCGGTAATGATGATCGCCGGTACCGCTTCCCCCAACTGCTTGCGCAGCGCGGCCATGGCCTGCAGGCCATCCCGGTTTCCACGCAGCCGATAGTCGGCGACGATCAGATTGGGCCGGAACGCCGGCAGGCAGGCCAGCGCATCGCGCTCGGACTCCGCTGCCCGGCAGTCGCATTGCCAACCCGACAGCAATTCGGTCATCGCCAGCCGGATATGCGGATCGTCGTCGATGACCAGCGCGCGCACCGCGGGCAGCGGCTTCAGCGGTGCCGGGGCATCGCTTGGCAGTCGATGTACCAGCGCATCGATGCCGGCCGGCGGCAGCCAGACCCACGGCAGCGCCATGCGGAACACCGAACCGCGCCGCGGCGTCGACGCCAGCGTGACTTCGGTGGACATCGTCCTTGCCAGACCGCTGGCGATCGACAGTCCCAGCCCCAGGCCCTTGCGCTGATCGCGCTCGGGATTGCCGAGCTGATGGAACTCCTGAAAGATCGCCGCGTGCTGCGACGCCGGGATGCCGATCCCCGTATCCCATACCTCCACCACCGCGTGTTCGCCGCGCCGGCGGCAGCCCACCAGCACGCCGCCGCGCTCGGTATAGCGGATCGCATTGGCGATCAGATTGCGCAGCACCAGTTCGACCAGCGCCGGATCGGCAAACACGGCGCAGGTGGTCTCGCGCGTCCGGTAGACCAGGCCGCGCGCTTCCGCCAGCGGCGCGAATTCGCTTTCGAGCCGGTAGAGCAGCGGTTGCAGGCGGAACGCCATCGGCCGGGCCTGCACCACGCCGGCTTCGAGCTTGGAGAAGTCGAGCAAGGTGTTCAGCATCGCCCGCGCGGCATCCGACGCGGACTCGATATGCGTCAGCAGCTGGCGCTGCTTGTCGTCGAGCGCGGTGCGGCTCAGCGACACCAGGAACAGGCCCAGCGCATGCAGTGGCTGGCGCAGGTCGTGGCTGGCCGAGGCGAGGAACACCGACTTCGCGCGGCTTGCCTGTTCGGCCTCGCGCTGGGCCGATTCGGCGCGCGCGGTCTGTTCGCGCAGCTGGCCGATCAGTTCGATATTCTCGAAGCGCAGCGCGATCGAATGCCGCGCCACGCGCGCGTAATTGCGCGCGAAGATGATCAGCACGATCAGATAGAGCGGCGTTGCCAGGAACATCGGCAGATAGTCCGGGTCGCCGGTGGCCAGGAAACTGATCCATACCGGCAGGATCGCCGGCACGAAGAAGCCGACGGCGACCGGCAGGCAGGCCGAGAACACCGCGAGCGCAGCGGCGCTCATGCCCGCGATCAAGCACAGCACCGAAATGACGATGGGTGGCTGACGAACATCCAGATAGAGCAGGGCGATCAATCCCCACAACGCGCCGATGCAGGTCAGCAGCATCGTCATCCAGCGCGCGTAGTACGGCGCGCCGGCCTCGCTGGTGCGGGCCGGCATGCGATGGCGGCCGAGCACGCCGTAGGCGCAGGCCAGCGTCATCGCGGCCATCCATGGCCACGCCAGCGGACGATCGCCGGACAGCACCAGCCCCGCGGTCAGGAACCAGGATGCCAGTGCGCAGCCGACCATGGCGACGCTGAAGCTCTGGTCCAGCAGGTCCATCTGCGCGGCCAGCAGCCGGCCCTCGTCGAAGCGCGGCAGCAAGGGCAGCCGCCGGCGGCCGCTGGCGGGCTTCACCGCGCGGCCTGTATCAGGCCGCGCCGCTGGGCCTCGATGATGGCCTCGACGCGGCTGACCACGCCAAGGTGATCGAGGATGGCGGCGACATGCACGCGCACCGTGTTCTCCGACAGGCCGAGATGGTGCGCGATGATCTTGTTGGAGCGGCCCAGCGCCAGCTGGCCCAGCACCTCGAGCTGGCGCGGTGTCAGTTGGCTCGGCAGGTAGCGTGCCGCGCCGGTGGCGGACTGGCCCGACACGATGGCGTCATCGGCCGCGCAGAAGAAGTAGCTGCCGCCCTGCAGGCAGCGGGCAATCGCCTGCTCGATCTGCGTGGCATCCGCCGATTTCGGCAGGAACCCGGCCACGTCCTTCAGCACGTCCGCGGGAATCGCATCGCGGCCGGACGTGCCGGAGACGATCAGGATGCGCGCCGCGGGGAAATGCCGGCGCAGCACCCGCACGCCCTCGATGCCGTTCAGGCCCGGCAGCTGGATGTCGAGCAGGATGATGTCGATCGCCGCGCCGGCATGATGTTGCACCGCCTCCATCACCGTGCCGGCCTCGGCGATCGCGGACACGCTCGGGCTGTCTGCCAGCAGCAGACGCAGTCCGGTTCGGAACAGCGTATGGTCGTCGATCAGCAGCAGGCGGGCATCGGGCATGGCGGTCGGGAATGGGCCGGTCATCGGCATCGCGCGGCGGGGCCGATGCGCGCCGATCGCGGCTGCCGGCCCTCGTCAGTGCTGGATTGGAATCGATTCCCGCTCGCTTGTCCATGCCCGCGATCGGACGCCGACTAGTCCGGATGGATTATTGGCGGGACGGGCGCATGGTGCGAGGATGCGCCCTGAGCGGAACCGCGACTCGCTCATACCACTTTGGAATACCCGCACCTCCCGGCTGCGGGTATTTTTTTGCCCGGGCCTTGTTCACCGATATGGCCGCCGTGCATGGCGGTCATTCGCGGCAATGATCCAGCCCCATCATGCCGCCTGGTCCAGTGGCCACACCCGCGTATCGCGCGGCGTATCGAAGCGATAGTCGCTGTAGGGGCGCGCAAACAGCTCCGTGCCGAGGCGCTCGGCCTGCGCCATCGCGTCGGTCGGATCGCGTACCACCTCGCCGCGGCGATTGCCGGTGCCGCGCACCACGCCTGCCAATTGCGAATCGGTATAGCGGGCATACTCCTGCAATTGATGGACGATGCCGAGTGCCGCGCCGGCATAGCTTTCCTCCGAGGCCAGCACGAGCCCCAGCCGCTTGCGGGCGAGCTTGGGCATCACGTTGGCGGAATCCGGATGCGAGGCGGCGTAGTAGCAGAACATCCGGTCGAAGAAGGCCTTGGTCTGCGCCGACAGGCCATACCAATAGATCGGCGAGCAGAACACCACGCCGGCCGCCGGCAGGAAGTCCTGCAGCAACAGATCGCGATAGCCGTCGTCGATGCCGCAGCTGCCATCGGGACGGCGGCATTGGCGGCAGTCGCGCAGCAGCCCGCCGATATGGTCGTCGAGAAAACGCAGCTTGACCGGATGGCCGGCGCGCTCGGCGCCGCGCTGCACAGCCTGCGCCATCACCGCCGAATTGCCGTCGCGCCGGGGGCTGCCGACCAGGATCAATACCGAGCCGGCAGAAGGGGTTTGGGAGACAGTGGTGTCCGTCATCATGTTCCTTGCATTGTGGGGTAGCGACACGGCGACTGTAGGATGGCGGCTGCGGCGCGACAAACGAGCAATTCTCGCGTCGGATCAATTGGATTCATCCCAGCGTTTTGTGCGCATTTTTTGGAGCGCATTGCATGTTCGCTTCCTTGCCGATCGCCGCCCTGCGGGTATTCGAGTCCGCGGCGCGGCATCTGAGCTTCAAGGCCGCCGCGGCCGAGCTGTCCGTGACGCCGGCCGCGGTATCGCATCAAGTGCGCGGACTGGAGTCCTGCCTGGGTGTGGCGCTGTTTACGCGCTTGCCGCGCGGTGTCGCGCTGACGGTCGAAGGCGAGCGGCTGTTCCATCGAATGCATGGCGCGCTGCTCGATGTGGCACAAGCGATCGACGAGCTGCTGCCGCAGCCTGCGGCGGGGTCGCTGACGGTGACCACCACCATGTCGTTCGCGGCGCTGTGGCTGGTGCCGCGGCTCGGACGCTTCTATCAGGCTCATCCCGATGTGCATGTACGGATCGACAGCGACGGCGCGCCGGTCGACCTGCATCAGGACGCGCGCATCGACGTGGCGATCCGCTATGGCACCAGCGCCTGGCCCTCGCTGCTGAACGCGTGCCGCCTCGGCGAAACCTTCGGCGTCTATGGATCGCCGGCCCGGATCGCGGCGGCCGGCGTAGGGGCCCCCGAACTGATCACGGTTCGCTGGACCGATTCCACGCTGTACGACGATGGCTGGCAGGCGTGGTGCGATGCCGCCGGTGTGCGCTGGCTGCAGGATGGCGCGACGATGCGCGCCTACGAGGAGGAAAGCTATGCGCTGCAGGCCGCCGTCGCGGGACAGGGGCTGGTGCTGGCCAGTTCGATCATGGTATCCGACAGCGTGCGCAACGGGATGCTGCAGCCGTACCGGCCCGATATCACGGTAGCCGGTGCCGCCTATACGGCGCTGTGCGTGCCCGGACGCGAGCGCCATCCGCCGGTGCGCGCATTTCTCGCCTGGCTGGCGCGGGAATGGGCTGAATAGCGTCATATCATTCAGATCGTGGCGGTTCCGCCAGCGGCCCTGGGAGGAAAGCATGCCGATCGCAGCCCGACACCGTGGCGCCCTTGCCGCCCGCCTCGCAAGCGTGGCGCTCGGCATGGCGTGCATTGCCGGCATGGCCCCGACCGCATCGTTGGCGGCATTGCAGGACCACTTCCTGTACTTCCCGAGCAAGGCACCGGTGGCTGCGCTGGTGTCCGACGAATTGCGCGCCTGGCCGGGAGAGGACGACTTTCTGGGCCTGCTCGCTGAACCTGCTCGTCCGGCCCGTGCTACGGCGATCGTGTTTCATGGCAACGCCGGTCATGCCGGCCATCGCAAGGTCTATGCGGACGCGCTGGTGGCGCAGGGCGTGCGCGTGATCCTCGCGGAATATCCGGGCTACGGGCCGCGCGAGGGCCGGGTAGGCGAGGCCAGCTTCGTTGCCGATGCTCAGCGTATCGTCGAGCTGGCCCATTCCCGCTACGGCGCGCCGCTGCTGCTGATTGGCGAATCGCTCGGCGCCGGCGTGGTCGCCGCCGCCGCCGCGCAACAACGGGACAGGATTGCCGGCCTGATGCTGATTACGCCGTGGGACCGGCTGGCCCATATCGCCGCGCATCACTACGCCTGGCTGCCGACCACCTGGCTCTTGCGCGACCGCTACGACAGCGTCGCCAATCTCGCCGCATTCGATCGCCCGGTATTGGTGGTGGTCGCCGAGCGCGATCGGATCGTGCCGGCACGCTTTGGCCGCGCACTGCACGATGCGCTGGGCACCCGCCGCCAATTGCGCATCGTGCCGGGTGCCGACCACAACGACTGGTTCGATCGTGTCGATGGAGAGTGGTGGCGCCAGGCGCTCGCTTTCTTGCTCGAAGCCGGGCCCGCCGCCGCCGCTCCGTGAGCCGGGTTCATCAGCGCCAACGGTAATTGCATTAATGTTGGAACTTACGGATTTGGTCGCGCATTGGTTATGCTTCTGTCATTGCATTGAATGAACCAATCGGATGAAGCTCTCACCCGCCATTCCAATTCTGCGTATCTTCTCGGTGGAGAAGGCCAAGGAGTTCTATCTCGATTTCCTCGGATTTTCGGTCGACTGGGAGCATCGGTTCGAGGAAAGCCTGCCCCTGTACATGCAGATATCGCGCTCGGACTTGCTGCTGCATCTGAGCGAGCATCATGGCGATGGCACGCCCGGAACGGCCGTTTTCCTGCGGGTCGACGACATTGACACGCTGCAGCGGGAATTGGCGGCGAAACCATACCGATATGCGCGGCCCGGCGTCGAAACGATGGACTGGGGCAAGGAAATGCAGGTGGCCGACCCCTTCGGTAATTCCCTTCGTTTCTGTCAGCTCATTCACGATTAATTAAATTTCGAACACCTACCGTAGTAGGGGTTGCGGGGCGCCGCGCAAATTCCGTTGTGCGAAATCAATTACACTGGCGCAAAAAATAAGCTTTATTTCGGCAGGGGTCAGGAGCCAAAGCTTGGTGAAGAGTCGAATTGCGTCGGGCATGGCCCCGGCGCGCCAGTCGTATGCCATCGTCGTCGACGACCATCCGCTGGTGGCGCGCGGTATTGCGGGATATCTGACAACGCATTGCGACTACGCGGTGGCGCACTATGCCGCGAATGCGCAGGAGTGCTTTCAACGGATCGATGACGACGGTCCTCCCAGCCTGCTGGTGGTCGATTTCTGGCTGCCCGGCGGCACCGCCCTGGCGCTGCTGCGAGAGGCCGCCGCAAAGCTGCCATCGTGCCGCCTGCTCGTGATGAGCGGCGATGAGGACGCGCGCGTGCAGATCAAGGCCATGGAGGCCGGCGCGCATGGCTTTCTGCGCAAAAGCGAGCCGCCGGAGACGTTCGCCCAGGCCGTAGCCGCGTTGCGCAAGGGGGGAACCTGGTTTCCCGCGATGCCGCCGGCGGAACTGACGCCGGCATTGCGGCGCGAACTGCCACTGAGTCCGCGTGATCTCGGCCTGACCGACCGGCAGGGCCAGGTTCTTGCATTGATGCTGCGCGGGCTGCCGAACAAGCAGATCGCCAAGGAACTGGCGATTTCCGAGCAGACCACCAAGGAACACGTGACGGCCATCCTGGGCAAGCTCGGTGTCAGCAATCGCGTCGAAGCCATCACGCTGCTGCACGGACGACGGCTCGAACCGTGAGCGAGCCGTTGTCGCCACCGCTGGGGCTGCGTCCCACCGCCGAATCGAGCGTCAGCCCGCGCGCGCGGGCGCGCCTGGTCGACATGACGTTCCAGCGGCTGGTCTTCAGCGTCAACGCCATCCCGTTCGTCGGCTTGCCGTTCGTTGCGTGGCTTCACGTCACCGGCAAGGACGCGCGTTCGCTGCTCGTCTGGACGCTGGCCTATTGCCTCGCGGCCGGCTGGATGCAGCTGGAGCGGCGCCACTATCAGCGCGAGCGGGCGCAGTCCGACGATGCCGTGATGGCCGAGCGCTGGCTGCCGGTGGTCAAGCGGATCGCGCTGGTTCACGGCCTGTGCCTGTCGATGGCGACGGTGTTGACCGCGGGACAGGTGACGTTCGACTTCGCGCTGCTGCTGCATATCAGCCTCGCCGCCATCCTGGCCGCCAACGCCACGCACCAGACGCCGATCCTGGGCGCCTTCCAGCGCTTTTTTTTCGCCTGCTGGGGCGTGGTCACCGTCAACGTGCCGTGGAGTTTTCCCGACCACTGGCAGTTCGTGCTGCCGCTGACGCTGCTGTATGCGGTCGCGATCTATCGGCACGCGCTGATCGCCAATCAATTCTTCCGTCAGCAGGTGCAGCTCGAAGACGACGGCATCCGCCTCGCGGAAAGCTACCGGCTCGCCAAGGAGGCGGCCGAGGACGCGCTGCGAGCGAAGAACCTGTTCCTGACCACCGCCAGCCATGACCTTCGCCAGCCCGTTCATGCGATGGGCTTCCTGATCGAAGCGATCGCTCAGCGCAATCGCGATCCGGCGCTGATTCCGCCGCTGGACGATCTGCGGCGCAGCGTGCGATCGGTTCATCTGATGTTCAACTCGCTGCTCGACCTGTCGAAGATCGAGCAGGGCATGGCGATGCCGCGCAATGTGCCGGTGGCGCTCGCGCCGATCATGGAGGAGGTTGCGGCGCTGTTCCGCGAGGAGGCGCATAGCCGCGATCTCGATCTGCGCGTGCGCGTGCCGAAACAGGCGGCCGCGGTGCTGGCGGACGCCTCGTTATTGCGCCAGTCGCTGGTCAACCTGGTCCACAACGCGCTGCGGTACACGCAGCGGGGCGGCGTGCTGTTGTCCGCCCGGCGTCGCGGGGCGGACTGGCTGCTGGAAGTCTGGGATACGGGCATCGGCGTGGCCAACGAGGACAAGAGCCGCATCTATTCGCCGTACTATCGCAATGAATATGCATGGCGCATCGATAGCGCCGGCCATGGACTTGGATTGGCCGTGGTGGCCCGCTGCGCGACGCTGATGGGCGCCGCCTATGGGCTGACCTCGGTGGAACGCCGCGGCTCGCGCTTCTGGTTGCGCTTTCCCGCCGCGGATCCGGCGCAGGCCCATGTGCAGGAGATGACGACGGAGTCCCAGGCGCGGCCGACGAGCACGCTGCCGCCGCTGAGCGGCTGCTGCCTGATCGTCGAGGACGATCCGGTGGTTGTCAGGGCGTGGATGAGCCTGATGCAGGCATGGCACGTCGATGCCCGCTTCGCCGCATCGGCTACCGAGGCATTCGCGCTGCTCGACGGCGGACTGCGCCCGCAGGCGATCCTGTGCGACCAGCGCCTGCGTTCGGGCGAGAGCGGCTTCGAGGTGCTGAAAGACCTGCTGGAGCGCTGTCCCGACGCCAGCGGCGCGATGGTCAGCGGCGAATTCGATTCGCCGGCGTTGCTGCAGGCCGAACGCGAAGGCTATGTGGTGCTGCGCAAGCCGTTGGAGCCGGCGCAGTTGCATGCATTGCTGTATCAGTGGCTGCGGCGCGAAGAGGCGCTGCATCGTTCGTCGTGATTCGAAGGGGGGCGATGCAGGCCTGCATCGCTGTCCAATTCCTTGCAGGCGGTCAACATGCCCATTCAGATCCGTGACGAAGTACCAGCCGACATCCCGACGATCGAGGCGGTCGTCGGCGAAGCATTTCGCAGCGCGACGCATGCCAGCGGCACCGAGCCGCTGATCGTCAATGCGCTGCGCGCGCGAGGACAGCTGTCGATTTCACTGGTCGCCACGGACGCCGACCAGATCGTCGGCCACGTTGCGGTGTCACCCGTTGCAATTTCCGACGGCAGCGAGAAATGGTATGGCCTGGGACCGATCGCGGTACTTCCCGCATGGCAGGGAAAGGGCGTCGGCTCCCTGCTGATGAACGCGGCACTGGACGCGCTGCGCCGGCAAGGCGCACGGGGCTGCGTGGTGCTCGGCGAGCCTGGCTACTACGGACGCTTCGGCTTCGTTTGCCGCGCGGATCTCGTCTTGCCCGACGTGCCGCCGGAATACTTCCAGGCGGTGCGCTTGGAAAGTGGCTGGCCGACGGGGACGGTGCAGTATGACGAGGCGTTTTGGGTGACCGGGTAGCGTGCGTGCGCCTGCGCCAACAGGAGCGAGACATGAAAGGAAGCTGCCTCTGCGGCGAGATCGAATATGAAGCCCGGGCATTGGCCGGTCAGATTGTCCATTGCCATTGCCGCAAATGCCGAAAGGCGCATGCCGCTTCCTTTGCCACGACGGCGAGGGTGGAACGGACCGATTTCCAGTGGCTGAAGGGAAAACCGTTTCTCGGCTCGTTCGAGTCATCGCCCGGCAAGCTGCGCCACTTCTGCAAGCAATGCGGCAGCCACCTGATGGCTGAATGGATCCATCAGGATCAGGTCATCATCCGCGTTGCGACGCTGGACGAAGATCCGGGCCAGCGGCCGGCCGCGCATATCTGGGTGTGCGAGCAGGCCGAGTGGTTGGCGGATACGGAACTGACGCGGTCATTCGACAAGGCACCGCACTGAGTTCTTGCGGCGGCTGGGTGTATGTTCGTGGAGATGGACGATCTGCCAGGTGCCAGCGCGGACGAGCCGCTGTTCACCTGCGTACAATGCCGGGCTCCACCCCTGAGATGATCCCGTGAAGAAAACTGACCTCGAAAAGAACAAAGGCCTGAAGATCGCCAACAGCATGAAGCAGGCAGGCGCCAAGCGCGGCGGCCCGGCGCCTAAGACGGAGCGCCGCGGCGCGGCCGCCAAGACCGGACTGCTCGGCAAATTGCTGGGAAAGGCGGTGCCGCCGGAGAAGTCCGGCGATTGAAGCCACAGGCGGCTTAGCGCGCCCCAAACACCAGCGATTGGTGCACCGCCACCCCGGCCATCACCCCATCGGCGCTGGCGAACGTCGCGCTATGCATGCCGCGCGCGATATCGCCCGCGGCGTAGACGCCCGGGACCGTGGTGTTCTTTTGGGCGTCGGTCCGGATGATCGAACCGAACGGCACTTCCTCCATTTCGCAGCCAAGCTGATGCGCAATGTCGCTGTTCAGGCTGCTGCGGACGGCTAGATAAAGCGCATCGACAGCGGCGGTGCGGCCGTCGGTAAACTCGATTGCCGATAGCGCCGTGCCCTGGCCATGCAGCGCCTTGATCGGCGCCGTTTCGATCGATACGCCACGCTTCTCCAATTCCGCGAGCACGGTGTCGTCGGCGTTGTCGCCGCCATTCAGATAAAGCGTAGTCGGTCCCCACTCGGCAATCAGCATGGCCTGATGGACCGACATCGGCGACATGCTGAGCACGCCCAAGCGCTGGCCACTGAATTCGAAGCCATGGCAGTACGGGCAATGAATCACCGACTTGCCCCAGCGCTCCTTCAGCCCCGGCAGGTCGGGCAGTTCGTCCGAGATGCCATAGGCGAGCACCAGCCGGGCGCCTTCCACTACCTCTCCATTCGCCAGCGTCACCGAGAAGGCGCCCGATTGTCCGGACGCGCCGATGGCCTTGCCTTCGATAAACGTCGTGGTGGGATAGGCGGCGACCTGCTGCCGCGCGGTCGCGAGCAAGGCGCCGGGATTGCTGCCGTCCTGCGTGAGAAAGCCGTGCGAATGCGTGGCAAAGCGATTGCGCGGGGCGCCCGCATCGATGATGCAGACCGATCGTCTTGCCCGCGCGATATAGGTGGCGGCCGACAGGCCGGCGAAACTGCCGCCGATCACAATGGCGTCATACCGCATGGACGTGCTCCAGATCGTGGCGGCCGCCGCGGGCGACCATCCGTTGGTGGAAATCGGCGCTCAGCATGGCCAGCGTGACCTCGCCCAGCCGCGCCAGCAACAGCGCTTGCGCGTCGTTGAAGGCCTGGTCGAGCGCGGCATTGACGGCCTGCTCGACCAGGCAACCGGGCGACTCGGTCCGATTGCCAATGGCGAGCAGCGAGGGGCAGCCGAGCGCGGTGTAGACGTCGCGCAGCGTGACCGTGGACAGGTCGCAGGCGAGCGTCCAGCCGCCGCCGTGTCCCTTTTCCGAGCGCACGTAGCCCTGCTCGCGCAGGCCCGCCATGACGCGGCGAATGACCACGGGATTGGTGTCCATCGCCTTGGCGAGGACCTCCGAGGTGACCGGACCATCGTGCTCGGCCATGTGCAACAGGACGTGGAGTACGCCTGACAGTCTGCTATCGCGTTTCATGAAACTTATGGTGTTACATGAAACGCCGACTGTCAAGGGGCTGTTGCTGCGTTGGCAAGACCGCGGTCGCTATCTCGTCGTTCCCGCGAAAGCGGGAATCCAGCGTCTTTGCAAGCCACTGGGTCCCCGCGTTCGCGGGGACGACAGTGCTTGTCGGCGATTCGACTACGTTCGGATTGCCTGCCGACGGATCAGATCCACTGGTCGTTCTGCACAGTCCGTTCGCCGCCTTCTTCACCGGTATTGCGCACGCCGCGCGGCTCGATCAGCAGCAATTTCACTTCTTCGGCGGCGAAGGGCTTGTGTTCGATGCCCTTGGGCACCACGGCCATCTGGCCGGCGCGCAGCACGATCGCGCCATCGCGAAGGTCGATTCGCAATTCGCCGTCCAGCACGATGAAGGTCTCGTCGGTATCGGCGTGCGTATGCCAGATGAAATCGCCTTTGAGCTTGACGACCTTGAACTGGTAGTCATTCATTTCGGCAACGACGCGCGGCTGCCAGTGGCCGTCGATTTGCCCGATCTTGCCGATCAAATCGATGGCGGTGCCCTGGCCGCGGGTGGCCGGGGCCGCGTGATTGTTGGCTTGCATGAGTGCTCTCCATGGATGCGGAGAGCACAGCGTAGGCGGATGCTGCGGCGGCGTCTTGAACGATTGTGCGAGCCGGATTGGCGCGCAGAATCAGCGGCCGCCGGCGGCGCGCACCATGCCCAGCCACCTAGCCGGGGGAATGCCGTACGCCCTGGTGAAGTGCCGGGTCATATGGCTCTGATCGGCAAAACCGGCGGCGGCCGCGCAGTCGGCCAGTCCGACGCCGCTCTGCATCAGGCGGCGTGCCGTCTCCAGGCGCCGCATCGTCAGGTAATGGTAGGGGCTGGTGCCGTAGAACGTGCGGAAATCGCGCGACAGGCTCCAGCGGTCTCGTCCGCAGGCGGCGGCCAGCTCTTCCAGCGTGACGATGCGATGCGACGAGGCATGCAGATAGTCGCGCGCCAGCTGGGCCGCCCGGAAGTCGCAGGAGGGGCGCAGTGGCCTGGCACCGGAAGCGGCGTCGAGCGCCAGCGCAAGCTCGACCATGCCGTCGTCCTGTTCCAGCGGATCGAGCCGCGTATCCGGCTGCTGCAGCAGCGCCGCGGTGGCGGCGAACAAGCGCGGGTCGTCGCTGATGCCGCCTTCGATGAATGGTAGCGGCTTGCCGCCGAGCACCGCCTGGAATACCGCGGGCTCGATATAGAGCATCCGGTAGCGAAAGCCCTCGTCGGTACCGGCCTGTCCGTCGTGCGGCTCGTCCGGATGCAGCACGATGGTCTTGCCCGGCAGGCTCGCGCGCAGGCTGCGCCGATACTGGAAGCATTGCACGCCGGCCAGCGTGCGCCCGATCGCATAGGTATCGTGCCGATGCATCGAATAGGCATTGCCGGTGAGAAAAGCCTCGATGCGCTCGACGCCTTGCGCTGGCTCGGCGCGATGCACCCAATCGGGGCTTTCGGCGCGGCGTGTTGTCATGATTGAGAAGGGTTCCAAGCGGCAATGATGCGGGGCATTGTCTGCAGAATGTATAGCCTTGCGCCCTTACCTGCAATCCGCTGTAATCCCGGGGGCTTCCTGTTCCCGCCGCCGAATAACTACCGAATAAAGAGACAAGCGAACCCGCCATGTTGAAAACCCGAATTGGCATTCTTGCCTTGGCGATATCCGCCCATGCCGTTCCCGCCTTTGCGCAATCCGCCGTCAATCGCGACGAATTCTATTGGCTGGGCGAGATCAACAAGGCCACCACCGTCATCAATACCGATGAGGGGCTATTGGACAAGTCACTCGCGCCGCGCATCGCGGCGGGCATCGTCAAGGTGCTGGAGGACGGCAATCGGCCCGGCGGCAAGCGGCCTTCCACGGTGATCACCTTCGAGCCCTTGCTGATCCAGGCGGCCGGCGTCGAGGTGACGCTGCTGCATGCAGGGCGGTCGAGCCAGGACATGCATGCGACCTACCGCGCGGCGATCCTGCGCGACCACCTGCTGAGCCTGGCCGACCAGTTGAACAGCACGAGCCGATCGCTGGTGTCGCTGGCCGAGAAGCACGCCAATACCATCGTGCCGAACTACACCAATGGCGTGGCGGCGCAGCCTAACAGCCTCGGCCACTATCTGCTGGGGCATGCGGCCGGACTGGAACGCGACGCGCAGCGGATTCGCGAGGCCTATGCGCGCATCGACCGCTCGCCGATGGGAACCACGGTATTGAACGGCACCAGCTGGCCGCTGAATCGCACGCGGATGGCCGACTATCTGGGCTTCTCGGCGATCGTCGACAACGCCTACGATGCCGCTCAGATCTCCTCGACCGAGCAACCGGTCGAGGTTGGCGCGATCGTCACCAGCATTGCGCTGCATGCGGGCAATTTCATCGAGGACGTGATGACGCAGTATGCGCAGTCGCGTCCTTGGATGCTGCTGCAGGAGGGCGGCAGCAATACCTATGTCTCCAGCGCGATGCCGCAAAAGCGCAACCCCGGCCTGCTCAATACGACGCGCCGGCATGCCTCGACGGCGGTCACGCTGGCGATGGGGCCGGTCATCCAGGCGCACAACATCACGCCGGGAATGGGCGACGCCAAGGAGGTCAAGCCCAACAGCGACATGGTCCAGAGTGCGATCCGCGTGCTGCAGGGCTGGGACAAGATCCTGAACGCGCTGGTGATCAGCCCGGAGCGCGCGCTGGAAGAACTGAACAGCGACTGGACCGCTTCGCAGGAACTGGCCGACGTGCTGATGCGCAAATACAAGCTGCCGTTCCGCGTGGGTCATCATTTCGCATCGGAAGTGGTCGATTACGCGAAGGCGAACAATATCCGGCCCAGCGAATTTCCATATGCGCAGGCGCAGCGCATCTATGCGGAGGCGGTCAAGGGCCAGGGGCCCGCGCAATTGCCGATCAGCGAAGCGGAATTCCGGGCCACGCTGGATCCGGTGGCGATCGTTCGCCACCGCGCCACCGTTGGCGGTCCGCAGCCTGCCGAAATGGAGCGGATGCTGAAGGCCGCGAAGCAGACGTTGGCGCAGCAGGACGCCTGGATCAAGGAAAAGCGCGGCCGGATCGACGCATCGCTGGCCCGGCTGGATCGCGACTTCAGCAAGCTGGCGAAGGCCGCGAACTAGGCTGGGGGTCGATGTGGATCCGATGAAAGCCGTTCGATCAACCGCTGCGCATCGAATGGCGCCTTGACCTTCATGTCGTTATCAAAATAGCAGTACACGTCGCGCCGCGCCGCCTTGCGTGCCTTGATGTGAGAAATACGCTTGGCGTCGTCCGGTTCTCCGCCGCCGCCCCACGCGCTCAGGCGATCGGCCCAGCGATCGAGCGCGGGATCCGAATAGGAGCCGCCATACAAGGTCTCCGTGCCGTGCAGCCGCAGATAGACGAAATCCGCGGTCACGTCCTCGACGTAGGGCCAGTCCGCCACCGCATCGGAGACCACCAGCGCCACCCGATGCTTGCGCAGCAGCGCGGGGAATTCCCGCGTGCAGAAGCTGGCGTGCCGGATCTCGATGGCGTGGCGCAGCCGGCGTTTGCGCGTCGGCTCGAACCACGGTTGCTTGACGCGGCCATCGTGCTCCCGGGCGAGCTTTCTCGCTTCCTCGGTATTGCGGGGCAGCATCGCCAGGAAGCGCTCCAGCCGTTCGGGTTTGAAGCTGAAATTCGGCGGGAATTGCCACAGGAAGGGCCCCAGCTTTTCCTGCAACGCCAGCACGCCGGAGGCAAAGAAGTTCGCCAGGGCCGGGCGCGCCTTTTCGTCGCGGAAGCGCAGCATATGGGTCAGATAGCGCGGCCCCTTGACGGCAAAGACGAAGCCGGGCGGCGTGGCCTCGTACCAGGCACGGTAACTGCCGATGGTCTGCAGCGAGTAATGCGAGCCGTTGATCTCGATGGTGTCGACCGCGCGCGCGGCGAATTCGAGTTCGCGCGCCTGGGCCAGTCCCTTCGGATAGAAGACGCCACGCCAGCCCTCGTAGCGCCATCCCGAGATGCCGATTCGAATAGTCATCGGATTGCGCCGGCGGCGGCCGATTCGCCTTGCGTCGTGGCGATGGCCTCGCTGGGCGACGAATGATCGATATGGACGATCATAGGCCGAATGCGCGCAACCAACAGGTGCCGCGACATCCACCGTGCGCGTAGGAACCGGCCTACGCGAGTGTCCGTTGCCGACCGATCCCTGCCGCGCGGCATGGCCCCTACATTGCACTTAAGCCGCAGCCGATCACGGCAACGCGCGGCAATTGCCAGGAGCTGGGTTATGTCGTTTGCACTATTCCTGATTGGACTGTTGATCCTCGTCGGCGGCATTGCGTGGGGCCTGATCACGGCCGGCGTGCCGGAGACCTATGTGGCCATCGCCTGTGTGATCGTGCTGGGCCTTGGCATCATGGGCGCGGTGTCGCGCACCCGTACCAAGGACCCGTCATAGCGCATCAGGCGCGGCCATTCCGCGCGGATCCGTGCGATTCGGATGAATGGGGCGCCTGCCGCAACGGCGGCGCCACCGTCCGGACCGCCGCCGCGCGTTGGCTCAACCACATGCTGGCGAGCACCAGCACCATGCCGGCCAATTGCGGCGCGCTGAGCCACTGATCCAGCAAGCCCCATCCCAGCAGCACCGCGCTCAGCGGGCTGAGAAATCCCAGCGACGCTACCACCGACGGTTCCAGCCGCGCGATGCCGCGAAACCACAGCACATAGGTCAGCGCGGCGCCGATCAATCCCAGATAGAGAAAGCCCGCCACGTTGGCCTGCGTCAGCTGCCCGAGCGGTGGCTCGATCCACAGCGCCACCGGCAGCAGCAACAGGCCCCCCGCCACCAGTTGCCATGCGGTGAAGGTCAGCGCGGACACGGGCCGTTGCCAGCGGCGCGTCAGCACCGTGCCGAGCGCCATCGATGCTGCGCCCAGCAGTCCCGCGGCCACGCCGGTGGCGTCCAGCGCGGCCTTCGGCGTCAGCACCAGCAGGGCCACGCCCACCATGCCGCCCATGGCGGCGATCACGGCAACGGGCCGGATTGCGCTGCCGAGCAGCAGCCGGGAGAACAGGATCACGATCAGCGGTTGCACGGCGCCCAGCGTCGCGGCCACGCCGCCCGGCAAGCGATAGGCGCTGACGAACAGCATTGCCCAGAACACCGAGAAATTCAGTGCGCCGAGCACCAATACGCGCAGCCACCAGCCGCGCTGCGGCAATTGGCGGACCCACAGCAACAGCAGCAGGCCGGCGGGAAGGGCGCGCAGCATGGCTACCGTCAGCGGATAGCCGTCGGGCAGCAGGCCCGTCGTGACGACATAGGTGCTGCCCCAGATCGCCGGGGCCAGGCCCGTCAGCAGCAGGTCGGTGGTGCGGTTCATGGTACGTGCCTCAGGCGAAATCCAGCACTTCGGCCAGCGGCCGGCGCGGCTTTTGCGGCCAGTTGCCCGGCGCCGCGTGGCCGACCGCCACCAGAATGGCTGGCACCTCGTCCGGGGCCAGCGCGAATTCACGGGCCACGCCCTGCGGATCGAAGCCGGTCATCGGGCCGGTCGCCAGCCCCATGCCCTGCGCGGCCAGCATCAACGTCGCGGCGCCCAGCGAGGCGGTGCGGATCGCTTCGTCACGCCGGCTCTGCGGCTGCTCCAGATATTGGCCGCGCGCCGCATCGACCCAGCCCTGCACCATGCCGGCCGGCATCAGGCCAGCTTCGACCATTGGCTGCAAGCGCTGCGCCAGCGTGTCTGGATCGGCCAGCACGCCGCAGACGATAAAGACGACTGCCGCATCGGTGACCTTGGGCTGGTTCCACGCGACCGCGCGCAGCCGTGCCTTGGCCGCGGCCGTCCGGACCGCGATAAAGCGCCAGTTCTGCAGGTTGTAGGCGGTGGGTGCACGCGTTGCCAGCGCGGTCAGCGCTTCGATCTGCGCGTCGGATAGCGGACGTGAGGCATCGAAGAAATTGGCGGAGATACGTTGCTCGATGGCATCGATGACGGGATGGTTCATGGTCGTTCTGGTTTCGAAAAGTTCGTTGAATGTCGGACGGCGATTTGGGCAGTCATTGGGGTGACGTTTATTCACGGTCCAAGATTAATCGCGGTCCTCCCGCGTTGAAATATGCGATATGCTCACCACAATATTTACTGGCGGTGAATAATCGGGGGCGAAATCGACCGTGGACCATTTGACGGCGCTGCGCGTATTTCGGGAAGTCGTCGAGCGCAACAGCTTTGCCGCGGCGGCGCGGCGGCTTTGCCTGTCCCCCGCCGCGGTCAGCAAGAATATCGGCGAGCTGGAAGCGCATCTGTCGACGCGGCTGCTCAACCGCACCACGCGCCGGCTGAGTCTGACCGAGGCCGGCCAGCAGTACTACACGCAGATTGCACAGATCCTTGACGACCTGGACGAGGCCGACCGCGCGCTCGGTCCGATGCAGAGCGAGCCGACCGGCACGTTGCGTGTCAGCGCGCCGATGTCGCTGACGTTGACGCAATTGGCCGATGCGATTCCGCAGTTCCTCTGTCGCTATCCGCAGCTGTCGCTTGACTTGCGGCTGGACGATCGCCGCGTCGATCTGGTCAAGGAGGGCTTCGATGTCGCGATACGAGGCACGGACAAGCTGGAGGACTCGAGCCTGGTCGCGCGCAAGCTGATGTCGATGACGCACGTGCTGTGCGGCGCGCCGGCCTATTTCGCGCGCCATGGCGTGCCCGATTCTCCCGAGGCCCTGCGCCAGCACGAATGCGTGCAGTTCAGCCTGTCCGGCCACGCGAGGCTATGGAGCTTTCGCAAGGCGGGAGGGCGGGGAGACGTCGAGGGCGGCGTCCAGGTCGACGTGCCGATCGATGGCCGCTACAAGGTCACATCGAGCCTCGCGGTGCGCGAGGCGCTGCGGGCGGGATTCGGCATCAGCCTGATTCCGCTGATCTATGTCCGCGAGGATATCGAAGCCGGGCGGTTGGTCACCGTATTGAACGAATGGACCGCCGTCGAGACGCATGTCTATGCCGTCTATCCATCCCGGCGGTATCTCAATTCGAAGGTGCGCGCCTTCGTCGACTTCTTGATCGAGACGCTCGGCTGAATGGTGGAGGACTGCCCTCCAGGCTGCCTCAAGGCTGGCGCGCGTAGCTGACGGTCAGCATTTCCCATTGGTGCCCGTCGGGCTCGTTCCAGTAGACGATGCGCCCGCCTTGCCAGGTGTCGACCGCATGATCGACCGGGCCACGGACCCTGCTGCGGTAGGCAATGCCGGCCGCCTGAATGCGCTGCAGGATGCGGTCGAATTCGTCTTCGCTGACCCGGAAGCAATAGTGAATGCGCGGAAACGGCTCGTCCCATTGATCGAAATCGAGCGTCAGGCCGTCGTTCAGGTAGACCGGGCAGAACGGCCCAATGCCGGTTTCCGACCACGGCACGCCCAGCAGCTCCGCCACTTGCTTCGCCGCCGCGATCTTGTCGCGCGCGGGCACCATCAGGTGATCCAGTTCGATCGTCATCGTGGTCTCCGTTCTGGCGCGGCACGATGGCTGCGCATCGCGCCTGCGACCCTTAACCTGCGTTCAAGGCAGCCATGCCGCGGGGGGAGGGCAAGCCGTCCTAGACTGGCTTCGTCCTGTCCGATCCCACCAGAAAAGGCTGCGCCCCATGATCCGTCTTCCTTCCTTGCGCCGGCTTTGCGCTTGCCTCGCGCTGACCGTCGTCGCGCCGCTGGCGAGCGCGCAGTCGGCATCCTCGACGAGCGCCGGCTACCCGGAACGCCCGATCCGCTTGCTGCTGGGCCAGGCCGCCGGAGGCGCCGTCGATACCATCGCCCGCATGCTGGCCGAACGCCTGGGCGCCACGCTGCGGCAGCCCGTGGTGGTGGAGAACCGGCCCGGTGCCGGCGCAATGATCGCGGCGGAGGCGGTGGCGCGCGCGCCGGCGGATGGCTACACGCTGGCGCTGCTGGACGAAGGCGCGCTGACCGTCAATCCGGTGCTGCAAAAGAAGATCGCCTACGACGTCCTCAAGGATTTTAGTTACCTCGGCACCGTTGCGCGTATCCCGCTGGTGATGGTGGCGCACCCGTCCCTGAACGTCGCGACGCCGGACGATTTGACGCGCTACAGCAAGGCAAATCCGTCGGCATTGAGCTATGCGTCTGCGGGCGTCGGCAGCCCGCCGCATCTGGCCTTCGAGGCCTACAAGCAACAGTCGGGCGCCGTCGTTGCGCATCTGCCCTACCGCGGCGGCGCACCCGCGCTGGCCGATGTGGTGGCCGGGCACGTGCATCTGACCTTTATCGACACCAATCTGGGCAGCCAGTATGCGAAGACCGGGCGCGTCAAGCCGATCGCGGTGTCGACGCGACAGCGCAGTCCCTTGCTGCCCGCCGTGCCGACGTTCGAGGAGGCAGGCCTGAAGGGATTCGAATTTGCCCCATGGGTCGGGGTCGTGGGCCCGGCCGGGTTGCCGGCCCCGGTGGTCGAGCGTATTACGCAGGCGCTGCAGACCGTGCTGGCGGACCGCGATTTGCTGGCACGCGTGCGAGGCAGCGGCTTCGAGCCCTTCGCCACCGGCAGCGCGGCGTTCGCGACGCTGGTCCGGCACGACCTCGAGGCGCGCCGCACGCTGATTCGCGAACGCCATATCCGGCTCGAAAACTGAGCCGTCGCCACCCCCGCGCCCCTCGTCAAATCGTCAATCGTCGACTGCTCCCTCCCATGACCAAAACCCTGTTGCTCGATGCCGTCCCCGGCGCCAACGCCGGCGCCGATCTCGATACCTTCGTCGATGCCTGTCTGATCCTTGCCGCCCAAGGCCATGCCGCGGGGTTAGCCGGTCAGATCACGATGCGTGACGCCCACTCCGGCGGTATGCTCACACTCGCGCTCGGCACAGGGATGGAAGAGGCCAGCCCGGCCAATGCGCTGCTGGTTGACGCGGAACTGAACACGCTGCAGGGCAAGGGCAGGGCCAATCCCGGCGTGCGCTTCCACAGCTGGATCTACCGGCACCATCCGCAGGTCAAGGCGATCGTCCATACCCACCCGCCCGCGCTGTCGGCGCTGTCGATGCTGGGCATCCCGATGCCGGTCGCGCACATGGATGCGGCGATGTTCCATGACGATTGCGGCTTCCTGGCGCACTGGCCTGGCGTGCCGACCGGAGACGACGAGGGAGAGTTGATCTCGGCCGCGCTGGCCGGCCGGCGCACGGCCTTCCTGGTCAATCACGGCGCGGTTTGCACCGGGGCGACGCTGCAGGAGGCGGTCTACCTGAACGTGTTCGCCGAGCGCAACGCGCGCATGTGCCTGGATGCGCTGGCCGCCGGGTCGTTGCAGCCGGTCGATCCGGCCGCCGCCCGCGAGGCGCACGACTTCCTGTTGCAGCCTGCGATCGTCAACGCGACGTTTGCCTACTGGGCGCGCCAGGCGAAGGCCGCGTTGCGTCGCTGATCCGCCGTTGATCGGCGGCCGCTATCGCGTCGCGATACGCGCCGCCGCCGACTCGATCGCGCAGATCGCGCGGCTGACCGCCTG
>MTEU01004974.1_pt1 | contig 24207 bp, 20 predicted proteins | sample 1042701 | NCBI WGS metagenome assembly MTEU01 (sample SAMN06185813, study PRJNA358809) | soil metagenome | isolation source: naturally attenuated soil | place: India | collected 2015-05-23
AGGAAGCGGTCGCGCCATTGCGTCGCGGCTACCTGCGTCGCGACCTCCTCGGTGCGGTCGACCGGCGTGGTGTCTCCGTTCACCGCGCCCTTCGCGGCACCTTTCACGGCGCCCTTCGCGGCGACATCGGCCGTTGCGCCCTCGCCCGGCCGCGCGGCCAGCGTCGCGAGCTCGTCCTGCACCTCGGCAAGACGCCGCCGCGTGCCTGCGCTGGCGGGCACCGGTGCTTCGCTGCCGACCGCTTCCGCTCGAATCACGCCCGCCAATGCCGCCATCCTGCGCACGGTCACATGCAACCGCGCGAATTCCGCGACGATGGCCGGTCCCAGTTCAGGGCCGGCCTGCTCCAGCGCCTGCTCCGCACGTGCCGACGCGCGGCCGGCGGCCACGCGCAGCGCTTCCAGCCGCATCTCGGAATCGCCGAGCGCGCCATCGGACATTGCCTGCGCAAAGGCGGCGCGCAGATAGATTGCATGGATCGCGACCGCCTCTCGCGCGCGCCGGCGCGCCCGCGACAGCTCTGCGCGCGGCGCCAGCACCAGGTAGCTGGCCAGCGCGATCAGGCAACCGAATGCGGTATCGGCGCCGCGCAGCATCGCCACATGGCTGCTGTCGGACGCGGGTTCGCCGATCCACGAAAACAAGATCACCGCCGGCGTGAGCATCAGTGCGAACAGGCCGGGGCTGCCGGCAAGGCGGGCCACGTAGGCGGCGGACAGCGACACCGCGCTGATCGCCAGCGCGACCGGCGCGGCGGGATGCAGCAGCCCCACCAGGCAGGCCAGCAGTGCGCCGCCCAGCGAGCCGGCGAAGCGCTGCAGCGAGATGCGCCGCGTGGTTTGCAACTGCGGGCTTAGCACCATGATCACGGTCACCGCGACCCAGTAGCCATGATCGAGCTGCCAGATCAGACCCGGCATCAGGCTCAGTCCGCCCGCCAGTGCGAGGCGCACCGCGTGGCGCGTCACACGGGCATCGCGGGCGCCAAGCTCCGCCAGCGTAGTGCGCCACTCTCGCAAGCCGATCCACAGCGAGCGGCGCGGCCAGTGGAACGAAGCGCGCCATGCGGCAAAGTCGGGAAAGCGCGCCAGCGAGGCGAGCGCGGCGTGATAAAGCGGGGGTGCGCTGGCATTGGCGACCTGGCCATGTACCCGCTTGAGTTGCAGATACATCGACCGCGTCAGCGCCGGCAGATCGGCCGCATGACGTGCCAGGCCCTGCTCGATCTGCTCGCGCAGATCGTCGACGCAGCGGTGCAGATGGCGCAGCGGCAGTTGTTCGTGCCCGCGCCTGCCGCACAGATCGGACGCGACGATCAGCAATGCGAACACGGCCTCGGCCATCGCGATCAGATAGCGGTAGTGCAGCAGCGTGGCCGCATCGAACCAGCTGCGCTGCGCGGCGATCAGCTCGCGCGCCTGCTCGATCCGCTCGCGCACGCGGCGCTTGGCGAGATCGGTCTGCCCGTCCTCGGACGTGTTCCCGGTCCGGTCGTCGTGCACCGTGGCGGTTTCGGCCAGCGTGCGCGCCAGCGCTTCCAGCGCCGCGAAGATCGCCACCATCTGTGGACGCGGCCGCGTGTCGCGTGCCGAAGGCAGCAGCGCCAGCGACACCACGCAGGCGAAGGCGCCGCCGAGCAGATAGTCGCGTCCCATCTGCACCGCCCACGCCGCGGCGCTGATATCCGTACCTACATCAACCACCGGCTGCAGGCAGGCCGCAATCAGCACCACATACAGCAGCTTGGCCGACAGCGCGGCCGCGGTCCCGCGCAGTTCGACCATGCCGGCCGCGAGACCGGCGAACAGCACCACGACCACCGCCACGATCGGACTGCCGGCCATCGCACCGCCCAACGCACTCGCAAGCGCCCCGCCCACGCCGACCGCGGCAAGCGGAGCCAGGCGATCACGCGCGGTGCCGCCGGGATCGGCCAGGCAGGTCCAGATCGAAGCGGTGGCCGACCACAGCAGGCCGTGGTCCGCCCCGAGCCAACCCATCACGGCCAGCGCGAGAAACGAGGCGCCATAGATGGCGCCGCGACGGCATCGGCCGGCATTGCGCGCTTCGGCGACCGTCGCGCGGACATTGACCGAGACCGCGGCAACGACGTTGGTGACGAGACGATTCAGGGCGGAGACGGCGCGCATCGGGCTGGAAAAAGCAATGTTCCAGCCACTCTAGGGGATTCGATGTTGCGATGCAATAAAACGACGCTGGGGACGGGTTCTTCGCCGCTCTGGTGCGGGCTTGCCGCGGGATGGTGCGAACGATTCGCCGGCATGGTGCAGCATGAACGCCCGAAGCCGGCATTGTCGCGGCGCTTCTTTCGATATGCGGAAATCGCGGGGAAAACTGCCTATGCCGGCATGACACGCTACGTTCGGTACGGGCGAAAAAAAACCGCGCGAAGTTTCGCGCGGCTGGAATCCACCGAGGTGGTGGAGGAGACAGACTCGACTATATACCATCTGCTGCGACGCAACAAGTCAGCCATGATTACCCGACGCGACGATACGGGATTTGTGGCATCGACGCCACAATATTCCTTCACCGGTCTGGCTCCACCGCCCGCCGCAAGGCGGCGCGAGCCAGCAACCGCGTCGAGTCGAGCGTCGGCAGCGGTGAATTGGCATCGCTGATGATCAGCGGAATCTCGGTGCACCCCAGCACCACCGCATCGCAGCCCAGCGTCTTCAGGCCGGCGATCACACGCTGGAAGTACGCGACGGTCTCGGTTCGGAAAATGCCGTATACCAGTTCGTCCATGATCAGCCGGCCGATTTCGGCGCGCTCCTCCAAGCCCGGGCGCACCGCCTCGATACCGCGCGCGGCCAGCTTTTCCGGATAGACCTCGCTGTCGACAAGCCATCGGGTACCCGTCACGCCCACCTTGCGATAGCCGCGCCGTACCGCTTCGTCGGCAACGACCTCGGCGATATGCAACCAGGGCAGCGGAGAGCGGGGCAGCACATGGTCGAACGCCTGATGGATCGTGTTGTCCGGACAGATCAGAAAATCGGCCCCAGCCCGCGCCAGCTTGTTGGCGGAATCGAGCATCAGATCGCCCACGCCGCGCAGATCGCCTCGATCCAGGCAGTCGACATACTCGGCGAGCGAAGGCGTATGCATCGAGATCTCGGGATGCCCGTGCGGCCCGAGAAATTGCGCGCCTTCCGCGCAAATGGTCCGGTAGCACAGCGCAGCGCCCTCGGCGGAGCAGCCGACGATGCCGATGTGTTTTGGCATGGCGTGATTTTCCTTGGGGTGGTGGGATAGCGGTTGGATAGCCGACGGCAATTGTAGCCACGGCGACGTCGGCCGATCTCGCGCTCAGCCGATCGCTCGCCGCAGGCAATCGAGAAACACCCCCGCCAGCGCCGGCTCCGGATGCTGCCGCGCGCGCAACACATAGCTGTTGAACACGATCGCCGGTTCAAATGGTAGCGCCTTGGCCCCAGCAATCCGCAGGCTGCGGATCACCAGCGGATTCACCACGCTGACGCCCAGGCCCATGCTGACCATCGTGCAGATCGTCGCCGCGTAGGGCGTTTCCAGCGTCAGCTTGCGGCGATCGGGGGCAAATGCCGCGTCGATGGCGGCGCGCGTGCCGTCGCCGTGCGTCAGCGAGATGAAGGTCTCGCCATCGAGATCGCGGGCGACGACGCGTCGCTTGCGCGCGAGACGGTGATCGGCCGGAACGATGCAGACGCCCTGCACCTCGCGCAGCGAGCTGGCCTCCACGCCCGGCGTGTCGGCTACGTACGAGACCAGGCCGAAGTCGCAGAACTGCGTGGCGGTCCATTTCGCGACGGTCGGCGAGTCGCTGGTATGGACCGAGATCGGCACGTCCGGGTGCCGCTTGCGGAATTCACGGATGGCGGGCGACATCACGCTCATTGCAATCGACGGCACCGCGCCGATGCGCAGCGTGCCGGTGCCCAGCTGGCGGATCGCGCGGGCGGAATCGCGCAAGGTGTCCAGGCCGACGAAGGCGCGTTCGACATCGCGAAACAGGGCCTCCCCCTCGGCGGTCGGTACCAGGCGTCCCGCGATGCGCTCGAACAGCCGGAAGCCCGCCTCACGTTCCAGCTGGGCTATCACGCGGCTGACGTTCGGCTGAGACGTATGCAGCTGCTCGGCGGCGATGGTCATCGAACGCGACAGCATCACCGTGCGGAAGGTCTCGATCTGCTTGAAGTTCATCGTGTCGTCGGCGAAAAAAAGGGCGCGACGATGGTATATCAAAACCGTATGCATTGGCCCGATATTGTGATTTGACGATATGCGGCATGCATTTCCATACTGCCCCACGACACAACATCCCCCTCACCGAGGTTTCGGGCCATATGGACACGACAGCAACCAACGCCACCAGCAACGCCCCCTCGAAAGTCAGCCGCCGCCTGCAGCAGGCGACCGCTCCGGAAGTCTGCGAACTGATCTACCTGCCGCGGCTGAATCGCGACTTCGGCAGCGGCTTCCGCTACCTGACCGACATCAACCAGGCGCATCTGCTGATGCTGCATGCCGCGGGGTTGGTGCCGCGTCCGATGGCGGCGCGGATTGCACGGGCGCTGGAGCAGATGGAACACGCAGGCCCCGACGCGGTACCACTCGACCCGGCGCGCGAGGACGCCTACTTCAACTACGAAGCCCAGCTGATGCAAACCGCAGGCGCCGACGCCGGCGGGCGCCTGCATGTCGCGCGCAGCCGCAACGACATCCTCGCGACCCTTGACCGGCTGCGCGCGCGCGACGCAGGGCTGGCTCTACTGGAGGCGATCCAGGACCTGCGCACGACCACGCTCAACATGGCGCAGCAGCACGTCGACACCGTGATGCCCGGCTATACCCATCTGCAGGCGGCGCAGCCGATCACCTACGGCTATTACCTGGTGGGTCTGGCCGATGCGTTTGCCCGCGATGCCGAACGACTGCTACGTGCGCTCGATACGCTGGACGCCTGCCCGCTCGGTGCCGGTGCGTTGGCAGGCACCGCTTTCCCGATCCGGCGCGAGGAAACCGCACGGCTGCTCGGCTTCTCGCGCTGCGTCGCCAATGGGCTCGACGCGGTGGCGTCGCGCGATTTCGCCTGGGAAATGATGTCCGCAATGACGATCGCGGCGGTCGGCTGGAGCCGCGTGGCCCAGGACTACTTCGTCTGGTGCACGCCGGAGTTCGGGTTGATCGATTTCCCCGACAGCGTGGCCGGCACGTCGAGCATCATGCCGCAGAAGAAGAACCCGGTCGTGCTCGAATACCTGAAGGGCAAGGGCGCCCATCTGACCGGCCTGCTGACCGCCGCGCTGTCGACCATCAAGGGCACGAACTTCTCGCACACCGGTGACGGCAACCGCGAGAGCATGCGCGGCTTCTGGGAATGCGCCGACGAATGCCTGCGCAGCGCCAAACTGCTGACGCTGGTGATCGGTTCGGCCACGCCGCTGCGCGACAACATGCTGCTGCGTGCGCGCCGCGATTTTTCGGCGGCGACCGATCTGGCCGATGCGCTGGTGCGCGAGGCCGATCTGTCGTTCCGCGAGGCGCACCACATCGTCGGCGCCGTGGTACGCCAGGCGCTGGACGCGCGGCTTCCCGCCGACCGCATCACCACCGAAATGGTCGATATCGCCGCGCGCGAGCAGATCGGCCGCGCGATCGGCCTGAGCGACGAGGCGGTGCAACGCTGCCTGGACCCGGTGCAGGGCGTCAGCGCCCGCATGGCATCCGGCGGGCCATCGCCCGCGCTGGTGCGTACGCGGCTCGTCGCGATGCGCGCGGAGCTCGAGGCGGCCGGCGCGAATCTTGAGGCGCGGCGCGGCGCCGTCGCCAGCGCACGTGAGACGCTCAAGCGCGAGAACGCCGCGCTCGCCGCCGCCCTGTAGAAACGACACCGCCGGCCAAGGGCGGGCGGAACGTCATGGCGCAGCGACGCCCTCAGCGGCGTCGTCCCCGATTCACTGCGGCGGCGAGCCCTCCTTGAAGGCCGCCCTGATCTGCTCGCGCAATTGCGGCGAATCCTGATGCTGGTGGACCGTCACCGCATGCTGCACAGCGGCCTCCAGCAATTCGTCTTCGCTGTCGGCGCTGATCGCCACAGTGCACTTGGTGTCGCTGGGAATTTCCCGGCAATCGATATATTTGCGTCCCATTGCTGCCTCCTGACGCTGCCTGCATGAAATGGCGGAACGAATTCCGCGCTGGCACCGCCGGCGCGACACCGGTCAAGGCCGGCGGGCTGCATTGAGTATAGGCAGGCGGCAGGCAATCGATGCTTACCCGGCGCTGCCGCTGAGCCGCCTGCGCGTCGCCGCGGCGATGTCTCGCGTCCACGGCTCGGCGGCCCAGCGGCGCTCGGCGAACGCCTCGATCTGCTGCCGATACGCCAACGACAGTCCGATGATGTCGAGCCCTTGCAGGAACATCTCGCGATGGCGACCTGACAGCGTAAAGCCCGCATCGAATCCATCGGCGCGCACGCGCATCGCATCGATATCGATGCTCACGGGACCGCCGTCGCTGCCTTCGGCAATCTCCATCAGCGCGGCGACCTGCTCCGGCGGCAGCATCACCAGCAGCAGCCGGTTGTTCATCGCGTTCGAATAGAAGATCTCGCCGAAGCTGGGCGCGATCACGGCGCGGATGCCGTACTGCTGCAACCCCCAGACCGCGTGCTCGCGGCTCGAGCCGCATCCGAAGTTCGAGCCGCCGATCAGGATCGAGGTGCCGGCGTATTCGGGGCGGTTCAGCACGAATTGCGTACGCGGCTGGCCCTGCGCATCGAAGCGCAGGTCGTACAGCAGGCCCTGCGCCAGCCCGGATTTATCGATGCCGCGCAGGAACTGCTTCGGCATGATCTGATCGGTGTCCAGGTTCTCGATGCGGATCGCCGCGGCCTTGCCGTCGATGCGAAGCGGTTCAGTCATGGTGGCGCTCCAGTGCGCGTACGTCGGTGATGCGGCCGGTCACGGCGGCGGCGGCCGCCATTGCCGGACTCATCAGATGGGTGATCGCCCCCCTGCCCTGCCGGCCTTCGAAATTGCGGTTGGTGGTCGACGCGCAACGCACGCCTTCCTCGAGCACATCGTCGTTCATCGCCAGGCACATCGAACAGCCCGGCTGCCGCCATTCGAAGCCGGCCTCCATCAGCAGCGCGGCAATGCCCTCGGCCTCGGCCTGCGCCTTGACCGCGCCCGAGCCGGGCACCACCATTGCGCGCACACCGTCGGCCACGCGGCGGCCGCGCACGACTTGCGCGACCGCACGCAGATCCTCGATGCGGGCATTGGTACAGGAACCGATGAACACGTGCTGGATCGGCGTGCCGGCGATCGGCGCGCGCGCTTCCAGGCGCGTATAGGCCAGGGCCTGTTCGGTGCTGCGGCGTGCGGGACCTTCGGGCTGCTCGATCGGATCGGGAATGCGTCCGCCCACCGGCACCACCTGGTCGGGGCTGGTGCCCCAGGTGACATGCGGGGCGACGTCGCTGGCATCGAAGCGGTGCTCGGCGTCGAACACCGCGCCGGCATCGGTTCGCAGCGCGCGCCAGGCGTCCAGCGCGTGCGGCCGCAATGCTTCGTCGATATCCGGCGCGCGTTGCAGCACGTAGTCGATCGCCGTCGCGTCCGGCGCGATCAGCGCGCCGCGCGCGCCGGCCTCGACCGCCATATTGCACAGCGTGAAGCGCGCCTCGACGCTGAGCGCTTCGATCGCGCTGCCGCAGAACTCGACCACATAGCCGCGCGCACCCTGGGCACCGATCCGGCCGATGATCATCAACACCAGATCCTTGGCCGTGGTGCCTGCCGGCAGTGTGCCGTCGACGCGGATCCGCATGTCCTTCGCCAGTCGGTAGACCAGCGTCTGCGTGGCCAGCACGTGCTCGACCTCCGAAGTGCCGATGCCGAAGCCCAGGGCGCCCAGCGCGCCATAGGTGGTGGTATGGCTGTCGCCGCAGATGACCACCATGCCGGGCCGGATCATGCCGTGCTCGGGCGCGACCACGTGCTCGATGCCCTGCAGCCGGTCGTTGGTATCGAATAGCGCAATCCCGTGCCGATCGCAATTGGCCTTCAGATTGCTCGCCTGCAGCGCCGACGCGGGATCGGCAATCACGCGGATCGCGCCGGGCTGGGTGGCTGGATGCGTTGGAATGATATGGCTGACCACGGCGACGTTCTGCCCCGGCATCAATACCGGCCGGCCCTGCTCGTGCAGGCCGGCGAAGGCCTGCGGGCTGGTGTACTCGTTCATCAGATGCAGATCGCAGAACAGCAGGACGTTGTCGTCGTCCAGCCTGACGACGGTGTGCGATTCGACCAGCTTGCGATAGAGCGTGCGGGGGGTCATGCAGCGTTCCAAATGAGGCGATATGTCATGCCGCGATGTTCGGCGGCGTGTGGCACGGGCAGGGTTGCGGGCAATGTTGGTGGCTTATTCCGCCGAGATGCCGCGTTCCTTGATCAGCTTGGCCCACAGCGGCATTTCCGTGGCGAGACGGGCCCGGGCCTGCTCCGGCGTGGTCGGCATCGGATCGAAGCCCTCGCGCACCATGCGGGCCTTCAGCGCCGGCGCGTTCAGCGCGGTATTGAGCGCCGCGTTCAGCTTGGCAATCACCGGTTGCGGCGTGCCCGCCGACGCGAACACCATGAACCAGGTTTCGAAGGCATAGCCCGGCAGACCGGCCTCCGCAATGGTCGGCACATCGGGCATCAGCGCCGAGCGCTTCGGGCCCGTCACGCCGATCGCGCGGAGCTTGCCGGCCTGCACCTGCTGCTGCGCGGCCGACAGCACCGGGAAGCTCATGTTGACCTGCCCGGCGATGGTGTCCATCAGCGCCGGACCGCCGCCGCGGTACGGGATGTGTTCGATCGGCACATTGGCCACGCTCTTGAACAGTTCGGCCGCCATATGGAAGGTGCTGCCCGGGCCCGCCGACCCATAGGTGTACTTGCCGGGCTGGGCCTTCAGCATCGACAGCAGACCCTTCAGGTCCTTGGCCGGCAGCTGGTTGTTGACCACCAGCACGTGCTGGGAACTCGCCACCATGCCGATCGGCGCCAGGTCCTTTTGCGTGTCGTACGGCATCTTCGCGAACAGCGAGGGATTGATCGCCAGCGACACAGTCTGCAGGCCGATCGTGTAGCCGTCGCCGGTCGCCTTGGCCACGGCGTCGACGCCGATATTGCCGCCGGCACCGCCCTTGTTCTCGATCACGATGGTGCCGCCGAGCGCCTTGGCCCATTCGTCGGCGACCAGGCGTGCCGCGATATCGGCGCTGCCGCCCGGGGCGTACGGCACCACCAGCTTGATTGGCCGCTCGGGATAATTCTGCGCATACGCGCCGGCGGCGCCGACCGTGCTACCGAAAGCCAGCGTCAGGCCGGCGCAAAGAAATTGCAGTTTCATCGTTGTCTCCATCCACCCGTGGGTTGGTCGTTATTGGTTTGGTCATTGGTCTTGTTGTGCGAGGCATCGTATCATTGATGAAAACCAGCATAATTTCCGGTCGGATCATGCTTGATTAACTAGAAGTCATGAATTGGCATTTCCGCTCGCCGCAACAAACAGACCCTCCATGGACGGTTTTTCCGATCTCGCCTTCTTCGCCACCGTCAACAAGCACGGCAGCCTGGCCGCCGCCGCGCAGCAACTCGGCGTCACGCCGCCCGCGGTCAGCAAGCGCCTGGCCGCGCTTGAACGCCGCCTGGGCGTGCGCCTGCTGCAACGAACCACGCGGCGGCTCAGTCTGACGCCGGAGGGCGAGACCTATCTGGTCGAAGGCGCCCGCGTGCTGGCCGAACTGGAGGCGCTCGAGCGCACCGTCGCGGGCAGCGGCGCGACGCCGCACGGCCTGCTGCGGATCAGCGCCACGCTCGGCTTCGGCCGGCGGTATATCGCGCCGGCACTGTCGGCGTTCGCGCGGCTGCATCCGCGCGTCGAGGTGCAGCTGCATCTGAGCGACCGCCCGGTCAATCTGGTCGAACAGGGTTTCGATGCATCGATTCGCTTCGGCGAGTTGCCGGACGCACGGCTGACCGCCCGGCTTCTCGCCAACAATCGCCGCCTGCTGTGCGCCACGCCCGGATATCTGAAATCGGCCGGCACACCGTCCACCCCGCAGGATCTGACACGGCATCAATGCATCTTCATTCGGGAGAGCGACGAGACCTTCGGCACCTGGCATTTGCGCAGTGGCGCGCGGCAGGAGACCGTCAAGGTGCGCGGTGCGCTGAGCACCAACGATGGCGAGTCGGCGCTGGGTTGGGCGCGCGAAGGGCACGGCATCCTGGTCCGTTCGGAATGGGACGTGGCACCGTTACTGCGCAGCGGCGAGCTGCAGCCGGTGCTGAAGGAGTGGAGCCTGCCGAACGCCGATATCTACATCGTGTTCCCGACGCGCAGCCATCTGTCGGCGAAGACCCGCGCGCTGGTCGACTTCCTGCTGCAACGCTTCGCTGCGCATCGGCGTGTCGACAGCGGCGCGCCGCACAACGGCTGGTGATCGTGACAGCGGTGCGCCGACGCGCTTACTCGTGGTGTGGGCGCAGCGGCGCGGCCACGGCCTCCAGCGGCTTGCGTTCGGCATCGACCGCGTATCGCCACGCCAGCAGCCCGGCGACGATCACCAGCGCCGCGCCGATCGCATAGCCGATCGCTACCGCCTCTCGGCTGCCGGTCTCGACCAGCATGCCGAACAGCGCCGGCGCGGCAAAGCCGCCGGCACCGGTGCCGATCGCGAAGAAGATCGAGATGGCCAGCGCGCGGATTTCCAGCGGAAAGACTTCGCTGACGGTCAGATAGGCCGAACTTGCCGCGGCCGACGCCAGGAAGAACACGGCCGACCAGCACAGCGCCAGACCGCGCGCATTGACCCAGCCCTGCACGAAGGCCCAGCCGGTCAGCGCGAGCCCCACGCCGGACAGGCAATAAGTCAGGCCGATCATCCTGCGCCGGCCCACCTGGTCGAACAGCGGCCCCAGGATCAATGGACCCAGCACGTTGCCCAGCGCGAACGGGAACAGATAGAGCGCCACGCGCCCATCGGGCACGGCATAGAAACGCGTCAGCACCAGCGCATAGGTGAAGAAGATCGCGTTGTAGAAGAAGGCCTGCGAGATCATCAGCGCCAGCGCCACGACCGTGCGTCTGCGATAGCGATGCAGCATCACGTGGGCGACCTCGCGCCATGGCGTCGCCTGGCCCGCGGTGCGCGGCATTTGCCTGAGCACCGTATCGTCGCGAGCGGTATGCGCGGAATGACCGTAGACCTCGGCCTCGATCCGCTCGACGATGCGCAGCGCCTCCTCCGGCCGCCCATGCGTCAGCAGCCAGCGCGGGCTCTCCGGCACGTCGCGCCGCACCAGCAGGATCGCGATGGCAAGGATCGCACCCAGCGCGAACCCCGCGCGCCAGCCCAGTTCGGGGCCGAGCACCCGCGGGTCCAGCAGCACCAGACTGAGCCCCGCGCCGAGCGCGGCGCCCAGCCAGAAGCTGCCGTTGATCGCCAGGCTGACGCGGCCGCGCACACGCGCCGGCACCAGTTCGTCGATCGCGGAATTGATCGCCGCGTACTCGCCGCCGATACCCAGACCCGTGACGAAGCGGCATAGCGCAAAGACCGCGAAATTCGGCGAAAAGGCGGTCGCCAGCGTTGCGCCCATATAGACCGCCAGCGTCAGCAGAAACAGCCGCTTGCGGCCAAGGCGATCGGTCAGGCGGCCGAAGACCAGCGCACCGAGCACGGCGCCGGCGATATAGATCGAACCCGACCAGCCGAATTGCGAGGCCGACAAGCCCAACGTATCGGGCCGCTGCAACACGCCGCCGAGCGATCCGACCAGCGTCACCTCGAGGCCGTCGAGCACCCATGCCACACCGAGCGCGATCACCACGCGCCAGTGCCAGCGGGACCAGGGCAAGCCATCGAGCCGCTCAGGCAAGGCCGCCGCCGGCGCGATCGAGCGGGCCTGCGCGGGTGCCGTCATCACGCCTTTCCGTCGGACTTGCCGGATTTGCCGGATTTGGCCGCCTTCGCGCCCTTGCCCTTGCCGGCCGGCTTGGCATTCGCCTTGCCGCGCGGCTTGTCGCCCTCCCTGTCCTCGAGATGGCCCGGCAATCCGCGTGCCTTGCTGCTGCGTGCCAGCTTGACCGCATGCGCGAGCGCCAGCGCGAAACCCGAAACCGTGTCGAGCCGCCCATCGATATGACGGCGAAAGAAATCGGCCCAGCGGAAATCCGGATACGCCTGCTTGACCTTGTCGTAGCCGCCGGCCAATTGCGCGTAGGCCTCCAGACTGCGGTACGGATCGTCGCGCATCTCGGCCAGCGAATGCGGCAGCGCCGCCAGTCCCTGCCGTTCGCCGTATTGATCGTACGGATGCACCAGATGCCGCGCCTCCATCTCCAGCCAGAAGCGATCCGGCGGCAGCGCGCTCCAGTTGTGCTTGATCACCGCCGGCACGCTTTCGATGCCGAGCTCGTACCAGGCGCGCGCCCAGTGGTGGTGGTCGATCACGTAGAACGCCGGCCCCGGCCCGATCACGACATGGATGCGATGCCGCTCCATCAGCTCGATCTGCTTGCGGCCCTGATGGCGCAGCGTCACGTCCATCTTGCTCTGCACGTGATACAGGCCGACCGTCATCTGCGTCGGCCGCAATTGCCTGACCGGCAGCGTGACACGGGCGCCCTTGCGCCAGATTTCACCAGTGAGCGCCTCCGCCGGCGGCGCCGATATGACACCGCCCGCCGTCGTCTTGTCGTCAACCGGATCCAAAGATTCGCGCAGCCGGGCGGGCTCGCCAATGCGTTTCATTGCCTTGCCCCCCTTGTGACCGTCTTGCCGTGGGTTCATGCGGGCCTTTGGTGGTTTGTTGATGCCCCGGGCGGGGCAAGAAGCATGCCGTAGCGGGATGCGTTTTACGCCGCCAATCCTTTGCCGGGTACGCGACGCGTTTGTAAAAGCTGCAATATCCGGTTGCCGGAACTGCCGACGGCGCGTTATTTCACTTCCACACCTGGACCCATTTCTCGAACTCGCTCGGACGCAATCGGAACCGCGCAATGCTGCCGAGATGCAAGGTCATCAACTGCGTTTCGACGACCTCGACAAAACGGGAGCGATCCTGTTCCGCGAGCTGCTCGGCACGGCTTCGGATAAAGGACACGGCCTGGACCTTGTTCATTGCCATGCGTACCACCTCGGCCACGGTCTCGCCAATCTGGATTCGATATCGCATGCGGAAAGGGTCCGGCTCGCCGACCGACTGCCGGACAGCCGAATAGCGCGCGCACGAGCGCTGGTAGGCCCATACAAATACGTCCCGCAGCAACTCGACGCGATTCAATTCATAGATGGCCAGCATGGCGCTGATATAGACCTGCTGCGGGACATCGACGAAAGAAAGCGGACAGAGGTTGTGCTTGATCAGCGGAATATTGGCGGCCAACCGCGAGACGCGTTTATTGACGTCCTCGAACGGCTGCAGATAGGGCAAATGGACCATCGCAAAAAATGCCTGCTCGAACGGGTCGTCGATCGCAGCGGCCGTCTCCAACACGCGCTGGAAGCACTCTGCTATCCGCTGTGGCCCGTCCAACGGCGTGAACGACGTTTGCCCGATACCGACCGCGATGGTGCGAAGTCGCCCGCTGGCGGCAGGGTCCGGCAGCAGATTTTCGGAAAGCAGCGCGTGCAGGTTCTGAATCGTATAGCTGTTGAACTGAATTTCCTCGGCGCTGGCCAACAGGAACTCGATGGCCTCCTTGTGGTTCAGGATCATCTGCGCTTCGATTGCGCCCTTGCCTTCCGCGGCTTCGCCGACGGACAGCAGATGCTCGGTCTCCAGCAAGGAATACGTATTGCCCTCCAGGCGGCTGGAATTCCACGACAGGTCGATCAGCAGGCGGCTCGCGATCTGGCGTGCGTATGTCCCGGCAGGCTCGTGCGAGCCCACCACGCTTCCCTGCGACCTCAACTCCGTGCGTATGGTCTCGGGCAGATAGAAGGTCCGGTTCGGGCGATAAGCGTCGAGAAACGCGCGGTTGTAACGCGCCGCAGGGCGCCGGCCCAACGGCTGGAGGACATGGGCCTGAATCGATTCGGCCTCGGCCGACAAGGGCACGCGGATCTCGCCGCGACCAGTCAGTCCGAGTTCCAGTTTGACGTTGCCCTCCGCGGTAACCAACGTCGCCGTGCGATACCGAGTCGCGCGTCCGGCACGCTCACGGCGCAGGTATCCTTGCGCAATCAGGTCGTTCAGCCATCGCTGAACAGTGCGACGTGTGGCCACGCCATGCAGGCCGGCATCGATCTGCTCGATTCCGACGCCTTCCGGGTGGTGTGATACAAGGTCAAGCAAGACCTCGTATTGCTTGTTGGCATGGGTTTTTGGCATCACTTCAACGCCCGCCTGATGTCGCGATTTGGAGAATTGCGACATCACCAGCGTCACCAATGTCGCGAAAGCCGATTATCACGACATCGCCCATGTCGCGCAACAGCGTCTCTGCTGAACCTGGCTACGCGCAAGAGCATTCCCGCGGCACGATCCGACATGAAGTTGCAACGTATCCTCCCCCTCCACACACTCCTTTCCGAAGTCCGCGCCTGCCGAGCCTGCGAACCGGACCTGCCGCTCGGTGCCCGTCCCGTCCTGCAAGCCTCACCGCAATCGCGCATCCTGATCGTCGGCCAGGCCCCCGGGATCAAGGTCCACGAGACCGGCATCCCGTGGAATGACGCCAGCGGCAAGCGGCTGCGCGAATGGCTCGGGGTCGATGCCGACACGTTCTACGATCCGACCCGATTCGCCATCGTGCCGATGGGCTTCTGCTATCCCGGCCGCGCCGCGAGCGGAGACAAGCCGCCGCGGCCGGAATGCGCGCCGTTGTGGATGGACCGGATTCTGGCCAGGCTGAAGAACATCGAACTGACGTTGCTGGTCGGCCTGCACGCGCAGCGGTATTTCCTCGGCGCGGCGAACAAGGCATCGCTGACCGAGACGGTCAGGGCCTGGGCGGAATATGGTCCGAGCGTCGTGCCGTTACCGCACCCGTCGCCGCGCAACGTCGCCTGGTTTCAACGCAATGGCTGGTTTGGCGAGGCAGTATTGCCGGCGTTGAAGGCACAGGTCGCTCAGGTGCTGGCCGGGTCTCGATAACGCGGGATTCACCCAAGTCAGGCGCAAGGCAGATAGGGGCAATGGAATTGCCCGATCGGGAAATTTTTGGGTTGCCGGGCTCTCGCTTCGTTGGATTTTTCCCGATCGGGAACAATCACCCTTCCGTTCCTCCGCGCGCCACCTTGCTCCGGCTGCCAGCCCCCAACACCCTGCGCAACGCCGCCTCAAGCCTTGGATCCAGTACGGCCCCCACGTTGAACCGTGCCCATTGCGATCGCGCTTCCGGATCGACCCGGAACACGCGGCCCGGGGCGATCATGACCTTTTGCGCCAACAGGACTTCAGCGAGCGCAAGGGAGTCCGGCACCTGCGGAAATGCTGCCCACAGGTACAGGCTCTGCGGCGGCCGCACCCATACGTCGGCGCCGAGGCGATCGAACAGGACCAATGCCTGCTCGGTGGCATCCGCGAGCCGCGCGCGCAATTTGGCGAGATAGCGCTGGTAGTGGCCTTCGCTGAGGATCACGTCGACGGTGCGCTCGCAGTATTCCGAGCTGCTGACATGGATCAGCGCCTTCAGGTCGGCGAGGTCGCTGGCGAGCGCATCGTTGCAGGCGATATAGCCGACCCGCAACGCCGCCGAAAAGGACTTCGAGAAGCTGCCGATATAGATGGTCCGTTGCAGCTGGTCCAGTGCGGACAGCCGCGGCAGCGTGGTCGGCTTGAAGTCGGCCAGCGCGTCGTTCTCGACCACCAGCAGATTGAAGCGCTCGGCCAGCTGCAGCAGGCGATAGGCCTTGGCCGCGGAAAGGTCCGAGCCAGTGGGGTTGTGGCCGACCGATTGCGTGAAGAACAGCCGCGGCCGCTCGCGGGTCAGGATCTGTTCGAGCGCCTCGATGTCGGGCCCATCCGCGAGCCGCGGCACGCCGACGATGCGGGCACCGGCCAGCTTCAGCTTCCCGAACAGCGGGTAGTAGCCCGGATCGTCGACCAGCACCGTCCCGCCGGCCGGCACGAAATAGCGGATCACCAGGTCCAGCGCCTCGTTGGCGCCGTGCGTCAGCACGATCTGCCTTGCCTGCGCGCCGATGCCGACATCGCCGAGCTTGCGCACCAGATGGTCGCGCAGCGGGCCAAAGCCGAAGCGGTTGCCGTAGCGGAACAGCGCGCCCAGGCCGGTACGCACGACCTTGTGGTGATAGCGGTCCAGCCGCGCCTCGGCCAGCCAGGACACCGGCGGAAAGCCGTCGCCGACGGCCAGCACGTCGGGCCGGCTCTTCAACTGTTCGCGCATCAGCCAGACGATGTCCATCGCGCGGCCAAGCGTGCCGGCATCCTCCTCCGGCGCCGGCCTGGGTGCCACCTCGCGCACGAAGAAGCCGGAACCACGCCGCGGCTCGACCAGCCCGCGCGCGACCAGCAGCTCGAAGGCGGCGACGATGGTGTTCTTGCTGTAGCCATGCAACTGCGCCAGTTCGCGCAGCGACGGCAGGCGATCGCCGGTGCGATACGCGTCCTCCGCGATCTGGCGCGCGATCGAGTCGGCCAGCGTGGCGGCGAGCGAGGGAGATCTGCGGGCGGTGCCGGGAGCTGTGGAGGTCATCGAAGGGGCGTAAAAACCAGGCGAGAGGTCACTGTCCCCGCAAACTGTACCCCTATTGACTGGTACAGTCACCCTAGACTGTCTCCATTCCATACCAGAGAACCACAGAACGGAGACCTCGATGCTCGCTTCCCTGCCCTCGTCCGACGCCAACGTCGCCGAGCCCCGCCGCAAACCCGTGGACTCCCGCCTGCCGCGCTTTCGCGAGATGACGCCGGCCCAGCGTCTGGCCGCCATTGCCGATGCAGCCGGTCTCGACGAAGACGAGCACGCGCTGCTGGCCGAGCCGGGCGCGTTGGGTGCGGTCCGTGCCGACGGCATGATCGAAAACGTGATTGGTACCTTCGAGCTGCCTTTCGGCGTGGCCGGCTATTTCCAGATCAATGGCAAGGACGTGCTGGTGCCGATGGCGGTCGAGGAGCCGTCCGTCGTCGCCGCGGCCTCGTATATGGCCAAGCTGGCGCGCGGCTGCGGCGGTTTCGAGACCTCGAGCTCCGGCCCGCTGATGCGCGCGCAGGTGCAGGTGGTTGGTGTCGCCGATCCCTATGGCGCGCGGCAGGCGCTGCTGCGCCATCGCGACGAGATCCTCGCCGTGGCCAACGCGCGCGACAAGGTGCTGATCGGACTGGGCGGCGGCTGCCGCGACATCGAGGTCCATGTGTTTCCCGACACGCCGCGCGGCGCGATGGTGGTGATGCATCTGATCGTCGACGTGCGCGACGCGATGGGGGCCAATACCGTCAACACGATGGCCGAGGCGGTATCGCCGGTGGTCGAGCGCATCACCGGCGCGCCGGTCCGGCTGCGTATCCTGTCCAACCTTGCCGACCTGCGGCTCGCGCGCGCACGCGTGCGTCTGACGCCCGAAGCGCTGGCCACCGGCGAGCGCAGCGGCGAGGCAATCATCGAAGGCGTGCTCGATGCTTATACCTTCGCGGCGATCGACCCGTACCGCGCGGCGACACACAACAAAGGAATCATGAACGGCATCGACCCGGTCATCGTCGCCACCGGCAACGACTGGCGCGCGGTCGAGGCCGGCGCGCATGCCTATGCCTGCCGCGCAGGCCGTTACACGTCGCTGACCCATTGGGAGAAGGACGCCAGCGGCGCGCTGGTCGGCACCATCGAATTGCCGATGCCGGTGGGACTGGTGGGCGGCGCGACCAAGACCCATCCGCTGGCGCGGCTCGCGCTGAAGATTCTCGGCGTGCAAAGCGCGCAGGAACTCGGCGAAATCGCCGCTGCCGTCGGACTGGCGCAGAATCTCGGCGCCTTGCGTGCGCTGGCGACCGAGGGGATCCAGCGCGGCCATATGGCGCTGCACGCCCGCAATATCGCGCTGGTCGCCGGCGCCGTCGGTCTGGAGGTCGAGCAGGTGGCGCGGAAGATGGCCGAGGAAAAGGACGTGCGGACCGACCGCGCGATTGAACTGCTGGCGCAGTTGCGGCGGGGATAAGGACACCAGGCTGCAAAGGCTGCCCTCTCCCCAGCCCTCTCCCGCAAGCGGGAGAGGGAGCAGACCAACAGCGTGCACAAGGCCGGTGGTTCCCTTCCCGCTCCCGCGCGAGAGGGAAAACGGACCAACAGCGTGCCCAAGGCCGCGGTCTTCTTCCCTCTCCGGCTCGCGAGAGGGAAAGCAGACCAACAGCGTGACCAAGGCCGAGGTCTTCTTCCCTCTCCGCTCGTGTGAGGGAAAGCAGACCAACAGCGTGCCAACGCCGAGGTTTTCTCCCCCTCTCTCGCGAGCGGGAGAGGGAGCAGACCAACAGCATGCGCAAGGCCGAAGGTTTTCTCCCCTCTCCCGCTTGCGGGAGAGGGGTTGGGGGAGAGGGCAAGCGGCCCGCGCCAACCCCCACGCTCGCCACACCAACAGAAGCGCCCGACAAATGCGAGGCGCCACACAGGAGACAACGATGCCAACTGAAACAAAGCCCGCCGGCAGCCCGCTGGTCGAAGTCTGGGGCGACACCGCCAACCCACGCCATCTCGCCTGCGCGATCGTCATCGGCGGCGCGCTGAGCCTTGCCGCGTTCGCCATCGCGAGCCGCATCCTGACCGAACTGGTCCGCACGCCCGAGCTCGCACGCGCCTATGCGATGCTCGCCGGGCTGGCCGGCTGCGTGCTGGCCGGCTTCATTTGCGCCTGCCTGTTCAAGCCGAAGCGCGTGGTGACCGAGGATATCTCCGCCACGGGCAGTGCGACCGCCGGTGCCGCTCGCGAGCAGGCGCTCGACCGCCTTGCCGAAGAATCCGGTGGGCTGGGAACCATGGCCGACCTCCCCGCCGCCACGGTGCAGGAACTGCGCGAACTGCAGCTCTACGAATTGTTCGCCGCCCGCGAGCGCGGTGCGACGGCCGCAGCAAGCCAAGCCGAAGCCGCGATACCAGACGCCGCTGCACCGGTGCGCCCCAACGCCGCCTGACCCGCCACCGCCACCGCCTGGAGCGCATCATGATCGAATCCACTCCTCTGCTGACGCAGATCCTCGTCGCGCTGGGCATGGGCCTGGCCGGTGCCATCGTGTTCGCGGCCATCGGCCTGGTGTCCGGCACCGACGAGACCACCACGCTGGCGCCACTGACGCTACTCGTCGTGCTGCTCGGCGTGCCGCCCGCCGGCGTGTTCACCTTCTTCCTGGCCGGCGCGGTCGCCAAGCATATGACGCACGCGGTGCCGACCGCCTTGCTTGGCATCCCCGGCGACACCATGGCCACGCCGCTGATGCAGGATGCCAACCATCTGCGCAATCTCGGCGTGCCGCATATCGCGCTGCGCAAGATGATTTCCGGCGCAATCGTTGCTGCGTTCTGCGCGGTACCGCTGGCGGTCCTGTTCGCCGTGCTGCTGGCACCGTTCGGCGCCACCATCACCAAGGCCGCGCCGTGGATCTTCGTGGCCGCCGCGCTGGTGATCGCCTACGCCTCCCCGGGCCGCTGGGCCTCGGTAGCAACGCTGGTGCCCTTCGTCGTGGTGATCGTCGCGCTGCAGACCTTGACCGCGAAATTCGGCGTCAAGCTGAGCATCAGCTATTTCCTCGGCATCGCCATCGGTCCGCTGATCGCGGACCTGTTCTCGACGCTATCGCCGGTCGACCGTCCACGCATGCAGCGCAAGGAAGCACGCACCTTTACGCTGGCGCCGGACGTCAAGGGTTGGGGCGGCTATTTCCCGAATCCCCTGAAGGTGATGGACGGCACCCAGACCCGCTGGACCGTGGCGACCGCGGCGATCTCGAGCGCGACCTTCGTGTTCAGCCCGGTCGCGATGACGGTGGTGCTGGGCGAGCTCGTCGGCTCGCGCATCAAGCACGCCTATCACCGGCTGACCACGGTCCTCAGCGCCCGCAATGGCGTTACCGAAGCGACCTATATCGCCGAGGCATTGATTCCGCTGATCGCCTTCGGCCTGCCGCTGAGCCCGGTGGCTGCCGGCCCGGCCGCACCGCTGTTCAACGCCCCGCCCGTGTTCACCGTCGATGCGGCCAATGGCCAGACCCACAACCTGCACAACCTGCTGAACCACTGGGAATTCCTCGGCTACGGCCTGCTCGCGGTGCTGCTGGCGGCGATCGTGTCGTATCCGTTCGCAATGAACTACGCGCGCCGCGCCGCGCTGTTCGTGTCGCGCCGCATCTCGCACGAAGCCATCGTCGCGACGTTCGTCGGGCTGATCCTGGTGATCAGCGTGTGGGAAGGCCAGTTGCTCGGCCTGCTGGTGATCCTGACGCTGGGTTCGATCGGCGGGCTGCTGTCGCGCGTGCTGGGCTTCAACACGGGTGTGCAGTTCATGGGGTATTACACGGCGGTGCTGACGGTGCCGGCGCTGATCAAGCTGGCGGGATAACCGCCACGGTTCGGCGGTTCGGCGGTTCGCCAGCCTTGAAAGCCGGCGAACCGCTCTTCATTCGCCTTCCCAATAGTCCAGGCTTCCCTCCGGCCGGCCCATATAGGCAAACCCATTGCCTTGATCGAGCACGCCGAATTTTCCCGAGTCGGGATAGTGGCAAAGCTCCGGTGCGGCCATCGTGCTGACGGCCAGCACTTTCAATTCCTGCGCGCCGGTATTGATAATCTGATGCGCGGTTTCCGGACCGCCCGCCGGGCAGGAAATCACGTCGCCGGCGCGGATGGGATGACGGGCCTCCCCGATGCGCACTTCACCCGTGCCTTCGACAATAAAGAACATTTCCTCGTTGGCACGATGGCTGTGGAAAGGAAACACGCGCTTGCCGGGCTCGATCACAGTCAGGTTGTAGCCGAGCTTCTGCGCGCCCAGCATGCGCCCGATCGGCGCCATGCGGCCGCCATAGCGCTCGGCGGGCAGTTCGGAACCGTATTGGCGGGACAGGTCGGCGAAGTCCAGGTATTGGGCGTCGGCGATGTTGAGGATGGGGTGGGGCATGGTGCTCCCCTCCTTGCAGGGTGTTTGTCGTTGCGGTCTGGCCTTTGACTCGGCACAAAGCAGCGATGACGCAGGCATCGGGGCTGTGGATTCACCAGAAGAGAATCTGAATTTTAGTGGCGTTGATTCCCAATTTTCGTCGCGTTGACTCCCGATTTTCACGGACCTCGTTCCCGAATTTCACGGCGTCGATTCCGCCCAGAGCGGCAGTCCAAAACGCCACGACAGACGTTGCGCTGCGGCGGTCAATCGGCGCGCTACGTTGCCATCGTGTCCGCTGTCGAAACTCCCCGCCGTCCCCATCGCCGCAAGCACAAGCACCACGGTACCGGTATGGTCGAACACCGGCGCGGCCAACGTATGGATACCGGGCACCGGCCTGTCGAGCGCATCGTCCATGCCTTGCTCGCGAATGCGTGCCAGCCTCGCGGCATAGGCGGTCTTTTCCTCTCGTAGCGCCTTTACTGGTGCGCCGGCCATCCGCACCGCTTCGTGTTGAAGCAGTCCGTCGAGGACGTCTGCGGGCTGATGGGCGGCGAACACGCGCCCGATCGCGGTATTGACCAGCGACAGCACCGTACCGACGCGCAGGCTGACGTGCTGCGGCCGCGCCGATTCTTCGAGCCGTACTACGGTAGGCCCGAGCGGACCGAGCACCGCCATCGCGACACTGAGCCCGGTATCGACTGCCAGGCCGCGCACTTCCGGCTCGGCCTCGCGGACGGGCGACAGCCGCTGCAGCGCGATCAGTCCCAATTGCAGCGCCAGCGGTCCAGGCAGGAAACGCCCATCGGCATCGCGCTCGAGTACACCGGCTCGCACCAGGCTGACCAGATGCGGAAAGGCCTTGGCGGCAACCATGCCGGCGCCGCGTGCCAGTTCACTGAGCGCGAGCGGGCTGCCCGCACGCAGCAGCGCTCCGATCAGCTGGGCGCTGGCATCGAGCGCCTGAATGCCGCGCTGCGGCTTGCCTGCGGCCTCGTCGCTGGTTCCGATCGCGTTCGTCATGAGTCAGTCTTCTCCGCGCAGCGAATTTGCAGCTTGCGCAGCCGTCGCCAGCAGGGCACGGGCCAATTCGCCGCGCCAGGTGGTGTCGATGTTGGCCGTCGGCCCAATCGCGGTGAGCAACAGACGAAGGGCGCCCCTAGCGTCCCGCACGGGCACGCACAGGCTGCTGACGCCGGGGCTCGGGATATCGATGCTGCGTGCGATGCCGCGGCTGCGCACCTCGTCGAGCTCGGCAAGAAACGCAGCGCGTGGGGGACGCGCCGGCAGCGCGTCGAACAGCGGCACCCATTGCGCTTGGTCCACGCAGGCGCAATACATGCGGCCGGTCGCGGTGGTGGCCAGCGACATCACGGTGCCGACATGCAGATTGACGTGCAGCGGCGCATTGCCGCGCTCGTAGCGGACGATGGTCGGACCCTGAGGACCGGGTACGCTGACGGCCACGCTGCAGCCGGTCCGTGCCGTCAGTTCGGCGACGAGGGGCACCGCCGCATGCAGGCCGGGATCCAGCTCCAGCCGCATCCGGGCCAGTTGCAGCGCCAGTGGGCCCGGCTCGAAGCGATCGTCGAGATGGTCGCGCTTGATCCAGCCCTGGCGCGTCAGCGAAACGAGATAAGGATGGGCTTGAGCCGGTGCAATGCCGACGGCCGTGGCGAGCTCCGCGGCCGATAGCGGCGCGCGCGCTTGCGCCAGCGCCTGCAGGAAGCGGCCGGCCACATCGACGCTCTGCACGCCGCGCTGTGTCTTCTCCTGTCCCGCCTGCCCTTCCTCGCCCATCGTCTCCCTCCGAAAGGCTGGATATTAATCCAACGCCGCATGGAGACCGCGGCGGCGGCCTGCTGGGGCCCCACGCGGCCCGTGGCAGCGCGGCCGCCCCCGGACTGCCTCTGCGCTCTTTTTATTTTCTAGCAAACCATTTTGATATTGACTAACACAAGAACGTCTCCTACCATCCGTCTACCCCGACAACACCGTGCGCGGTTCGCGCCCGGCCAATCCAATAACGAAGGGGCGAGACAGTATTCGTGCGTTGTCATCTGCAACGCCGCCCGCTGCCGCGCCCCGCACCCACGACGAGGCAAGCATGGCCAAAGCATTCGCATCGCAGGCCGACCTGGAAGCCAAAAAGGTCACCTTCACCCAGCTGTCCGAGAACGCCTACGCCTATACGGCCGAAGGCGACCCGAATTCGGGCGTGATCATCGGTGACGACGGCGTGCTGATCGTCGACACCACCGCGACGCCCGCGATGGCGCAAGACCTGATCGCCCGGATCCGCACGGTCACCGACAAGCCGATCAAGTACGTGGTGCTGTCGCACTACCACGCGGTGCGCGTGCTCGGCGCATCGGCGTATTTCGCCGAAGGCGCGCAGCAGATCATCGCCAGCCGCGGCACCTACGAAATGATCGTCGAGCGCGGCGAGGCCGACATGAAGTCGGAAATCGAGCGTTTTCCGCGGCTGTTCGCCGGCGTCGAAACGGTGCCGGGCCTGACCTGGCCGACGCTGGTATTCGACAAGGAAATCACGCTGTTCCTGGGCAAGCTCGAAGTCCGCATCGCACATCTCGGCTCGGGCCACACCAAGGGCGACACCGTGGTCTGGCTGCCGTCGCAGAAGGTGCTGTTCTCCGGAGACCTGGTCGAATACGAGGCCGCCTGCTATTGCGGCGACGCGCAGCTGGCCGAATGGCCCGCGACGCTGGACGCGCTGCAGGCGCTCGGTGCCGAAAAGCTCGTCCCGGGCCGCGGCCCGGCGCTGACCACGCCGCAGCAGGTACGCGAGGGCATCGCCTACACCAAGGACTTCGTCACCACGCTGTACCGCGCCGGCCAGGAAGCGGTGGCGCAGAACATGGACCTGAAGGCCGCGATGGCGCATACGCGCAAGAGCATGGACCCGAAGTTCGGCCATGTTTTCATCTACGAGCACTGCCTGCCGTTCGACGTGACGCGTGCCTATGACGAGGCGTCCGGCATCACGCATCCGCGCATCTGGACCGCCCAGCGCGACAGGGAAATGTGGGCCGCGCTGCAGGACTGACGGGGCAGGATCGGCATCC
>MTEU01004090.1_pt1 | contig 24113 bp, 23 predicted proteins | sample 1042701 | NCBI WGS metagenome assembly MTEU01 (sample SAMN06185813, study PRJNA358809) | soil metagenome | isolation source: naturally attenuated soil | place: India | collected 2015-05-23
GCGAGGCGCTGGCCCAGGTCGGGCTGGCCGAGCGTGCCGACGACTGGCCCGCGGTGCTGTCCGGCGGCCAGCGCCAGCGCGTCGCGCTGGCCCGCGCGCTGGTGCATCGGCCGCGGCTGCTGCTGCTCGACGAGCCGCTTGGCGCGCTCGATGCGCTGACCCGTATCGAGATGCAGCAGCTGATCGAGCGCCTGTGGCTGGCGCACGGCTTCACCGCGCTGCTCGTCACGCACGATGTGGCAGAGGCCGTCGCGCTGGCCGACCGCGTGGTGCTGATTGAAGACCACCGCATCGCCTTCGACGAACGCGTGCCGTTGCCGCGCCCGCGCAGCCACGGCGCGCCGGCATTCGCCGCGATCGAGGAGCGCGTGCTGCGGCGGGTGCTGCGGCAGCCCGCGACCGAATCCCCTGACAACGACGCGCGGACCCGCGCATTGACAACGCACTGATGAACATCGTCGGCATTCTCGGCAGTCCCTCCACGCCTTCGCGTTCGGCCTACCTGCTGGAGCTCGCGCTCTCGCGGCTGGACGCCTTCACGTCCTCCTACCGCTCGATCCGGCCGCGCGACCTGCCGGCCCAGGCGCTGACGCAGGCGGACTTCGGCGATGCCCGCCTGCAGGAGGCGGTGCGCGCGGTCGGTGAATCGCAGCTGGTGATCGTCGCCACGCCGATCTACAAGGCCTCGTACAGCGGCGTGCTGAAGGCCTTCCTCGATCTGCTGCCGCAGGACGGCCTGCGCGACAAGACCGTGCTGCCGCTGGCCACCGGCGGCAGTCCCGCGCATCTGCTGGCGCTGGACTATGCGCTCAAGCCGGTGCTGTCGGCGCTCGGCGCGCGCGACATCCTCGACGGCATCTATGCGACCGACCAGCAGCTGCCATCGCGTCCCGAGGGCGGGTACACCGCGACGGGCGACATCGTCGAACGGCTCGACCGCTCGGTGCAGCGTGTCGCCGCGCGGGCGCGCGAGCGGCAAGAGCGCGAGGCCGAACTGGCCCGTGCCGCGACGTCTTCGGCGAACAGCGAACCGTGGCCGGCCGAGCGCGTGCGCTGGTCCGTCTGACTTCGAATCAATCCGCTATTTCATCCAGGAACCCGTCATGACGATTCATGCCATCAACGTACGCAACCAGTTCCGCGGCAGGATCCGCGAAATCATCGAGGGACCGGTGGTGTCCGAGATCGATGTCGAAACCGCCGGCGGGCTGGTGGTCACCTCGGTCATCACGACCCGCTCGGTCAAGGAGCTCGAGCTCGCGGTCGGCAAGGAAGTGATCGCGCTGGTCAAGTCGACCGAAGTGTCGATCGCGACGCTATGACGCAAGGGAAGAGCGGCATGCAAGAGACGCGGCGACGGCTGTTGCTGACGGCGGCCGGCATTGCGGCATGGACGCTGGCCGGCACCGCACGCGCACAGACGGGCGGCAAGCCGGAAACGGTGCGGATCGGCTATCAGAAGTCGTCGACGCTGATGATCCTGCTGAAGTCGCGCGGCACGCTGGAGAAGGCGCTGGCACCGCTGGGCGCCTCGGTGTCGTGGCACGAATTCACCTCGGGCCTGCCGCTGCTCGAGGCGCTCAATGTCGGGGCATTGGACCTCAGTGCCGATGTCGCCGACGCGGTGCCCCCGTTTGCGCTCGCGGCGGGAGCGAAGCTGACCTACTACGCGATCGAGACGCCGTCGCCGACGGCGCAGGCGATCGTGGTGCCGCGCGACTCGTCGCTGACGTCCATCGCGCAATTGAAGGGCCACAAGGTCGCCTTCGCCAAGGGCGCCGGCGCGCACTACCTGCTGCTGGAGGCGCTGGCCCGCAATGGGCTGTCGATGCGCGATATCGAACCGGCGTATCTGACGCCGGCCGATGCGCGCGCCGCGTTCGAGCGCGGCAACGTGTCGGCCTGGGTCATCTGGGACCCGTTCCTCGCGGCCGCGCAGCGCCAGGCGCAGGCGCGCGTGCTGGCCGACGGCACCGGCCTGGCCAGCTATCGCCGCTTCTATCTGGCGGCAAGCGATTTCGCGCGCCGCCGCGCCGACGTGCTGGCCACCGTGTTCGATGCGCTCGCGCAGGCAGGAGAGTGGGTCAAGGCCAATCCGGCGGCGGCGGCCGAATGGCATGCACCGTTGATCGGCCTGGACGCGGCCACCGTCGAGATCGCCAACCGGCGCCGCAGCTACCGGCTGCAGGCGGTCGACGCGCCGGCGCTGGACGAGCAGCAGCGCATCGCCGATGCCTTCCACGCGCAGCAGATCATTCCGCGCAAGGTGGTAGTTGGCGCTTCGCCGGTGTGGCGGCGGCAGGCCTGAACAACGCTTGCACACCGGTGCAGATCGAGGGCTTGGCATTCGGACAACGGGTGTACTAACCTCGTTCTACGTTCCGGTGAACCGGGTTTACCCCCGGGCCGGAACGGCGCCATCGAAGGCGCGCACGCGGGGGCGCATGCCCTTGCCCTTTGTCATCCACTTCGCAATCCTCATGTGGCCATGCCCGGCAGGAATGATCCGCGCTGGCCAACACAGACTCGAACGATGACCGGCACCGTCCAGGTCCCGCGTCATCCTTCACGAGCGCGCATGGCGCAGCATGCCGATGCCGCCTTTGTCCGCGACCTGTCCTTGTAGTCGCGTGGGGACTTCCCCGGCAAGACGCTGGCTTCGGATGACCTGCGACGAAGAGGCGCGCGCGTGTCCGCATTGCGCGGCTTTGCGAGGCTTCACGCTTCACGTATTCGCCCGGCAGGCCGCCCCTTTCCGCCTCTGTCCGATTCCGCCCAGCGTCGTGACCCTGTTGGCGCTTCCGTGTCCGTCTTCGCGACGGCAGCGGCGGCGCTCGTCTATTCGACGCCGAGGTAATCATGAGCAATGTTCCTCTTCGCATTCCCGGTGGCATCGGCCGATGCCTCGTGGCCGTTGGCACCGCGTCGGTGCCCTTGCTGCTGGCGGTCGCGCCGGCCCACGCGCAGACGCCTGCGGGGCCCGCGCCCACGCCCCATACGCAGGAAGCCAAGGATCCGACCAGCAACTTCACCGCTCGCTGGACGCGCGCCGATGCGCGCCAGATCATGGCGATGTCATCGCCCAACGTCAGCCCCGGGCAGAACTCGCTGCCGCTGCATCTGACGATGCCGGACATACCGGCCAATTTCCCGCAGACCAACGATCGCGTGTGGGTCTGGGACACCTGGCCGCTGACCGATGCGAGGGCCAACCAGTACAGCTACAAGGGCTGGGAAATCATCTTCTCGCTGACCGCCGATCGCAATGCGGGCTATACGTTCGACGACCGGCATATCCACGCGCGCATCGGCTACTTCTATCGCCGCGCCGGCATTCCGGCCTCCCGGCGGCCCGCGAACGGCGGCTGGATCTATGGCGGCCACCTGTTCCCGGACGGATCGAGCGTGCGGATATTCGGCGGTGTGCCGATGACCCACAACGCCGAATGGTCCGGCTCGACGCGGATCATGCCGGATGGCCGCATCGTCGTGTTCTATACCGCGACGTCGTTCAATCGGTCGAGCCCGTCTGGCGGCAATATCACGCCGCCGATCGCGATCATCGCAAAGGCGGAAGGGCGCGTGGAAGCGGATCACAATGGCGTGCGCCTGACCGGCTTCAATGACCATATGAAGCTGCTGGAGCCGGACGGCACCTGGTACCAGACCGGCCAGCAGAACGAGTTCTTCTCGTTCCGCGATCCCTTCACCTTCGAGGATCCGGCCAATCCCGGCGTCACCTTCATGGTGTTCGAAGGCAACACCGCCGGCCCGCGTGGCGCGCGCACCTGCACCGAGCAGGACTTGGGCTACGCACCGAACGACCCGCATCGGGAAGACCTGAACGCGGTGATGGATTCCGGCGCGGTGTTCCAGAAGGCCAACGTGGGACTGGCGGTGGCGATCAACCGGCAATTGAGCCAATGGGTGTTCCTGCCGCCGATCCTGTCGGCCAACTGCGTCAACGACCAGACCGAGCGGCCGCAGATCTATATCAAGGACGGCAAGTACTACCTGTTCACGATCAGCCATCGTTCGACCTATGCCGCCGGGGTCGACGGCCCCGACGGCGTCTATGGCTTCGTCGGCAACGGCGTGCGCAGCGACTACCAGCCGTTGAACAATGGCAGCGGACTGGTGCTCGGCAATCCCACCGACATGAACCGTCCGCGCGGCGAGCCGTTCGCGCTCGATCCGACGCAGAACCCGCGCACCTTCCAGTCGTATTCGCACTACGTGATGCCGGGCGGGCTGGTCGAGTCCTTCATCGATGCCATCGGCCCGCGGCGCGGCGGCTCGCTCGCGCCGACGGTGCGCATCGACATCCAGGGCGCCAACACGGCAGTCGATCGGAACTATGGCGTCAATGGCCTCGGCGGCTATGGCGACATCCCGGCCAACCGCGAGGCGTTGTTCAGCTTGCGCGGCGTGCTGATCGGCGATCTCGTGCGCCGGCTGTTCGATTGACGGAGGCGGCCATGCGAAGAATCGCTCGTTTGCCACGCATGCTGCCGGCCGCCGCGCCGCTGCTGTTGATAGCGCTGGCGGTGGCGGGATGCGGAGGGGGCTCGCCGGACGAGGGTGCACGGCTGAGCGAGGCCGCGCAGCGCGCGCTGGCCGATGCGCCGCCGACCGCGCCGCCGGATACGGTATCGGCGGCAGAAAGCGTGGCCCAGGGCGCTGAGGGCGCGGCCGAAGGCGTGATCGAAGGCGAGGGTCCCGAAACGGCCGGCCCGCCGCCCGTCGCGCCCCATCCGACCCGCCTGATGATCCTGGAAGATGGGCTGTACGCCCGCGACGCCGGCGACAACTGGAAGAAGTACGAGAATGGGAGCTGGGTGTCCGTGCACGCGCCGCAGCTGCCGCCGGGCATGCAGTAGCGTGCCGCCGGCCCGGGTCGGTCCTGTCAGCTCTTCAGCGCCTTCGGCTCCAGATGCCACAGCGTGCGGTCGCTGGTCGATACGGCGACCGCGCCGTGGGCCAGCGCGCTGCGGATGTCGTCCTGGTTGCAGACAAAGCCCGAGGTGACGATCGGAGGCAGCTCCTTGCGGTCCGCCTCGGGCAGATGTGCCAGCATCGGCGCCGGCATGATCTGCACGAGATTCGGGTCGCTTTGCTCCAGCGCCTTGACGCTGCGCGGCCAGGTCGAGCGGTCGGTCACGAAGACCTTCTGCATGGTCACCATGCCGGCGCGGTTGGCGCGCTGGATGGTGGCCACGCGGGTCGAGACCAGGCTCGCCACGCCGATGTCGGCCAGGTAGTCGACGCCGCCCTTGTCCTGCGACAGCCCTTCGCAACTGTCGATATTGACGATGACGTATTTGCCGGCCTGCGTCAGCGTGGCGATCACCGGCTGCAGCTTGCGCAGCTCGACGTTGGCGACGATCGACACCTCGGCCGCACTGTCGACGAAGGCGCCGACCTGTTCGACCCCGTACAGCGTGGCAATGACGGGATGCCGCATCAGGCGTGCACCGAGGGATTTATCCATGGCGTCTATCGGGCTTCGTGGGAAAGGGCGTCGGTCAGGCCCAGCTTCCCGGGGTTCAGGATGTTGTGCGGATCGAGCGTGCGCTTGACGGCCTCGAGCAGCGGGAACGCGCTGCCCAGCGACGGCGCCATGTACGGAGCGCGCAGCAGGCCGATGCCGTGATGGTGGCTCAGCGCGGCATTGTATTGAATCAGCACCGCGTTGGCCGCATCCCAGGCGGCGCGATACCAGCGTTGCCGGTCCTCGACCGCCACCTCGCCGCGCAGCGAGAAGTACAGGCAGGCGCCGTCGACATAGGCGTGCGACTGATGCGCGGAGCCCGCCAGCGTGCCCGGCACCGCATTGATCGCGGCGACCACGTCGCGATAGATATCGGCCAGCGCGCTCCACGGCCCGCACATCTCCAGCGTGTCGGCGACGAAGCCTGGGCTGCGCTTGAAGCCCTCGGCGCTCTTGCTGGTCAGGTAACGCGTATCGAGCCAGCGTTCGAAGATCGCGTCGCTGTCCAGCGGCTCGCCGAGCTCGCGGCACACGCGTTCGCTGATCGTCATCACCGCCTCGACCACCTCCGGTGCGCCTTCGTCGGCGACCAGCAGCACATTGGTGTCGGGCAGGCCGAACTGCACGCCGCTCTCCAGTTCGTCGTAAAGCCGTAGCGCGGCCGGATTGCCGCCTTGCTGCAGGATCTGCCGGCAGGCCTCCAGGCCGATCGCGAACGTCTTGAAGCCATAGGCAATGGCACGGCCGTGGTCCGGCAGCCGATGCAGCTTCAGCCGCACGCGGACGATCACGCCCAGCGTGCCCTCCGAGCCGATGAACAGCTGCTGCAGGTCCGGCCCGAGCGCCGCGCGCGAATAGCCGCCGACGGTGACGAGCCGACCGTCGGCCAGCACCACGTCCATGCCGAACACCATGTCCTCGATCTTGCCGTAGCGCGTCGACAGCTGGCCGGCACCGCGGCACGCGACCCAGCCGCCGACGGTGCTGATGGCGTAGGACGACGGCCAGTGGCCCATCGTCATGCCGTACTCGCGCTGGATGGTCTGCTCGAAGATGTCGCCGAACATGCCGGCCTCGACCTCGACGATCTGGCTGTCGCGATCGAAACCGAGCAGCCGGTTCAGGCCGCAGACGTCCAGCACGATGCCGCCGCGCACCGGCAGCGCGGCGCCGGTGACATTGCTGCGGCCGGCGGACACCGTCACCGGGATGGCATGCTCGCTGGCGATGCGCATCACCGCCTGCACCTGCTCGACGGTGGACACGCGCACGATCGCCGCGCGCGGCGTGGCGGGCTTGCCGGCGGTCTCGGTCATCATCGAACCGGCCCACCAGTCGCGCGTCCACGCGACCACGCTGCCGGTATCGGTCAGCACCTCGTCGGCGGCCTGCCGCAGCGCCGCGAGCGCCGCGGCGTCGACCGTCACGGCTTCGTGCTGCAGCCCCGGCTCATCGGGCGTCTGCGCGATGGTGGCGGCGTAGCCTGGCGGCGTGTGCGCGCCCACCACGTAGTTGCCGCGGTTGTAGCCGCGCTTGATGGCTTCCTTGCTGATCATGCTGCATCTCCCATGAGTACGGATTTTTCGACGGCAATGGCGTCCAGGTAGTCCCCGACCTGCCGTGCCACGGCCCCCTCGGACAATCCGAGTTCGGCCTGCAGAAGCTGGCCCACGCGCGCGGCGGCACGCGCGGAGGCGTCGCGCGCCATCAGGCGGGCGCGCATGCGGCGCGACAGCACGTCGTCGACGGTCGCCGCGAGCTCGTGGCGGGCCGCGTAGACGACCTCGGCCTCGGTGTAGGGCAGGCCCTCGACGATTGGCCGCGCGAGGCGCGGATCGGCCTGCAGGAGGTCGCTGACGAAGCGCGCCTCGGTGCCGTAGCGCTCGCCGAGATGGGCGGACAGGCCGCCCGAGGCGACGATGGCCTGCGCGTCGTAGCCCGCCGCGCCCAGCAGCCAGGCCGATTTCGTGCGGCAGGCCGCGCGCTTGCCGATGACCTTCTGCGCCGCGTCGATCGTCTGCTCGGCCATATGGCGCGAGGTCGTCAGCTTGCCGCCGACCACGGTCACCAGCCCGTCGTCGGCGATGCGGATGTCGTGATCGCGGGGAATCTCCAGCGTCTTGCCGCCGGGCGGGGCCACCAGCGGGCGGCATCCCGCGATGCTGCCGACCACGTCCTCGGGCTGCAGGTCGGTCTTCAACGCCGAGCGTGCCCCCTCGAGCAGGAAATCGAGCTCGCGGCGCGTGCACAGCACGTTGTCGAGATCGCCCTCGTAGTCCTCGTCCGTGGTGCCGAGGTAAGAGACGTTGCCCCAGCGCGTGATGGTGGCGCGGCGATTGCGGCCCGGCACCGGGATCGTCACCGTGCAGTCGTTGCGGATCTTCAGCCAGGGGATCGCGACGTGGACGCCCTTGGCGGGCCGGATATGCAGCGTCTTCGCTTCGCCGGCCTTGCGCCCCGTCCAGTCGCGCAGCCAGACGCCGGTCGCCATCACCACCACGCCGGCGCGCACGCGGATCTCGCGTTCGCCGGCCTGGACGATCGCGCCGTCGACCTTGCCGTGCCTGTCGCGCGTGATCTCGGCCACGCGGGCGTGGTTGACCACGGCGGCGCCATGGAAGGCCGCGGTGCGCGCGATATTGAGCGTCAGCCGGGCGTCGTCGACGCGCGCGTCGAAGTACATGAAGCCGCCGGTCAGGTATTGCTCGTTGAAGGTCGGGCAGTGCGAGAGCACCTCGGCCTTGGTCAGCTTCTGGTGCAGGATGCCCTCGCGCCAGCCGCCGGCCAGGTCGTAGGTCCACAGCAGGCTGTCGAAGGCCTTGGCCAGGCGTTTGTCGAACACGCCGTCCCGCTCCATCACCGGAAACAGGAACGGCAGCCGCTGCACGAGATGCCGTGCATTGCGGCGCAGCCGCTGGCGCTCGAGCAGCGAATGGCGGACCAGGCGGAGATTGCCGTGCTCGATATAGCGCAGGCCGCCGTGCACCATCTTCGACGACTTGGACGAGGTGCCCGAGGCGAAGTCGTCCTTCTCGACCAGGGCGACGCGGTAGCCGCGCAGCGCGGCATCGAGCGCGGTGTACGCGCCGGTGACGCCGCCGCCGACCACCAGCACGTCGAACGGCTCGCCGTGCAGCCGGTCGAGCTGCTCCTGACGATCCAGCCGCAGGGGCTCGGTGCTGGCCATGGCGGCACGCGCGCGGCCGGCGCTTCGGGATGGCAGAACCATCATGCTGATTGCTTCTCCTTGTTGTTGGCGGGCGATGAAGCGGTGGCGCGGGGGTGGGCCTGCGCGTGGACATGGGCGACGGCATCGACGTGCTCCAGCTCCGATGCGACACGCGCATGCCACAGGGAACGGCGCTGCTCGCGCTCGTCGGCGCCGATCGCGGGCTCGAACACCGCGTCGGCGGCGGTGGTGGCGCGGGCCTGCCGCAGGTCGTCCCACAGCAGGCCGGACGAGCCGGCAAGGAAGGCGATGCCGCGCAGGCTGGCGCGGTCGGTCTCCTTCATGCGCAGGATCGGCAGGCCGGTCAGGTCGGCCTGCATCTGCAGCAGCGCGTCGCTGCCGGACAAGCCGCCGCCGACCAGCAGGCTCGATACCTCGACGCCTGCCATGTCGCGGTTCGCCTCGATGCACGAGCTGACCGAATGGGCGATGCCGTCGAGGATCGCGTAGGCGATCTCGGCCTGCGTGGTCGCCATCGAGATGCCGTTCAGCGCCGCGCGCGCGGCCGCTCCATGCGCGGCACGCGCAGGCCGGTCAAGGCGGGGATGAAGGTCACGCCGCCGGCGGAAGACACGCCGGCCGCCAGCGCGCTGATCTGGCGGGCGTCGTCGAACCAGCGCAGCTTGTCGCAGATCCAGTTCAGTGCCGAGCCGGTGGTGGCGACGAACGTCTCGACCGAGAAGTGCGACTGGCCGCCGTGGCGGCGCGCGGTCATCGTCAGCGTGCTGTCGGAGCGGCCCATCGCTGGCGGCAGCGTGGGGCCGACAATCAGGTCGACGAAGCTGCCGGTGCCGTGCAGGCACATCGATTGGCCGGCGTCCAGGCAGCCGAGACCGACCGCACCGGCCAGCTGGTCGCCGGCGCAGGCGAGGATCGGCACGTCGATGCCGAGCAGGTCGGCACGCGTGCGGCCGAAGTCGTCGGCGTCCTGCCGCAGCGCGGGCAGCAGCTCGGCGGGAAAGCCCAGCGCATCGAGCCAGTCGAGCCGATAGCGGTGCTCGGCAAGCACATAGGCGCTGCACGAGGTGGCGTTGGTCGGCGTCGTCACGACGGCGCGCTCGCTCGACAGATGCCAAAGCAGCCAGCTGTCGATCGTGCCGAAGGCGAGCCGCCGCGCGCGCCACGCATCCGCGATCGCCGGCGTCTCGCGCAGATGCCGCGCGGCCCACAGATAGGGCGAGCGCACGCCGGCCGGGCGGCCGACGGTGGGCCGCAGTTTCGCATCCCAGTCGGCGGCAAGGCGATCCAGTTCGGCGGCGTAGCGCGTGTCCTGCCACACCATCGCGGGCACCAGCGCGCGGCCCGTGGCGGTATCCCACAGCACCGCGGTGGCGCGCTGCGTCGCGATGGCGAGCGCCACCACGCGCAGTCCTTGACGATCGGCGTGAGCCAGCGTCGCGCGGCACACCGCCAGCGTCTTGTCGAGCAGCACGTTTGCATCCTGCTCGACCACGCCGGGGCGCGGCGAATCGACGTTCAGCGTCGTGTATTCGAGGCACGAGACATGGCCGTCCGCGCCGACCAGCGCGGCACGGGTGCCGGAGGTGCCTTCGTCGATGGCGAGAATGACGTCGGTGGTGCGGGTCATGGCCGGGACTTCTCGATGGCGGGATTCAGGAAGGGCGAGGCCGCATCCGCGTCGCCGCGGAACTGCGGGGCATCGGCCTCGTTGTCAGGATGGACGGCCGTGCGGGTCGGATCCCAACGGATCGCAAAGCAGATCACGCTGGCAACCAGCGGCACCACCGACAGGATCAGGAAGGTCTTCTCCAGCCCGTACTCGGCGCGGAACAGCGGGAAGACCAGCAGGCCCAGCGCGGCGCCGATCGCGCCGAGCGCGCCGATCACGCCGTTGGCGCCGGCGCGCAGTTCGCTGCGGAAGGACAGCGAGGACAGGCTCTTGCCGTTGGCGCCCGGGCCGCCGGAATGGAACAGGATGAACAGCGACGGCACCACCACCGCGACCCACAGCGGCATCTTGCCGTTGAACAGGCCCAGCACCAGCAGCATTGCGAACACCGCGGCAAAGCCGAAGGCGGAGGCGCGGCGCAGGCCCAGCTTGCGGCCGATCGTCGGCGACAGGAAGCCGCCGACGATGCCGCAGACGTTGAAGACGAGCGCGCCGATGGTCGCGTAGACGAAGTCCTTGCCGAACAGCGCGGCGCTGATCAGCGGCAGGTACCAGCCGATCGCGAAATACTGGATCGACTGACCGATCTGCACGGTCGCAGCCAGGATCGTGCGCGGCAGATAGATGCCGCGGAAGATCAGCAGCACATTGGCCAGGCCGCGGCGGGCCTGGTTCAACACCGGAATGCGTTCGGCCGGCGGCGCAGCGGTGAAGGGCCGGCCATAGATGCGCGTCATGGCCTGCGCGGCGGCGTCGAGCCGTTCCTTGCGGGCGAGCCAGGTCGGGCTCTCGACCAGGAACAGCAGCTGCAGCACCAGGATCGCCACGCCGAAGATCGCGGTGGCCGCCACCGAGTAGCGCCAGATCGCGTCGCCGACCTGCCACGAGTGGAACAGCAGCGCCAGCAGCAGATTGGTGCAGACGGCCGTGTACCACATGCCTTGCCAGGTATTGAGCCGGCTCTTGAGCTTGACCGGCGTGAACTCGGCCAGCACGGCCATCGCGATGGCGAAGTCGATGCCGTAGGCGGCGCCGACAAAGAAGCGGCCGACCAGGATCACTTCAAAGGTCGGCGCGAATACGACCAGCACGGCGCCGACCACGGCCAGCACCTTGGCCAGCACCAGCGGGCGCACGCGGCCCCAGCGGTCGGCCATCCAGCCGCCGATCGGATTGAACGCGATCGCTACCCACGAGGCGAACGAGGTCAACAGCGCGACCTGTGCCGGGGCGAGCGCGAGATCGCGCGTCATCGGCCCCAGGCCGGCGCTCAATGCGGAATTGGAAAAGGCGTCGAGAAACAGTCCACCGAGTGCGAGCCACCAGATCAGGCCGGCTCTGCCCCGTATACCTGGACAGGAATCGATATAGGCGATGACATCGTCGATGCCACGAAGGCGGATGGCAGGCGCTTGCACGGCGGTCTCCTTTCATTGTTCTGTAAGAGGCCGCAGCAAACTGCACGCGCTAAGAGACCATCCTACAGATGGTCTCTTATCTGAATCTGCCCGGCCAATGTAGGCCGTCGGACTTGATCAGTCAAGCGGGAAAACCCTGCCGGCGCCATTTCGGGAACGGCGGGAAAGCCGGGATGTCGATCACGTATGCACGGCTCGGCGACGGCCGAGACGACACGTAGATGGAGGGCGACATGTCGCATCTGAACCCGGAACAACTGGCCGCGCTGCGCGGACGGCTGGACGCGCGCGAGCGGGAACTGGAGCCGCTTTATCAGCAGGGGCGCGACCGTCCATCCAGCAACCCGGCCAGGGAGCCGCAGGACCTCGTCGACACCGCCGAGGGCGTCAACGAGGAGCTCGACCGCGCCGCGTTGCAACAGCACTACCGCGGCGAACTGGACGACATCGCGCAGGCGCGCGAGCGCATGGATGCCGGCGAATACGGCGTCTGCCAGGACTGCGAGCAGGAGATTCCGTACGAGCGCCTGCTCGCCAATCCGACGGCAACACGCTGTGCGCCGTGCCAGGAACGGCGCGAGCGCACGTTCGCCACGTAGGCCGCCGGCTCGCGCCTGCCCGTGCACGCGAGCGGGAGCGCAAGTGGACGGCTGCCACCGCTCAGGCCATCACTGCCATCGCTGGTAGGGCCTGTCGCGCCTGCAGTTCCGCGGGCTTGATCTCGCCGAACGGCGACAGCAGCGCGGGATCGAAGGCACGCGGTGCGACGCCTTTCGCCACGCGCATCGGCCAATCGGGATTGGCCAGCGCGCCGCGGCCCAGCGCGACCAGGTCGGCGCCATCGGCCAGCGCGTCTTGCGCTCGCGCCGGATCGTGCAGGCTGCCGTTGGCGATCACGGTCAGATGCGGCGCGGCAAGCCGCGCATGCTGGACCAGCGTGCGCGTGTCGCCGGGGAAGGCAGGCTGCCAGGCCTCGAACTCCGTCACGTGTAGAAAGTCGATGCCCGTCGCGGCCAGCGTGCCGAACACGATCGCCGCGCCCTCGGCTCCCTCGGCCCACTTGTGCGTGAAGTCATTGACCTTGCCTTGCGAAATGCGCACGCCGACAGGAAAGGCGTCGCCGACCGCGGCACGGACGGCGCGCGCGGTCTGCTCGGCGAGCCGGATGCGTTGGCCGATGGCGCCGCCCCAGGCATCGTTGCGCCGATTGGTGTAGTCGGTCAGGAACTGGTCGAGCAGATAGCCGTTGGCGCCGTGGATCTCGATACCGTCGAAGCCGGCGATGTCCCTCGCCAGCCGGGCCGCCTCGGCGAAGCCGTCAATCGCCGCGTCGATCTCGTGCGGCTCGATCGCGCGGGGTGTGCGATAGGGCCCGTTGCCGCGATAGACGCCCATCTGCTTGCCCTTTGGCGTGATGGCGGACGGGCCCACCGTCTCGTCGCGGAAGCGATTGGCCTGCGACAGCGCGCCCGCGTGCATCAGTTGCACGAAGATGCGGCCGCCGGCATCGTGCACGGCGTCGGTGACCGCGCGCCAGGCGCGCGCCTGTTCGATGTCGGTCAGGCCGGGCTGCCCGGCATAGCCCTGCGCATAGGCGCGGTCGGTGTAGGTGCCTTCGGTGACGATCAGCCCGAAGCCGCCGCGCGCGAAGCCCGCGTAGTAGTCGACCATCACCGGCGTGGGTACGCCCTCGGGCGTCGCGCTGATGCGCGTCATCGGCGCGACGACGAGGCGGTTGGGCAGGGCGATGCCGTTGATATCGAGCGGATCGAACAGCGTCGGTCGTGCCTGGGCGTTCATGCCGGCTCTCCTTCGGCCACGGCGATGGCCTCGATCTCGATCAGCGCCTCGGGCGAATACAGGCTGGAGATCTCGACGATGGTGTCGGCCGGATAGGGCGCCGAAAACCATTTGCGGCGCAGCTCGACGATCTTGCCGAAGTTGTCCATCGACTTCAGGAAGATCGTGACCTTGGCCACGCGGTCCAGGCTCGAGCCCGCGGCTTCGAGCGCGCGTTGCAGGTTGCGGAAGGCCTGCTCGGCCTGCTTGTCGAAGTCGCCGCGGCCGACGATGTTGCCGTCGTCGCCGATGGCGGCCTGCCCCGAGATAAAGACCAGGTTGCCGACGCGGATGCCTTGCGACAGCAGGAACGGCGCGTACGGATCGGGGTTGGTGCGAACTTGTTCGAGCAGCATGGGGAGACTCCAGGGTAAAGTTGAGGGAATTTCATCCGTCAGGCGGCCATCGCAAACACTATCGCGTTGCCCCGCGGAGAATGGTCCCAGTATCGTGATCCCATGCAGAGCCGACAAATGGTCAAATCTCAGGATATGGATGAGTTTGGCTCATCCGTGACGACATCATGCGGCGCCTGCCTCCACTGAGCGCGCTACGCGCCTTCGAGGCGGCCGCCAGGCGCATGAGCTTCAAGCGGGCGGCCGACGAATTGAACGTGACCGCGACGGCGATCAGCCACCAGATCCGTCTGCTGGAGCAATGGCTCGGGGTCAGGCTGTTCGAGCGCGAAACGCGCAAGGTCGACCTGACCGCGAGCGGACGACTGCTGTTTCCGGCGATCCGCGACGGGCTCGATGGCTTCGAGCGTGCCGTAGCGGCGGTACAGCGGCAGCGCGCGGCCAATATCGCCACGCTGTCGTCGACGGTGGCCTTCGTCGCCAAGCGGCTCGCGCCGCGCGCAGGGTCGTTTCGCGCCGCGCATCCGGACTGGACGCTGCGGCTTGATGCGTCGAACGCCGTCGTCGACCTCGACAGCGATGCCGACGTGGCGATCCGCTATGGCGGCGGCCACTATCCGGGGCTGACGGTCGAGCCGCTGTTCCAGGACCGCTTCGCGCCGGTCTGCAGCCCGCACCTGAAGCTGTCGTCGCTGGCCGAGCTGCGCGACGCCGAGCTGATCCATTTCGAATGGGGCGCCGGCGTGCGGCAGGACCCGCGCGCCGCGGTCTGGCCGCACTGGCTGGAACGCGCGGGCGCCGACGGGATCGACGGGTCGTCGGGGCTGTCCTTCACCGACGAGATCCACGCGATCCAGGCCACCATCGCGGGGCAGGGCGTCGGCTTGCTGAGCCTGACGCTGGTCGCCGAAGAACTGGCATCGGGCGTGCTGGTGCAGCCGTTCGAATTGTCGCTGCAGAGCTTCCGCTACGACCTGGTCTACAGCCCCCGCGCGGCAGAACGGCCAGCCACTCGGCTGGTGCGCGACTGGGTTCACGCCGAGTTTGGCGCCGTACCGCCGGAAACGGCCTTGACGCCCGGCTAGAATGGCGCGCATGCAATCTGAGCACTCCTGACAAACGGGCAACCGACGATGACGAGTACAGCGACGCCGGTGTTCTGGCGCGATCCTTCCCTGTCGTTTATCGAGGCGCGTTGGATCGAGGACGGCCGCCGCATCCGCTACGGCGCGCATTCGCACGAGACCTTCTCGATCGGTGCGGTGACCGGCGGCCGCAGCGTCTACGTCAGTGGCCGCATGCGCGCCGGTGTCGGTGCCGGGGCCGTCGTGCTGATGAATCCCGAAGAGGTGCACGCCTGCAATCCGCTCGACGATGCGCCGTGGTCGTATCGGATGCTGCATGTCGACGCCGGCTGGCTGGGCGCGCTGCAGCACGATCAGGGCTTCGACCGCAACAGCGACTTCCAGGCGTTTTCGACGCGGGTCAGCGACGATGCCGCGCTGCACCGCGCGTTGGGCCGCTTCCATGCCTTGCTGACGGACGAGGGCATCGAGCCGATGCGCAAGGAGGAGGCTGCCATTGCGTTTTTTTCGGAGGTGCATCGGCGTCTTCTGCCGGCGCCGAGGCCGCGGTCTTCCGATACCGGGGAAAACGGAGCGCATCGCCAATGGCCGGCATATCGCCTGCGCCGCGCCGCCGAATATATCGACGCCAATTTCGCGCGGCCGCTGCGGCTTGGCGATATCTGCGCCGCTGCGCAGTTGTCCGAATCGCATCTGATCCGCGCCTTCAAGCAGCACTATGGGCTGACGCCGCACGCCTATCTGGTCAATCGGCGCGTGCAGTACAGCCGCAGCCAGCTCAAGCGGGGCCGCGCGATTTCGGATGTCGCGCTGGAAGCGGGATTCGCCGATCAGGCCCACCTGCAACGGGTGTTCAAGCGAATGGTCGCCGCCACGCCGGCGCAGTATCAGCGCATGTGCTGAGACCGACTCGCGGCGGACGGGGCTTCAACGCTCGACCAGGAACAGGGCGCTGGCGACCAGCAGCAGCGCCATCGCGCGATTGAAGAGGCGCACGCGGCGCGCATCGCGCAGATAACCGCGCAGGAACGCCCCGGCATAGGCCCAGCAGGCGATCGACAGATAGCAGACCACGAAATAGATTGCCGCGAAGCGCCACACCTGCACGCCGGCGCCATCGGCCGCGTAGACGCCGATGCCGGCCACCGACGCCAGCCAGGCCTTGGGATTGAGCCATTGCATCGCGGCGCCGTACAGGAACGACGGCCCCTTGCCGCCGCCGCTTGCCTCGATCGCTCCCTCGTCGGTAGCCAGTTTCCACGCCATGAACAGCAGGAAGGCGATGCCACCCCAGCGGATCGCCGTCGTCAGCGCGGGCCACTGCGTCAGCAGTCGATGCATGCCCAGGCCGACCAACAGCAGCAGCACGGAAAAACCGACGGTCGCGCCGGTGACATGACGCAGGCTCGCGCGCAGGCCGTGCTGCGCCCCGGCGCTGAGCGCCACGATATTGACCGGCCCGGGCGTGATCGAGGAGACCAGGGCAAAGGCGGCCATGGACAGCAGCAGGGGCAGAGAGGCCATCGTTGCGCTCCGGATTGGACGATGGCGCATGCTAGAAGCGGCCATGGGCCGCTGTATTGAACAAAACTGCTTCGGCAAAAAAACGGGCTTCCGAAGAAGCCCGCATCAGTTCCGGCGTGTGCCGGGGTGGAGATCGATCAGGCGGGTACCTGCGTGCCGGCTGCCGCCGCCTCCTCCTTCGAGAACAGCCGTCTGGATGTCGCCACATGCCCCGCCAGCACCGGCCGCAGCACCATCAGCGCCAGGAAGGCCGCGATCAGATCCATGGTGGCCACCGTGTACAGCACGGTAGACCAGGTACCGGTTGCCTCCATGATCAGGTTGCCGATCGGCACGAACAGCGCGCCGATGCCCTTGGCGGTATAGAGCACGCCGTAGATCTTGCCGATGTGCTTGGTGCCGAAGGCATCCCCGGCCAGCGCGGAGAACAGCGAGTAGACCTCGCCCCAGGCCAGGAACACGACGCCGGACAGGATCAGGAAGGCATACGGGTTGTGGCCGAAGTACCCCAGCGCGATGATGCCCATCCCCTCCAGCGAGAAGGCGATCACCATGGTTTTCTCGCGGCCGATATGGTCGGAGATCCAGCCGAACAGCGGACGCGAGATTCCGTTCATCACGCGGTCGAGCATCAGTGCCAGCGGCAGGGCGGCCATCACGAAGAAGTGCAGGTCGACCTGGAAGTCCTTGACACCGAGGTCCTTGGCGATGACGCCCAGCTGTGCCACGGCCATCATGCCGCCGGTGACCACCAGCACGAACATCACCAGCATCAGCCAGAACAGCCTGGTGCAAAGCGCTTCCTTCAACGTGTAGTCGCGCGTGGCCTGCGCCAGCTTGTTCGATGCCTTGACCTCGGTTGCCTTCGGCGAGCGCAGGAACCAGGCGGCCGCGAACGCCAGCGTGCCTTGCAGCACCCCGAAGAACAGGAAGGTGTGCTGGAAGCCCGAGGACTCGATCATCGCCGCGATCGGCAGGATCGTGGCGGCCGAGCCGGCGCCGTAACCGCCCGCGGTCAGGCCGACCGCGAGACCGCGGCGGTCCGGGAACCACTTGATCGCGTTGTTGATGCAGGTCGCGTAGATCGAACCGACGCCAAGCCCGCCGACCGCGGCGCCGACGTAGAAGCCCATCAGCGTGGTGGCCTGCGAGTTGATGACCCACGAACTACCCATCAGCAAGGCGCCGAAGGCGACCATCATCCGCGGCCCGAACTTGTCGATGAAATAGCCCTCGATCGGCGCCAGCCAGGTCTGCACCAGCACGAACACCGTGAAGGCGATCTGGATATTGGCGCGCGACCAGCCGAAGGTTTCCTGGATTTCCGGGACGAACAGCGTCCAGGCGTATTGGATGTTGGCGGTGGCGACCATGCAGATGACGCCAACGATCAGCTGTGTCCAGCGCGTCTTTTCGGAGACCTGTGGATTGGGGCGGAATGCCGCCGTCGACGAATTATTCATGGCGCACTCCTTCAATCGTTTGATCCTGCCTGTCCGAATGTGCGGTGCCGCACCTCGGCTGGGATATCGTCGCTAGCATTTCAATGTCTCCTGTATCGTTGGCTTCTATGTCCGTTACACATCCGCTCCTGAAACAAAAAACCCTGCGCTATTGCGCTGCCGGCGGCGGCAGGCGCGATCGGAACTGAAGGATGGGGCGAAGCGGGCTTGCTTAAACTGATCTGGCGGCGATGGACGACCCGGTCGAATCGTTTTCCATGCATTCCTCCTGCCGTTGGTGTCCCTCTGTTGGGGTGCCGGTTGCCATCACGGACATCGCCCCGCTCGCATTGGGTGTGGCGATGGGTTACAAGGTATGTGATATATCAATTAAGTCAAGTGAAAGGGATGGCAGGGTTTTCACCAGCAGGGATTCATTCCGGAAATCACTATGCTGCGCTGCTTCAGATGAATGGCGAATGATTATGGAAAATAAAATGATTGCCCGTTGAAAATATCTGGCGATGCGGTTTCCATGGTGATGCGGCGCAATATTCGATGCCGCCGGGATTGCTGCCGGGAAGATTATTGATTTGATTTGTTTTTTCGCTCGCCATTTTCCTGGCGATATTGCATGTCATTATCGGCGGAGGCGCGCCGGCACCATGAATAACCGCCACCAATGCCGATTGCGCATCGCCGGCTTGCCGGTATCGCGGTAGATTGACGCTCTCGATGGCGAGGGCACGCGGCCCATGACAGAAGACCGCGCCTGCCCAAGCCTGTCTGCACAAAGGAGGGCGAACATGAATCCATCGGCATCCCCGGGCGGCACTCCGCAATCCGCCGACGTCCAGCTGGTCGCGTGGTCCTGGCTGACCCGCACCGGCCTCGATGTGGCCGCCGTGACCCGCACCGCGGATCGCGTACGGGTCGAAGGGCGGGTCCAGGCCCAGTGGGACGACGGCCCGCTGGAACTGGCCTATCGGCTCGAGTGCGAGGCGGACTGGCGCTTTGTCCGGCTCGAGGCCCGCACCGTGTACCAGGGCGATACGCGGGCCCTGGAGCTGGCGTGGGACGGCAGGCAGTGGACCGATGAGCAAGGTCCGCGCGACGACCTTGCCGAGGCCGGCTATATCGACATCATGGCCACCCCGATCACCAACACGCTGCCGGTGTGCCACGCCAGCTGGGAGCCGGGCGTCGCCCAGGTCTTCACGATGGCCTATGTCCGCCTGCCCGAACTGCGGGTCGAGCCGGTCCGGCAGCGCTACACCTTGCTGGCCGTGGACACGGACGGTTGCCGCCGCTTCCGTTATGAGACGCTCGGGCCCGCAGGGGAGCGTCAGCAGGCCGGCAGCGGCCTGGGCGGCTACCACGGCCAGGATTCGTCGTTCACCGCCGAGTTGACGGTCGATGCCGGGGGCCTCGTCATCGGCTATCCCCCGTATTGGGACCGGATGCCGGCGGCACGGGCGCTGGCCGCGAGCGGACCCTGACCCTTCGGCAGCACGGCGCTGTCACAAACGGGCCTCGCCAGACGTCTTGTGTGTGACTGGCTGCTACAGTGCCACGCCGGCACCGCAGCGGCGCCATGGTCGCGCGACGGTTGCGCCATGGCATTGACCCTTGACGATCTGGAATGCGATGACCCGCCCATCCGATACCCGCGATCGGCCGGACCCGGCCGCTTATGCCGCCACCGCCGCCACCGCCGCGCCCGCCGATCCCGCCACGCTGACCTTCGCCCGGCTGCGGCCGCGCCTGCACGGCATCGCCTATCGAATGCTGGGCACGGTGGCGGAAGCGGAGGACGTGGTGCAGGACGCCTGGCTGCGTTGGCATGAGGCCGACCGCGGCGGCATCGACAACGCCGAGGCGTGGCTGGTCACCGTCACGACGCGGCTATCGATCGACCGGCTGCGCATGGCCAAGGTCCAGCGCGAGCACTACGCCGGCATCTGGCTGCCGGAACCCGAGCTGTCGGAATCGCCCGCGACCCCCGAGCAGCTGACCGAGCGGGCCGACGACCTGTCGGTGGCCTTCCTGATGCTGCTGGAACGTCTGACCCCGGAGGCGCGCGCGGCCTTCCTGCTGCGCGAAGTCTTCGACGCCGACTACGCGGACGTGGCCCGCACGATCGGCAAGAGCGAGGCCGCCTGCCGCCAGCTGGTCAGCCGCGCCAAGGTGCAGCTGCGCGACGAGCGGCCGCGCTTCGCCGTCCCGCGCGAGACGCATCTGCGTCTGCTGCAAGGGTTTGCCCAGGCGATGGAGCGCGGCGACATGGCGGCATTGCAGTCGATGCTGGCCGAGGACGCGGAGCTGATCGGCGATGGCGGCGGCAAGGTGCCGAGCTTCCCCAAGCCGTTGGTCGGCGGCTGGCGCATCGCCAAGGTGTTCGCGGTCAGCGCGCAGCGCCCCGGCGCTGCGGTTAGCGTCGAACTGGCACTGCTCAATGGCGACTGGGCCTTGCTGCGCTTTGTCGACGGCCAGCTGGAATCGGCGCAGTGCTACGAGACCGACGGCGAGCGCATCGTCCGCATCCACGCCCAGCGCAATCCCGACAAGCTGCTGCGCATCGCGCTCGCGCGCGGCGCCTGCTGAGCGCCTGCATGTTCGTTCATTTCAGGGGCGCGTGGCCGCTGGCCGCCGCCGTGATAACCGCCGCGCTCCCCCCGGTGCGCACCCATTTGGACCAGGAGAAAGCCATGACCCAACGCCTGAACTACATCCAGCAATCGCCCGAACTGTTCAAGGCCTATCTGAACTTCAGCCAGGCCATCGATGGCGGCGCCATCGAACGATCGCTGCTCGACCTGGTGTCGATCCGCGCGTCGCAGCTCAATGGCTGCGCGTTCTGCCTCGACATGCACGTCAAGGAAGCCAAGCTGCACGGCGAGCGCGAACTGCGCCTCTACCATGTCGCGATCTGGCGCGAGTCGGCGCTGTTCTCGCCGCGCGAGCGTGCCGTGCTGGAATGGACCGAGACGCTGACGCAGTTGCCGCCGCACGGCGTGCCGGACGACATCTACACGCGGGTGCGCGAGCAGCTGTCGGAGAAGGAGCTGTCCGACCTGACCTTCGCGGTGATGGGCATCAACGGCTGGAACCGCGCCAACGTCGCGTTCCGCACGGTGCCGGGTTCGGCGGACAAGATGTTCGGACTGGACAAGGCCGGGCTCGAATAACGGCCCACCGGCCACACTGGAAAAAACGCTCCGTCGTCCCCGCGCAGGCAGGGACCCAGCGGCTTCAAGAGACGCTGGGTTGCCGCGTTCGCGGGAACGACCCGAACATCCTCACGCCAGCCGGAACAGCCCCACCGCGCCCGCCAGCTTGTTCGCCTGCGCCTGCAGCGCTGACGCGGCCGCCGACGATTGTTCGACCAGCGCGGCGTTCTGCTGCACCATCTCGTCGAGCTGGCCGACCGCCTGGTTGACCTCCTGAATGCCGCGCGTCTGTTCGACCGCGGCGCTGGAGATCTCCGAAATCACCGTGCTGACCTGCGACACATTGCCGACGATCGCCGTCATCGTCTCGCCGGCCCTGCGCACCTGGCCCGAGCCCGAGGCCACCTCGCCGACCGTGGACTCGATCAGCGTCTTGATCTCCTTGGCCGCCTGCGCGCTGCGCTGGGCCAGTCCGCGCACCTCGCCGGCGACTACCGCGAAACCGCGGCCCTGATCGCCCGCGCGGGCCGCTTCGACGGCGGCGTTCAGCGCCAGGATATTGGTCTGGAAGGCGATGCCCTCGATCACGCCGATGATGTCGGAGACCTTGGCCGAGGCGTGCTCGATCTTGTTCATCGTGCCGATGACCTCACCGATCACCACGCCGCCTTCGGAGGCGATCTTCGAGGCAGCGACCGCGGAATCGTCCGCCTGCCTGGCCGAGGTGGCCGACTGCGCGACGGTGGCAGTGATCTGCTCCATCGACGCGGCGGTCTGCTGCAGGCTCGCGGCCGCCGATTCGGTGCGCTGCGACAGATCCAGGTTGCCAGCGGCGATCTCGTCGGCCGCATGGCGCACCGATTCGCTGGCATCGCGGATCTGGCGCATCACGGTGCAGAGCTTGTCGACGAAGGTATTGAAGGCCCGGGCGATCTGCGCGACCTCGTCCTTGCCGTCGGCCGGCAGGCGCCGCGTCAGGTCGCCATCGGCGGAGCCGATCGCATCCATCACGTCGCGCACCTGCGACAGGCGGCGGAACGAGGCCGCCGTCGCCATGCCGGCCAGCGCGGCCGCGGCCAGCGCGATGACGACCAGCGTCAGCGCCGAGGCCATCAGCACCGAACGCATGCCGGCGGTCGCTTCGGTCTTGTCCAGCGCGATCACCGCGATCCAGTCGGTGTTCGGAATCGCGCGGGCGCGCAGCAGCTTGGCGGCGCCGCCGACCTGCACTTCGGTCGGCGCGGCGGCCGTCAGCAGCGCGGCCAGTCGCGCGGCGTCCAGGCCCGGCACCAGATCGGCGACGGGTTTGAGCGTCAGCTTGTCATCGGGATGCGCCACGATCAGGCCGGCCTGCGTCACCAGCATGCCGAAGCTCGAGGGCGTCGGGTGGATCGCCTTGACGTTGGCGATCACGCGGTCCATCGCCACGTCGCCCGACACCACCGCCTTGACGCCGCCGTCGGCAATCACGGGCGCGGCGAAGGCCACCACCAGCTTGCCGCTGCCGGCATCGACATAGGGCGGCGTCACCACCGGCTTGCCCGCGGTGGCGGCCTGGCGATACCACGGGCGGCCGGTCGGATCGTAGCCCGGCGGAATGCCGGTCGGGTTGGAGAACATCGCCCGCTTGTCGTCATAGCCGACATAGACGTTGGTGAAGCCGCCGGCGTCCGCGACCTGCTTCAACGCGGCGGACGGGTCGGCCTGCAGCACCGCATCGCGCAGCGACGCAATCATTCGGCCATGGCTGTCGACCCAGTCGGCAATCGCGCCGGCATGGCCCGCCTGCAGCGCGGTCAGCGAATCGTCGATCGCCGTGTCGTTGTAGGAGTCGGCGACCACATAGTTGATGGCGGCATTGACCGCGAGCGCGGCCACGACGATAGCCACGCACAGCGCCACGATGCGCGAGCGGATGGAGGAGAACATACGAAGCAATTCCAGGAAATGGCGCCGGTGCAAGGGGGAGCCAACGGCCCCTCGGGGACACTCGCGGCGGCGCCTGCGCGGCTAACGGCGCGCAGCGGCGGATATTCACCCTCGGCTTGACAGGGAAATACAAATGTGATTTGAGAGGCAGTTTGCGAGGCCGCGCGGTACGCCCCGGCAGCGGTTCGCGGGGTATCGGACGTGGCGACTACTCCTGTCGGGGGGAGTGACCGGATGTACTTTGGTAATACAATCGCGGGTTTCGAAAATCAAAAGAACACGGGTAAGGTCAACAAGGGGAGCGTCAATTCGCGACCGACATCGATACGGTTCGGTCGCCCGGCGGTCAGCGCCGTCGCCGTGCCCGCGCGTGCCAACGTGCGCGGGCACATTGACCGGCGCGCTGCCGCGGGAAGCCTCAAGGTCTGCGCAAAGCCGTCGATAACCGCTAGCAGCGCCAATCGGCTTCCTCATCCGCACCAAGTTTCGGCATACGGCAAGTCGGCCCGGACGCCTTCGCGCGCCCGTGGGCCGCTGCGCGCCGTCTGTCGGTATATCCAACACCTCGCATGGCATGTGAATTCGCAATCCGCGGCTGGGCCGCGTGTGCGCCGCAACTGCATACCGCCCGGCAATGGGAGGCATGGAGCCGCGCGCCATGGCTTCCCCCGGATGGCGAGGTGCCGGCGGTGGCGGGCATGGCCCCGATGCTGCGGCGCCGGCTCGGTGAACTGGGCCGCGTGGCCCTCCATGCCGCCTACGCGTGCGAGGCACCGGCGGACATCCCCGCGGTTTTCGCTTCGCGCCATGGCGAAGTTTCCCGCTCTGCGCTGATGCTCGAGGAGCTGGCCGCCGGCGCGCCGCTGTCGCCGACCAGCTTCGGCCTGTCGGTTCACAACGCGATCGGCGCGCTCCATTCGATCGACCAGCGGCGTCCGGCGGTGCTGCAGGCGATCGCGGCCGGCCGCGAGACCGCCGAGACGGCACTGGGTGAAGCGTG
>MTEU01005539.1_pt1 | contig 24011 bp, 20 predicted proteins | sample 1042701 | NCBI WGS metagenome assembly MTEU01 (sample SAMN06185813, study PRJNA358809) | soil metagenome | isolation source: naturally attenuated soil | place: India | collected 2015-05-23
GGTTTCATTTGTTCAGCTTCCGGATGCGTTCGGACGGCGTGATGATGTCGGTCAGGCGGATGCCGAACTTGTCGTTGACCACCACCACCTCGCCCTGCGCGATCAGATAGCCGTTGACCAGCACGTCCATCGGCTCGCCGGCCAGGCCGTCGAGCTCGACCACCGAACCTTGCGCCAGTTGCAGCAGGCTCTTGATCGGTACCTTGGTGCGGCCCAGTTCGACCGTCAATTGCACCGGGATATCGAGAATCATCTCGATATCGTTGTGGAAGCCGCTCGACGCTTCGCGCTCCAGCGGCTGGAAGACCGTCGCGGCCGCGGGCGTGGCCGTCGCCACCGTGGCGGCGGGCTCAGGCGCAGCGGTCGCGCTGGTTTGCTCGGCCAGGGCGCTCGCCCAGTCGTCCATCGGATCGGCCGGCTTGTCCTCTTTGCCGTCAGTCATGGTCGGTTTCCTTGTTGGAATCGCTGTCTTGATGATTGAACATGCGCTGCACACGCAGCGCGTACTGGCCGTTCATCGTGCCGTAGCTGCACTGCATGACCGGCACGCCGTCGACCTTGCCGATCACGTTCTCGGGCAGCTCGATCGGCAGCACGTCGCCGGCGCGCAGCGCCAGCACTTCTGCCACGGTGCTGCGCAGATGCGCGAATTCGGCCACCAGCTCCACCTCGGCGGCGCGCAGCTGTTGCGACAGCTGCTGCAGCCAGCGCTTGTCGACCTCGACTTCATCCTGCAGCGGATTCATCAGCAGATCGCGCACCGGCTCGATCATCGAGTACGGGAAGCAGACGTGCAGCTGCCCGCCGACCGCGCCTAGTTCGATATGGAAGGCGGTGGTCACCACGACCTCGTTGGGGATCGCGATGTTGGCGAACTTGGTGTGCATCTCCGATCGGACGTATTCGAACTCGATCGGATGGACCGCCTGCCAGGCGTGGCCATAGCTGGCCAGCGCCAGATCCAGCATGCGGCGGATGATGCGTTGCTCGGTCTGCGTGAAGTCGCGGCCTTCGACGCGGGTATGGAAGCGTCCGTCGCCGCCGAACAGGTTGTCGACGACCAGGAACACCAGATTCGGGTCGAACACGAACAGCGCGGTGCCCCGCAGCGGCTTCATGTGGACCAGGTTCAGGTTGGTCGGCACTGGCAGGTTGCGGACGAACTCGCCGTACTTCTCGATGCGGATCGAACCGACCGAGATATCCGCGCCGCGGCGGATGAAGTTGAACAGCGCGGTGCGCAGCTGGCGCGCAAAACGCTCGTTGATGATCTCCAGCGTATGCAGCCGGCCGCGGACGATGCGCTCCTGGGTCGCCAGGTTGTAGGGCCGCACGCCATCTTCGGAGACCGGCGCGGCGGCCTCGGGCGTTTCGGCTTCGCCCGATACGCCCTTGAGGAGCTCGTCTACTTCATCCTGCGAGAGGAACTTGTCGTAAGCCATTTAGTGTCCTGCCCCAATGAACGACTGGATTAGAGAAGCGCCGCGCGCACGCCGGCCTGGGCGCGCGCGAGGTGCGCATCGGCGGGCGAGAGTCGGGTGGTCGGCTTCATATCGGGTTGGCAAGCGGGGCAGGGCACGGGCTTACTGCACCACGAAGGAAGTGAACAGGACATCCACGATCTGTTGGCTCGGCAGCGCCGGTGCGAACGGCTTTGCCAGCGCCTGCTTGATTTCTTCGGCTAGCTTCTGCTTGCCCTCGACGGTCGACAGCTCCGGCGGCTGCTTGGCCGACAGCAGCAGCAGAATGCGGCTGCGCGCCTCCGGCAGGTATTCGGCAATGCGAGCCTGCGTCTGCGTGTCGGCCACCTTGACCGACAGGCCGGTGTGCAGGAAGCGGTCGCCGTCCTCGCCCTTCAGATTGACGGTGAAGGCGTCGAGCGCGACGAAGATCGGCGCCGGAACCACGGGGGCGGCCGGCGCGGCGGGTGCGCGGTTGTTCAGCAGGCTGCCGAGGAAGAAACTTCCCGCGCCCAGCACGGCCGCGACCGCGACACCGGCGAGAATCAGCACCCCGCGCTTGCTGGAGCTGGGTGCCTGGGGAGTCGTGAGCGTTTTCGCCATGAGATGCCTGTATCGGAATGCCCCGCCATTCTGGGTGAATCGGTGGCGGGCAATGGGCCGAAAAAAAGGGGGAAACCCGCTCAGCTTGGCCGTTTGAGTCGAGCGGGAGCGACCGTCGGCGGCAGCGGACGGTCATCTCACGGGTTAACGTTGGCGGGCGGCGGAACTTGAGCGGGCGGCGGCCGGCTTGTCATCGGCGGGTCATTGCGAGGCGCCAGACTCGCGGGATTTCCTTCCCTGGAGAGCCTGCGCATGCGTCGTTCCGCTGTCCCTTCCGCCTTCCGTTCCTCCGCCGTGCCCGCTGCCCGTACCGGATTCCGCCTGTTGGGCCTGGCCGCGCTGGTGATGTCGACCGCGCTGCTCGCCGCCTGCGGAGGCGACGACGACAATGACGACAGCCCGCGGCGCTCGGTCGGATCGGTCCGCCTGATCGGCGAGCAGACGCTTGCCAACGACCTGCAGGTCGGCGGCACCACGGTCGGCGGCCTGTCGGGCATCGACTACGATCCCGCGTCCCAGCTCTGGTATCTGGTCTCGGACGACCGCTCGGACAAGCAGGCGGCGCGCTTCTATACCGCGCGGCTCAGTTATGACCTGGCCCGCCTGCAGCCGGTGCAGATCGGCGGCGTCGTCACGCTGCGCCAGGCCGATGGCAGCGCCTTTCCCAATCGCACCGCCGGCGGCGTCGTGCCCGATCCCGAGGCGATCCGCTTCGATCCGTCGACCCGCAGCCTGTGGTGGACCAGCGAGGGAGACCGCGCGCTCGGCCTCGACCCATTCGTGGCCCGGGCCAACCTCGACGGTCTGCTGACCGGCACCCTGCCGCTGCCGGCGGCGTTCCGGATGTCGCCCACGCAGGAAACCGGCTCGCGCAATAACGCGACGTTCGAAGGTCTGTCGCTGTCCGCCGACGGCAAGTCGCTGTGGGTCAGCATGGAAGGCCCGCTGTACCAGGACGGCGCGCTGCCGACGCCGTCGTCCGGCTCGGTGTCCCGGCTGCTGCGCTACGACCGCAACGGCAATGTGCTGGCGCAGTATGTCTATCCGCTCGACGCCATTCCGGCGGCCCCGGCCCCCGGACGCAGCGCCGACAACGGCGTGACCGAGATCCTGGCGATCGACGACAACCGGCTGCTGACGCTCGAGCGCGCCGGCGTGCAGGGCGCCGACGGCACCTTCACGACCTATGTGCGGCTGTATCAGATCGATATCCGCGGCGCGACCGACGTGCGCGGCCTGGACCGGCTGGCAGGCGCCAGCTATGTGCCGGTGCAGAAACGGTTGGTGCAGAACCTGAACACGCTGGGACTGAAGACGGTCGACAACATCGAGGGCATGGCCTGGGGCCCGAAGCTGCCGAATGGCCGCGACAGCCTGGTGCTGGTGTCCGACAACAACTTCAACGCGACCCAGATCACCCAGGTGCTGGCGTTCGAGGTGTTGCCGGAGTAGGGCGGCGCCCGGGCGCTTCGGCGCGTACTGATTCACTTCGTCGTCCCCGCGAAGGCGGGGACCCAGCGGCTCTCGAAGATGCTGGATTCCCGCCTCCGCGGGAACGACGTGATGGGTGCTCAGGCGTTTTCAGCGCCCGTAGCCGTACCCGTCATAGCCCCGCCCGTCGTAGGGCTGGTCCGGATAGCCCTGCTGGTACGGCGGCGGATAACCGCGGCGGTCCTCGCCGTATTGCCGCTGCCGCGCCGGCCCGTCGGCACGGATCCGAGCGGCACGGATCGGCCCGGCGGCTTCCAGTGGCCCATTGACGATCAGGTCACCCTGGACGCGCAACGGCCCATGCACGGTCAGCGGACCGTTGAAGGTACGCTGGGGCGTCCCGCGCATCGACGGACCGTCGTCCGTCTCGAACCACTGCCCGGTCACCGGCCCGCGTACCCGCACGCGGCCGTCGACCTCGACCGGCCCCTGCACCGTTACCGGTCCGTTGACCACCAGCGTGCCGGCCACCGTCATCGGACCGGATTCGACCGGCTGCGCCTGGACCTGGCCGGCCACCATCGTTACGCCGCAGATCGCCATCACGGCCAGCCCTCGGCGCAGGGCAAAAATTCCTGCATTCACACCGTTCTCCCCATGATTCGGCAGCCTCCGTTGTACCGCGCGGCGAGGCCGCCGGGGCGCGCCGTTTCCCTTTGTTGCCAACGACTTACGGCGGTTACACCCGGTAACGGCGGCGCACCGTGGCACGGCGGTCAGTCCTAAGTCTTATATAAGATATAAGACGTTTGACCGAGGACCGACGTTGAGCGTACAATCGCAGCCACAACGGTGTTGTTTAATCCTCATTCCTCTATCACCCCGCAGGTTCCCATGCTCGAAAACTATCGCGCCCATGTCGCCGAACGCGCCGCGCTTGGCATCCCTCCGCTGCCGCTGTCCGCGCAGCAGACCGCCGAACTGATCGAACTGCTGAAGAACCCGCCCGCGGGTGAAGAACAGACGCTGCTGGAGCTGATCACCTACCGCGTGCCGGCCGGCGTCGACGATGCGGCCAAGGTCAAGGCCTCGTACCTGGCCGCCGTCGCCCTCGGCAAGGAAGCCTGCCCGCTGATCAACCGTGCCCGCGCCACCGAACTGCTCGGCACGATGCTCGGCGGCTACAACATCTCGCCGCTGATCGAACTGCTGGACGACGCCGAAGTCGGCACCGTCGCCGCCGACGCGCTGAAGAAGACGCTGCTGATGTTCGACGCCTTCCACGACGTCAAGGAAAAGGCCGACAAGGGCAATGCCAACGCGCGCGCGGTGCTGCAAAGCTGGGCCGACGCCGAATGGTTCACCAGCCGTCCGGAAGTCCCGCAAAGCCTGACCGTGACCGTGTTCAAGGTCCCGGGCGAAACCAACACCGACGACCTGTCGCCGGCGCCGGACGCCACCACCCGCCCCGACATCCCGCTGCACGCCCTCGCGATGCTGAAGAACAAGCGCGAAGGCGCCGCGTTCCAGCCCGAGGAAGACGGCAAGCGCGGTCCGGTCAAGTTCATCGAAACGCTGAAGGAAAAGGGCCACCTGGTCGCCTACGTCGGCGACGTGGTCGGTACCGGCTCGAGCCGCAAGTCCGCCACCAACTCGGTGCTGTGGTTCACCGGCGAAGATATCCCGTTCGTGCCGAACAAGCGCTTCGGCGGCGTGTGCCTGGGCGGCAAGATCGCCCCGATCTTCTACAACACGATGGAAGACGCCGGCGCGCTGCCGATCGAGCTGGACGTGTCGAAGATGGAAATGGGCGACGTGATCGAGCTGCGCCCGTATGAAGGCAAGGCGCTGAAGAACGGCGAAGTCATCGCGGAATTCCAGGTCAAGTCCGACGTGCTGTTCGACGAAGTGCGCGCCGGCGGCCGCATTCCGCTGATCATCGGCCGCGGCCTGACCGCCAAGGCGCGCGAAGCGCTGGGCCTGGCCCCGTCGACGCTGTTCCGCCTGCCGCAGAACCCGGCCGACACCGGCAAGGGTTACACACTGGCGCAGAAGATGGTCGGCCGCGCCTGCGGCCTGCCGGAAGGCAAGGGCATCCGCCCGGGCACCTACTGCGAACCGAAGATGACCTCGGTCGGCTCGCAGGACACCACCGGCCCGATGACCCGCGACGAGCTGAAGGACCTGGCTTGCCTCGGCTTCTCGGCTGACCTGGTGATGCAGTCGTTCTGCCACACCGCCGCCTATCCGAAGCCGGTCGACGTCAAGACGCACCACACGCTGCCGCAATTCATCAGCACCCGCGGCGGCATCTCGCTGCGCCCGGGCGACGGCGTCATCCACTCGTGGCTGAACCGCATGCTGCTGCCCGACACCGTCGGCACCGGCGGCGACTCGCACACCCGCTTCCCGATCGGCATCAGCTTCCCGGCCGGCTCGGGCCTGGTGGCGTTTGCCGCGGCCACCGGCGTGATGCCGCTGGACATGCCGGAATCGGTGCTGGTCCGCTTCAAGGGCAAGATGCAGCCGGGCGTCACGCTGCGTGACCTGGTCAACGCGATTCCGCTGTACGCGATCAAGCAGGGCCTGCTGACCGTTGCCAAGCAAGGCAAGAAGAACATCTTCTCCGGCCGCATCCTGGAAATCGAAGGCCTGCCCGACCTGAAGGTCGAGCAAGCGTTCGAACTGTCCGACGCCTCGGCCGAGCGCTCGGCCGCCGGCTGCACGGTGCGCCTGAACAAGGAACCGATCATCGAATACATCAACAGCAACATCACGCTGCTGAAGTGGATGATCGCCGAGGGCTACCAGGATGCCCGCAGCCTGTCGCGCCGTATCAAGGCGATGGAAGCATGGCTGGCCGATCCGAAGCTGCTCGAGCCGGACGTCGACGCTGAGTACGCCGCCGTGATCGAAATCGATCTGGCCGACGTGCACGAGCCGATCGTCGCCTGCCCGAACGACCCGGATGACGTGAAGACGCTGTCGGATGTCGCCGGCGCCAAGATCGACGAAGTGTTCATCGGCAGCTGCATGACCAACATCGGCCACTTCCGTGCCGCGTCGAAGCTGCTGGAAGGCAAGCGCGACATCCCGGTCAAGCTGTGGGTCGCCCCGCCGACCAAGATGGACCAGAAGCAGCTGACCGAGGAAGGCCACTACGGTGTGTTCGGTACTGCCGGCGCGCGTACCGAAATGCCGGGCTGCTCGCTGTGCATGGGCAACCAGGCCCAGGTCCGCGAAGGCGCGACCGTGATGTCGACCTCGACCCGCAACTTCCCGAACCGCCTGGGCAAGAACACCAACGTGTATCTGGGCTCGGCGGAACTGGCCGCGATCTGCTCGCGCCTCGGTCGTATTCCTAACAAGGAGGAATACATGGCCGACATGGGCGTGCTCAACGCCAATGGCGACAAGATCTACCGCTACATGAACTTCGACCAGATCGAGGATTTCAAGGGGGTGGCGGATACGGTGACGGTTTGATGGCGGGGTTGGATTCGGTCTTTGAGGTTTGAGCCCTGAAGACTGAGTTGAACTGCTTTTGAATTGGTTGCTGCTGGAAAAGCCTCGGAGGCGGAAGTCTCCGGGGCTTTTTGTTTTGCTGGCTTGCGACGAAGGCGGCGCCGCGCCATAGGCGTACCGATTTGTCCTTCCTTGACCCTCTTAGGTTTACAAACAATACTATACAACCGATAGTTGTAAACTTGCCGGCCGAGGAGATGCGATGATTGGCAACCGACTGAAGAGGGCACGTGACGCGCTGGGCCTGTCCTTGCGCGACCTCGAAGCGACCATCGAGGGCCTCGTTTCTGCGCAGGCCATCGGCAAATACGAACGAGACGAGATGATGCCAAGTTCCACCGTACTGCTGGCCATGGCGAAGGCGCTGCGGGTCACGCCCGAGTTCTTGCTCAGCGAGCGGAGGATCGAGCTGACCGGTGTCGACTTCAGAAAGGCGCCCCACACCGGTGCCAAAGAAGAGCGCTTGGTCCAGGCGTCCGTCCTCGATCAGGTCGAACGCTATCTGGAACTGGAAGAGCTGCTGGCCGAAGGCGACGCGGCATGGTCCGCTCCGGGTGGAGCGGCATTCGCTGTCGGCCGGATCGGAGATGCGGAACTGGCGGCCGATGCGTTACGCCGGCTGTGGTCGCTCGGCACGGACCCTATCCCGGCAATGACCGAGCTGCTGGAGGACATTGGCATCAAGGTCATCGCGCTCGACTTACCCCAGTGCGTCTCAGGATCGAAGGCCTTCGTTCAGCAAACCGGGCAGCGGGATATTCCTGTCATCGTCGTGAACAAGAACCACAACGGCGAACGCCAACGCTTTACGCTGGCCCATGAGCTCGCGCATTTGGTACTTCAATTCGTTGAGTTGAGCGACTCAGAACAGGAGAAGGCAGCTGACCGCTTCGCCGGAGCTTTCCTGATGCCGAAGGACATGATGACTCGGCTATTGGGAAGCCATCGGACGTCCATCGCCATCGGGGAGTTGGTCGAGTTGAAGAAGGTATTCCAGGTCAGCGTCGCATCCTTGGCGGTACGCTGCTCACAGCTCGGCCTGCTATCCAAGGCGGCCTACGGGCGTCTATGGGGGCAGATCCGCGGGCTTGGATGGAATGGTCCCGGCTCCACCGAACCGCACAAGCTTCCGCCTGAAATTCCTCAACGCATGGAGCGGATGTGCCTGCGCGCCGTGGCCGAACAAGCGATCTCGGAAGCGAAGGGCGCCGAGTTGCTCAATATCAGCGTCCGCGAACTGGATCGGCGTTTGATGGGGCAGGTCCACTGATTCGCAATGATCATCCTTGTTTCGGATACGTCCGTCTTGATCGATTTGGAACGGGGAGGATTGCTTGAGGCGGCGTTTTCGTGCGGCTTGACGATGGTGGTGCCGGATCTGCTGTATGAGCGGGAACTTGAAGCCGCAAATGGACCGTTACTGCGGAAGCTGGGGCTGGGAGTGGTGGCCCTCACGCCAGATGAAGTGGCATTCGCTCAGCGGGTGAGAACGGAACGCCGAAAGCTCTCACTGCCCGATTGCTTTGCGCTCAGCTGTGCCACACGGCCAAACCATGTCCTTGTTACTGGCGATGGCGAACTGCGAGCCGAAGCTATAGCGAGGCTCGGAAAGGTGTACGGGCTTCTTTGGCTGCTCGACCAGATGGCGTCTTCAGGCGCGCTCGCGAATTCTCAGCTTCATGAAGGGTTGTCTCGGATAGCTGCCCATCCGCGGTGTCGGTTGCCTCAAGTGGAGGTGAGGAGCCGATTGAGCGCCTGGGCGTCGGCGTAGCCTGGTCGATGTGAAGCCGAGCGATGCGATGACAGATCCGGCCAGCTTGATAGCGAGACAAGCACCCAACGATGGAGGGGTGCAGAAATGAGGGTCTGTGTTCGATACCCAGGGGGCGTTCCAGTTGCGCGTGCAACGCCCTCACGTCGGCATCGGGCTGCACAAAGCGAGCCGCGAACGTATTTCCTGCGGTTATTCCCGTTCTAGCGTCCCGCCTTCTCTGTTTCCACAATCCATCAAATGAAGATCAATCACAGCATTATTGCCATTCTCGCCGTCTCTACCTTGGTCTTGACCGGCTGCGCGTCCGTCGAGATGGCGAGCAAGGAGCAGTCCGACCAGGCTAAACAGTTCAGCGCCCCGAGCGCAGGCAACTCTGGTCTTTATGTCTACCGCAATAGCTTCGTCGGCAAGGCGCAGAAGAAGGACATCTGGGTTGACGGCAAGTGCCTGGGCGAAAGCGCTGCGGACGTGTTCTTCTACACGCAGGTCGAAGGCGGCAAGAAGCACAAGATCGAGACGGAATCGGAGTTCTCGCCTAACGCCCTCGAAGTGGCCATGGAAGCCGGCAAGAACTACTTTGTCCGCCAGTTCATCAAGCTCGGCGCTTTCGTTGGCGGGGCCGATCTCGAATTGATCCCCGAGGAGCAAGGCAAGGCCGACGTCGCCAAACTCGAAATGGCAAAGCCGGGCACCTGCAGCCAGTAAAGTCGTCTGTTTTGGCGGTCGGTCACGCGCCTCGATCGCGTGTTCCAATTGCTCTTCCAGAAGCAATCGCCCGACCGTTACCCGATCCGTTTTCCAGATACAACGGAAACCGTACACCTACGGTGGTTGGGTGCAAATACTCCCCCCGCGGAAAATACAATCCATACGCCTTCTCACAAGGCAATAAATACAAAACGAATAAAAACAGACCTCGGGGGGTCATCTATGCGTCTTCTTGTTCCATTGCTGTTGGCCACCACGGTCGGCTTTGCCGGATGCGCGCAAACGCCTGAAGACCAGTTGGCGCCGCGTTCGTCCACGGTGCGCCTGTGCGACGGCAACGTCTGTAGCGAACAAGATCGACGCGTAGCGACGGCGCAGCTCGCCTCCAACGAAGCCGATCCGCGTATGGAGGCATTGGCGAAAGTCGCCGAGAAGAATCCGGACGCCGCCTACGATCTGGGCCTGCGTCTGCTGCGTGGCGACGGTGTCGAGCGCAACAGCTATCAAGCGCTGGAATGGCTGCGCAAGGCCGGCGACAACGGTCATATGCAGGCGCAACTGGCGCTTGGCCGAATTTATCTGATGGGCTTTGAGGAAATGGGTTCGGACCCTGCCGAAGCCGAGGCTTGGCTGATGCGAGCCGCAGCCAAGGGCAGCAAGGAGGCCAAGGATTTGATTCCGCAGGCTCAGGCTGCCAAGAAAGACGAACAGAGCGCATACCGGGTCCGCGAGGCCTATCGCACGTCGTGGTTTGCCTGGTACAGCAGCTATCCGTATTACTGGGTTTGGGGCCCCTCGGGCTGGTATCACCGCTAAGTCTTCCCACCCCGGATTTTTTCGTCAATTTTCCTCGACAGGAACGCCCTATCATGCCCAAGACTATTTCTCTGCGCGTGGCCGCACTGGCTGCGTCCGTGGTTCTCGCTGGCTGCGCCACTGCCGGCGGCGGTTTGATCAGCACCGGCACCGCGCCTACCGCTGCCACCGGCGCCGCGGGTGGTGCCACCAGCGTCAACGCCAATGCTTCGTTGGAGCGCTGCGACTCGCCGCTGGGCACGCTGGCCGTCGATGATGGCCGTGGCAAGGAGTGGTATGCGAGCTTCGGTGCAGCCACCAAGGTCACCAGCATCGAGCCGCTGATTCGCCTTGCCGTGCAGCAGTCGAACTGCTTCGTGATCACGTCGATCGGCAACAATCGCACCGAAAGCAAGCTGTCGAACATTACCGACAAGCAGCGCAATTCCGGTGAATTCCGCGCGGGCTCGCGCCAGCAGAAAGGACAGCGCGTAGCGGCCGACTATTACATGGAGCCGGCCATCATCATCGACAACGACTCCACGGGCCAGCTGGCTGCCGGTGTGGGTGGCCTGTTCGGCAGCGTCGGCGCACTGGTTGGCGGTGCGATGCAAAGCAAGGCATCGGTCGTGACCCTGACCATGTTCGACATCCGCTCCGGCGTGCAGGTCTCCATCTCCGAAGGCAATTCCACGGCAACGAACTTCGGCGCTGCCCTCGGCGCCTTTGGCGGCAATACGGCCGGCGGCCTCGGCGGTTTCTCTCGCACGCCTGAAGGCAAGGCCACCGTCGCCGCATTCATGGACGCCTACAACAACATGGTGATCTCGCTGCGCAACTACAAGGCGCAGGAGGTCAAGGGCGGACTGGGACGTGGCGGGCGGTTGAAGGTCGGGTCGTAAGTTCTTTCCGCGATCTCCCGCCTTTGCCGTTGTCCACTGTTCGTCAGAAACCAGTGCGATCTGTAGAGAGCGGGGGATCGGTCCTTCATTACGGCCCGTGGGACGTTTGTGCCTTGCTCTCGTAGCATTCCCCCTTGGCCGTTGAATTCCGCTGCTTATTCTCGGATCCCGTGCCGATAACCAGGGGATGAAACGAAATTCCGTAGCCGGCTTGAGAACACTTTCGCGGCTGGCCTGGCTGTTGGGCGCTGCGGTCGTCGCTTTATCGGCGACGGGTCATCGCATCGCCTTCGCGACCGACGTGGGCAGCGCGAAGGCAACCATCGTGAGCTGGTCACTCCTTCAGAAGTTGAAGGATGTTTGCCCCGGCGCTCCTGATCAGCATTGGCGGTTGCAGCGCCTTGCCACTGCCATTGGTTCATCAGTCCCACTCGATGCCATGCAGTATGCCGCCGCCCTGCGAGCAAACGCTCGCTGGAATGCCTCGCTGGAGCGCGATGTCGCCGACCTGCTGCAGATGGTGGGCGGCTGCGAGACCGATGCCATGCGCGAATGGCAAGCCAGTGCCTGGCGCTACCTCGACTCGCAGATCCAGCTATTTGCAGGCGATGTCACAACGCAATGGCCGGCGCCAGCCGTCGGAGAGCCCATCAGGCTCAATATCCTTCGTTTTGAAGCAGAAGACGATGATGACCCTGGCGTGCTTCAGGTTTCCGCTGTCAACGTTGGCACCAGGCGTGTGGGAATTGCTCTGTCGGGGAAGGAACTGCGTTCCGGACTATGTCCGTCGGTCACATCTGCGGATATCCCGATAACCGAGCAGGGCGACTTTCCTGTCCAAACCTTGATGCTCGCTCCAAACGAGACAAAGAGACTTGCGCTGAAGCTTGGAAAGGACTGCTTCATCGATGACGTTGGGGCATTGTCGGGGGCGATGATTGTCGTCCGGGATGAGTTCGTGGAATATCGGGCTTTCAATCAGTTAGGGATACGGCGCCTGACGCCGGCTGGTGATGTAACGGAGGAAAGCGCTTTGACGAACGGCGATAGTCAAGTCACCGTCCCGGCGCAAACGGCGCATTCAGATTGAATTGCCCGACGCCATGCCGCCAACAGGCGGCACGGCTACGACGATGTCGGCACCGATACGCCATTGTTGTGCCGCCTCGATGCCACGCCTCACTTGGTTCGCCAGAAGCCAGTGGATGGATGGAGCGCGGGAGCGGTCGTTCATTACTGCCGAAAGGACATAATGCCGGGAGAGTCGGTTAGACTTTACCGGCCCGGGATAAAACCCAATATGTTCTCTCACTCCAGCAGCAGGACACCACCATGAGCATTCGCGTCGGCATTGTCGGAATCAGCGGTTTTGGCGGTGGCGAGGCGATGCGCCTGATCGCGAGCCACCCGTCTTTCGAGCTGGTCTACGCCGCGGGCGAGGGCAGCGCCGGCAGCCGATTGGTGGATCGCTTTCCCGGTGTGCCGGCCAAGCTTGCCGGGTTGGTGATCGAGAAGTGGGACCCTGCGACCCTGCCGAAGCTCGACGTCCTCTTCGCGTCGCTGCCCACCGGGTCGTCGGCCGACGCGCTGGCTCGCGTTCCCAAGGACATCAAGATCGTCGACATCGGCGGCGATCACCGCTACGTCGAAGGTTGGGCGTACGGTCTCGCCGACGTCTGGCCGGCTCAGATCGAGGGTCAGACCCGGGTTGCCAACCCCGGCTGCTTCCCCGCGGCGACGCTGACCGCGCTGGCGCCGCTGTTGGCCAACGCGCTGATCGAGCCCGGCAACATTGTGATTGACGCCAAGACCGGCATCTCCGGCGCCGGCCGGGGCGGGGCGGACAGCAAGTTCGGCTACGCGGAGAGCAACGAAAACGTCGTGCCCTACGGCTTGCTCAGGCACGTCCACATGCCCGAGATTGCCAAGACGATCGAGCGGCTGAGCGGCGGCAGTGCGGCGGGGCTCGTGTTCACGCCTCACCTGGTGCCGATGACCCGCGGTGTGCTCGTCACGATCTACTGCCGCGGCCGCGCCACCACGGACCAGTGCCTGGATGCGGCCCGGCGCTTCTACGCCGGACGCGCGTTCGTCCGCGTCAGCGACAAGCCGCCGCAGACCAAATGGGCTACCGGCTCGAATCTCGCGTTCGTCAGTTATGCGGCCGATCCGGAGCGCAACCTGGTGATCGCGATGGGCGTGGTCGACAATCTCGGCAAGGGAGCGGCAGGTCAGGCGGTGCAGAATGCGAACCTGATTTGCGGATTGCCGGAAACGGCGGGGCTGGATGGTGGGCCTGTTTGGCCGTGAGAACGGACTGCTTCCCCGATGATCTTGGAGCACTGTCGGGTGCAATGATTGTCGGCGATAGTCAGGTCACCGCCCCGGCGCAAACGGTGCATTCAGATTGAATTGACCGACAGCCATGCCGCCAACCGGCGGCACTGCTACCACGATGTCCGCGCCGATACGCCATTGCTGTGCCGCCGCCATGCCCCGCCTGATCTGGTCCAGCGACATATCGAAGGAAACCATGTTCACCTCCTTGGCCGCAAGCGCGTTGCCGCTTGTCTCGGCCAGGGTCATCCATGCATACGCGCGTACCCGGTCGGCCGCCACATGCTTGCCTTCCTGATAGACCTTGGCCAACCAGTACTGCCCTTCGGAATTGCCGGCGATGGCGGACCGCTTCAGCCAGTGCAGCCCCTTGGCGTCGTCACGGCCCAGCGGCTCTCCCCACAAATACAGGCGTCCCAGCAGCATCTGGCCACCCGTGTCGCCGGCGTTGACCGCACGCATCAACCACCCCACGCCTTCCTTGACGTTCTTCGGCGTGCCCCGTCCACTCAGATACAGGCGGGCCGCCATTACCTGCGATTCCGCATACCCGGCCTCCGCACCCTTCAAATACCATGCAAGGGCGGCGGCCTCGTCCTTCTTTACGCCTTTGCCGTTCAGGTACATCCAGCCGAGTCCGTGCCAACCAGCGATTGCGCCGCCTTCGGCAGCTTTCCGGTACATCTGCGCGGCACGTTCGCCATCGGGTTTGCCGTCCACATCGCCTAGCGCGTGCAAGTTCCCGAGATCGACGAATGCCGTGACGTCACCCGCGTCTGCCCCCTTTTGCAGCCATTGTTCAGCCCGCCGTCCGTCCTTGGCAACGCCGAGGCCTTTGGCGAACAGGCGGCCTATCGCCGTCATCGATGGCGATAAGTGATGGTCCGCCGCGCGGCGATACCAAGTCATGGCCAACAGGTAATCGGTCTCGACACCTCGGCCGGTTTCATAGGCGACACCCAGTGCGTGTTCCGCCGCCGACAGATTCTTCTTCGCGGCTTCGCGATAGAGGGCCACGGCACGCGCGCTGTCTTGCGGTACACCGCTGCCCGTGTCATACATTGAGCCAAGCAGATACACGCCGAACTCGTTCTGCTGATTTGCGGCTGACTGTATCCAGCGCAATGCTCGTGCCGGGTCGCTCGGCACGCCGAGGCCGTGCAGATATATCTGGCCAAGCTGGGCCTGCGCCTGGGCGTCGCCTTGCTCGGCATACTTGCGCAGGATGCGCTCGGATTTCGCAAGGGTTTCTGGGCATGGATCCAACACCAGCATGGCCCCGGCCAATATGATGGTGGCCTCGCGATTGCCCGTGCTCGCCGCGCGTTCCATCAATCTGCGGCCCATGGCCGGATCGCGCGGAAGCCCTCCGAAGCCAGTGATCATCATCCAGCCGAGTTGTGCCTCGGCGCGTGGGTCGCCGGCGCTGGCTAATTTGCGTAGCTCGGCCAATCCTGACTCGTACTGGCCTGCATGAAATGCGCGATCGGCGTCTTCAACTGACGCGTGGGCGTGACCCACGCTGTGTAGCAGGACTGCGAGCCAGATGGCTCGGGTAGATTTATTCAGCATCGCGTGCCGCTCCATCAGATTGCCCAGCGCTCGCACTGCCGTGGACGCCGAGGTGAAGACGACATTCCCAGGAGGCAGACGCCCACTATCAGCGGCACCATTGCCCACCAGCTGTGCACGGAAGGCGCGAGGTAGTACGGGTAACCGGCGCCCAGTGTGCCGGTACGCGCGTAGGGCGCGTAACCCAGCAGAACAAGAAAGGTCGCCAATCCCTCGATGACCAGGAACATGCCCGCGTGCCAAAGCCTTTCGCCCCTGTGTGTGCAGACCGTGCAGACGATCGGCAGAGCCAGCATCGTCAGCGTCAGCCAGCCGCGCCAGACCCCCGGGGACATCTCGGCGAGCCAGCCAGTGTTGGTCAACCGGGCCAGGTACATGGCGTAGTATCCGGCGGCCGCCAATACCCACATGGCAAGGCTCACGCGTCCGCGCAACGATGAGGCGATTTGCCGCGCAGCATGGTCCGACAGATATCGGCCGGCGGCCGGGCTGAGCAACACGGCCGACGCCCCGAGTGGTAGCAAGGTCCCGCTGAGGGCCAGCGGCAAAGGGGCGAGAGCAAGCATTGTCAGCATCCACATCACGGCACCGCCGACATAGGCCCACCGGCCGGCCCGCACACCCTGGTGCAGTGCCATCATGGCCGCGAAGGCGACGCATGACCATATGGCTGCGGCGAGCCATAGAGCGATGCGTGAGGATGAATAGGCCTGCGTGATGTCATCCCACGAGATGCCAGAGCCGAAAGACCAGGTCACGGCATGAACGATCGAGAACCCGGACTGCAATAGCGTCAGACCGATCACTACCCGTATGGCCGTATGGCGGTCCGCGATGTCGGTGGTTCTATGGTGCATGATGGGATGAGTCGACGCTGGAGTGCCGGTCGATCGCCGTCGGGTTTGGCAGTGTTTCGGTACGCATTGCTGAATCGAGATTCAGCGCCTGTTTCTGTTCCGCGACCAACCGTAACCTATCGCGCAATAGCACCTGGCCGATTGCAAAGTCATGGAGCGTCGATTGCGGCCATACCAGTTTTCCAATGCAGGCTACGATCTGGCGATCGAAGCGCTCGCCGAGCTGCACGTCCTGGAAAGACGTACCGGTGCCAAATGCTTCATAAATTCTGGAGATCTCTCCGCACACTTGCGGGGTGGGGGCCTTCCCCACGAGCACCGGTAGCGTAGCGGGGAGTTCGGTCGTCGCCGCCACGCCAAACCGTACCGAGGTCGGCGGGGGTGAAGGTTTGCCGCCAAGAAGTCCTATCCCTTTGACCAGCAGGACCAATGCAAGCATGAACGTCCAGCCATGCCAGTACGAAATTTCGGGCAGCTTGCGGACGCGGATGGGCTTCCCACGCTTGCGGGGCGGGAGCGCGGCATGCCGTTCGCGCCAGCGCGGCAGGTTGTTGAGATTGGTGACGATGCCAAGCCAGGTCGGAAAATTGGCATACAGATCTTCCAGCAACCAGTACGACGATTGCAGCTCCTCCGGAGTGGGATCCGATGGGCTGCGCAGGCGCGCGATCAGCGGCTCTCGCTGAGCGCGGGCTCGCGGCGTCAGGCGGTTGAACATGGCGCGCTCCAACAGCGCTTGGTCGATCTGCACGCCAACGTATCCGAGATCCTGAAGGTGGCGGCGATCCTCGTCCCAGCGGAACACGTTGGCCACGGCGACAAACAGCGCTTCGTGCCCGGGCTTCCATCCCTGCATCAGCAAGGAGGCAAAATTGCCCTCCAGGATCTCCCGGGCCGCCATGTTCACCAGCGCGTCACCCGCCATGGCTCGCTCGATCATGGACCGTACGGCGTCGACGTCGGAAAGCGCTTGGGGATTCTCTGTCGCGCGGTCGAATGCCTCGGTAAACCGAGCAAAGGCAGCGGCGGCCAGCGAGATCGCATCGTCGTCGGGCCCTATATAGGCCTTCGATGCGGCATGCATCCGTGGCAAGGGAAGCACAATGTCGCAAGGCACGTGCGATGGAGTGGGGTCGACGAACTGAGGGGAATCGCTCGTCGTGCCATCGCCTGGCAATTCCGCCGCCGGCGCCTCAGTGTGAGACTCCCGGTCCCGCACCCAGGACAAGGCTGAGTCGTAGGCGGACCGGAGCGCCTGGAAGCCCGCCGGGTCGGCTCGCTGATCCAGCTTCTTGAGTTTCTGTGCATAAGCCCGCCGGATCGCGCGCTCATCCGCCGTGGCATCGAGTTCGAGTTGCTGCAGGCAATCGGGCACCATCATCATTGTCCCGCCCATCAGCCTTGCGGCTCGGACTGCGGCAGCACTCGCAGCTCGCGTTCCACGCGGTCGACCAGCGCGCCAAACGTCTGCCGGTCACCCTTGACCCGACGTAGATCCTGCGATGTCAGCGAAGCTTCGAATAACCGGATCTCGGCGCCGAACCACTCCCGCTCGTGACCACGCAGTTGCTGGTACAGGCGTTCGGCACGCGCCAGCAACGTGCGATTCTCCATTTGATCGCGCGGATGGATCTTGATCCTGGCCAGGGCGGCAACTCTCGCCGCGATTTCCGCTTCGGACAACAGGCCGGGATTGCCCTCGATGACGACGCTCACCTTCTGCTGTGTCTTCTGAACGGTGGCTTCGACCTGCAGCAGGCCATCGACGTCATAGGTAAAGCGCACGTCGACACCGCAGTCTTTGCGAGGAAGATCCGGCAGCCGCACCTTCAAGGTGCCCAGCAGGATGTTGTCGGTAACAAGCCGCGCCTCGCCTTGGTAGATCTTCAGTTCAAGCGCAGGCTGTCGCTCGTTTGTCGGAAAATAGCTCTTTACCCGACTGATCGGTACCGGGCTACTACGCTCGATGATGGGATCGAAGTGCCCCTTGCTGAAGGAGCCATCGTGAAGTTGCATCGCCACCTCGACGCCAAGCGTGTAGGGGGAGACGTCGGTCATGACGACTTCCTCCAGCGCGGCGTCCTTCATCGTCAGGGCGGCTTGCACAGCGGCGCCAAGCGCTACGACCTCATCCGGATTGATGTCGCACTCCGGGAAACGACCGAACATGCGCGCGACCAGGCGCCGGACCATTGGCATGCGCGTCGCGCCGCCTGCCAGCACGATCTTGTCGAGATCGGTGCCGCGCAGATTCGCATCCCGCAGAGCGCGCTCGACCGGCGCCCGCAGCCGCTGCAGCAGGGGTTCACATATCTGCTCTAACGTCAGCTCATCCAGATCCAGCGTATACGGCTGATCGCCGTAATGGACCCGGATTGTTGCCGTCGGTTTTTCCGACATCGATCGTTTTGCTGCTTCGGCCTGCGCGGTAAGGCGCTGCATGAATGCGGCGTCGGCTTTTAGACAGACAGGTGCCCCGGTATCCTCGAAGAAACGATCGATCATGCAGGCGACGAAGTCTTCGCCGCCAAGGAAGTTGTCGCCGGCCGAGGCCCTCACCTCCATGACGCCCTCGAACATGTCGAGCACCGAGACATCGAACGTCCCACCGCCAAGATCGAAGACAAGGAAGCGAGACTCTTCGCCAAGCTGGTGAATGCCATACGCCAGGGAGGCCGCAGTCGGTTCGTTCAGCAGGCGATCGACTTTGAGCCCGGCCAATACACCAGCGGCCCGCGTGGCCTTGCGCTGCGCGTCGGAGAAATAGGCCGGAACCGTGATGACGGCTTCAGTGACTGGCTGGCCCAATGCAGCTTCGGCATCTTCCTTGAGCGAGCGGAGGACCAGTGCGGAGAGCTCTTCGGGACGATACGCCCGTTTGCCGAGCCGGATCGTACGTTCACTACCCATGTAGCGCTTGAAGACAGCAGCCGTCTTGTCCGGATGCGTTTGCAGGCGCTCGAGCGCTGCCTTTCCGACGAGGATAGTGCCGTCCTCATCGATGCTGACGCATGAAGGCGTCAGGAACTCGCCAAGGCTGTTCGGGATCAGGCGCGGTCGCCCCTCTTTCCAGACAGCGGCCAAGCTGTTCGTCGTCCCCAGATCAATCCCGATAATCATCCCGATCCCAACATGTATGAGGCGCCTCGGCTGCCTCTTGGCGGCGCTCGATTGCTTTACTGTGATCCGCGCGCGTCGCCAGCGCGGGCCTGCGCGCGACGAGATAACGGCAGAATTCTTGTTGAGATGAACCCTACAAAAGGGGGGCGGCGCGTAGGGGATGTTATGATCGTCGCTGGATTCGACGATGGCTTGAATAAGAAGCGAAGCTGCAGAAGCAGCGTTCTGGGGTAGTGGTCCCCACGATAAATAGCGTCAAGTCAAAGCTTGGAAGTACTCAAAATGGTCGATTGGTTCCCTATAGTCTTTATCGTGTTCAAGGTTCTCGTGCTCGGCACCGGCATGTTCTTCGCCATCAAGTGGCATTACGACAAAGGCAGGAAGAAAGACGGAGCCAGGTGACCCTAGCCAGGGCGGTCGCCCTGCCTATTGGCAGCGGCCACAAGATTGCCGATATATTCCTCCAGCGCCGTCCCACCCTTCAGCGGCTCCTCCGGCAAATCGAATCCACTGTCGACACTGACCGCAGTCATCCGGGCATAGGAATCGGCCGCGGCATCCGAGAACCCCAATCCCAGGAACGTCTCCTTCCACTTGTCCCGCGGCACGACTTCAAGTGCGACGGGCCGGCCAAGCGCCTGTGAGAAGGCGGTCGCAACGTCCTTGGAAGAATACCGACGCGGCCCTTCGACGTAACGGACGCCAACATCGTCGAGCGGGGACATCAGGCGGGCCGCTGCCGCCTCTCCGAGATCGCGTGGCGCGGCCATGGGTATCGGTAGATCGGCGGGGAACATCGTCGGCAGCTTGCCCGTGCTGCGCACCGTATCGAGCAGCCAATCCCAATTGCTCATGTAGTAAGCGGCGCGATTGATCGCCGCGGGGATCGACTGGCGGCGCAGGCCTTCCTCAAGTTCCCACAGGACGCTCAGGTCGCCGATGCGCTCGCCGGGCTGGGCGCCGCCGGTGGATTCAGCGACGACTTTTTCAAGGCCCGAGTCCTGGAGCGCGGCAAGGATGTTGGCGACCGTGTGCCGCTCGATCGCATCGGTGTCCTTGCTCGTGTCGGCGGGCGGGTTGAGCAAGAACGCCCGGCGTCCGCGTCGAAACGCGGCGCGCAATGACGCCACGTATTCCACATCGGCTTCGACGATATCGGCGCCCTTGTCGCGCCATTTGTCTGCGCGGGCCGCCGAGCGGGTCACGATGGTGACCGCCTGGCCGCGGGCGAGCAGCGTTTCCGCCGTCGCCGATCCAACATGTCCGGTACCGCCCATGATCACGTACATGTGCTTGCCTCCGGCGTCCCCTGACCGGTCATCAGGAATGGACGCATTAGTCATCGCTGATGGCGAAACCATACCAAAGACGGAGGCGGTGTGGGTATTTCACCGGAGGGGTCCATTACTGTGAGGCGTCCTTCGGCACGGATTTCCACATGACGACGCCTGCGGCAACCAGCAGCCCCGCGAGCAGATAGAGCGCGTTGTCCATGCTGCCGGTCTGCACCTTGACTTGCCCAATGACCCAGGGGCTCACGATGCCGCTGGTAATGCCAACACTGCTGATGAACGCGAGTCCTGTCGCAGCGGTATGCCCGGGCAAATAGCTGCGCGGCAGCGACCAGAAGATCGGCAGCGCGGCGAAGATCAGCACGGCTGCCACGGACAGGATCGCCAGCATTGCGCCGAAATGCGGCAGCCGCAGTGTCAGCAGCGCGAGCGCCAGCGCTCCGCCACAGCAGCACAGCAGGAAATGACGATGGCGTTCGCCCGTGCGGTCAGAGTTTCGCGCAATCAGGATCAGGCCGACCGCGCCAACCGCGTTCGGAATTACGCTATACAAGCTGATCGACACCACATCGGTAATGCCGAAATCCCGAATCATCAGTGGCATCCAGAAATTGAGCGTGAGCGAGCCGCAGGTCAGCGCGAAATAGATAAACGCGAAGACGTACAGCTTCGGATTGCGCAGTGCCTCGCGCAGAGCGCCGACGGTATGGGCGGCGTGGCTGCCTTGCTCATCTTCGAGTTGCCGTGCCAGCAGTGTCTTTTCGCGAGCGGTCAGCCATTTGGCATCGGCCGGGTTGTCGACCAGGTACCACGCAGCGATCAATCCGAGCAGAACAGCAGGCGCGCCTTCGATCGCGAACATCCATTGCCAGCCGAACAGGCCCATGACGCCGGCCATGTCGCGCATGATCCAACCGGAAACCAGGCCACCCAGCACGCCGGCGACGGCGACGCCAGCGAAGAAGATCGCCATCACGGCAGCGCGGCGGCGGGCCGGGAACCAGTAGGTCATATACAGCACGATGCCGGGGAAGAAGCCGGCTTCGAATACGCCAAGCAGGAAACGCAGCGTGTAGAACTGTGCCGGCGTGGAGACGAAGGCCATTCCCACCGAGACGGCGCCCCACAGCAGCATGATCCGCGTGAACGTACGCCGCGCGCCGAAGCGGGCGAGCAGCATATTGCTTGGCACTTCGCACAGCACATAGCCGACGTAGAACACCGCGGCACCAAGGCCGTACATTGCATCGCTGAAGCCGAGGTCGTGCTTCATCTGCAATTGCGCGAAGCCGATATTGATGCGGTCGAGGAAGGAGATGACGTAGCAGACGAACAGGAAGGGGACGATCCGCATCCAGATCTTCTGATGCAGCGCGTCTTCTTCGTGTGCGAGGGCGAGCGGCGGCGTCGCGGTGCCCGCGTGAAGTTGGGACATGCTTTGTCTCCGTAAAGCAGGAAGGAGGAAAAAGACGGGCGGATCGCGCCGCCCTTAACGGGCCGGGTGTCTTGTGCACCGTGGGCCCGGAGTGGTCTTCGTCGTGTGTCGGTCAAATGGCGCGGGGTGCGGCTCGCACCTGCCGATTCAGGCAGAGGCGGTTTCCGTCTCGCGTGCCAATCGCAATGCCGACAGCAGCGTCTCGTGGTCGCCGATATGGTTGGCGAGCAGCAGGATCAGGCGGGCGTTGGCGGCCTGGCTTTGGGCGTCATCCAGATCGCGGTGCATGTCGATCAGCGCTTCGTAGAAATCGTCGGGCCGGGCCAGGTTGGGTTCGGTGGTCAGGGGCATGGGGTCTCCGGGGGTTTTGTTGTTGCGCTTTGGCCTGGCGTTGTCGTTTGGCGGGAGTGGGTTGCCCGCTCCCCCGCCCCTCTCCCGCAGGCGGGAGAGGGCAGAGAACAAGCGTGAGGCGGGGCGCAGTGCCGGTTGCTGACGCGTCAGGCAGCGATTGCTTCGGCTGGTGCCGATGATGCGGGCTGGACCATCGCAGATTCCGCCAGGTACTTGCCCTGAGCCCGCGCCATGGCCTCCATCACGCGGTCCGCCTCGACGGCACGCCAGCGCGCGCAGACATGCTGGTCCGGCCGAATCAAATACGCGGTGCCCGGCACGGCGTCGTAGCGCTTCGCTACTACGCCTTCGGCATCGACTAGCACAGCGGTGTCAGCTGTCGATGCAGCGGAGTCGGTGGCTGGCGACACGAACAGCAGGCGTGGCGACCCTGACAGGGCGCGCAATGTGGCGATCTGCTTTGTGGTTTCCGCATCGAGCGTTTGCGGATTGCCGTAGACCAGCAAACAGAATCCACCATCGAGCCGCGACAGCAGCCATTCCGGCGCACCATCGACAAGCACCGGCGCATCGGCGCTCGGTGCGCCAGGCACCATCGCACCCGCGAAGGCATCGATATCGGGTGTATTCAACGCAGACGAGGCCAACACGCTGGCCACCGAGAGCCGCCCGCTATTGACCAGCGTCCGCGCAAACGGATGCTTGGCCGCCAGCGTCAGCACGGCGTCGCGAAACACACGGCTTACCTGGCTCTTCGGGGTGATGAAGTCGGTGGAGCGCGTCGAATTGCGGATGTTCTCGTCCGCCGCGTATTCCCGTTCGCTGGCGTAGGTGTCGAGCAGCGCCTCCGGCGCCTCGCCGCGCAAGACATGGGCGAGCTTCCACGCCAGGTTGTCGGCGTCCTGCACGCCGCTATTGGCGCCGCGTGCGCCGAACGGCGACACGCCGTGCGCGGAATCGCCGGCGAACAGCACGTTGCCATGCCGGAAGCTGTCCATGCGCAGGCACGAAAACGTATAGACGCTGACCCATTCGAGTTCGAATTTCGCATCCGGGCCGAGCAGCGCCTGCACGCGGGGGATCACGCGCTCCGGCGATTTCTCCAGCACGGGATCGGCGTCCCAGCCCAGCTGGAAATCGATGCGCCAGACGTTGTCGGGCTGCCGATGCAGCAGCACCGATTGATTGGGATGGAAGGGCGGGTCGAACCAGAACCAGCGCTCGCTCGGAAAGCCGGCTTCCATCCGGATATCCGCGATCAGGAAGCGGTCCTTGAAGGTGCGGCCCTTGCTGTCGAGGCCGAGCAGGTTGCGCATAGGGCTGCGCGCGCCGTCGGCGGCAACGACATAGTGCGCCGTCACAGCGTACGGGCCGTCTGGCGTTTCCACCGTCAGCGTGACGGTGCCGTCCGCGCCGGCGTCATCGCGACGCTCGATGCCCACTACCTTGTTCTTCCAGCGGATTTCGAGGTTAGGCAGTTCGAGCGCGCGCTCGAGCAGGAAGCCTTCGACGTAGTACTGCTGCAGGTTGATGAAGGCGGGCCGCCGATGTCCGGTCTCCGGCAGCAGGTCGAACGCATAGACCATCTGGTCGCGCAGGAAGACCTTGCCGAGATTCCAGCGCACGCCCTTGTCGGCCATGCGGTCGCCGCAGCCCAGCCGGTCGAAGATTTCCAGCGTGCGCTTGGCGAAGCAGATCGCGCGCGAGCCGGTCGACAGCGTGCAATCGTCATCGAGCAGCACCACGCGGATGCCTTGCTGCGCCAGATCGATCGCGGTGGCCAGGCCCACCGGTCCGGCGCCCACCACCACGACGGGATGCACCGCGCCGGCAGCTGACTGCTCGGCGC
>MTEU01004934.1_pt1 | contig 23886 bp, 17 predicted proteins | sample 1042701 | NCBI WGS metagenome assembly MTEU01 (sample SAMN06185813, study PRJNA358809) | soil metagenome | isolation source: naturally attenuated soil | place: India | collected 2015-05-23
CATGGCTGCCGAGCCCCCGGCGCTGGCCGCGGTCTGGCTGCATGGCCGCGCCGCCGATCGCCTGGTGGCCGGCGGCGAAGGTCCGGCCGGGCTGACCGCCGGCGAATTGCCCCGCGCCGCGCGGCACGAACTCAATTCGTTGAACGCGATGAAGGTGCCGAACATGCCGGGCCCGCGGCGATGAGCGGCGCGATCCCGGTACAGAGCGCAGCGCCGAGCCGCCGGCAGCTGTTGACCGGCATCGCGCTGCTGGTGCTGGGCCAATGGATCCTGACGCTGCTCGACGCGACCGGCAAGACGCTGACCCAGCAGGGCCTGCCGATCATGGCGGTGGCCTGGGTCCGTTACGTGGGCCATGTGGTCGCCATCTTTCTGCTGCTCGGTCCCGCGCGCTTCCGGGCCCAGGTCCGCACCGGCCAGCCGAGGCTGCAATGGATGCGCGGCGCCCTGATGCTGGCCTCGACGCTGGTGTTCTTTTCGGTGCTGAAGCTGATGCCGTTGGCGACCGCCACCGCGCTGAACTTCTGCGCGCCGCTGTTCGTGGTCGCGCTGTCGCCATGGCTGCTCGGCGAACGGCCGGGGCGCAACGCCCGCCTGATGCGCTGGAGCGGCGTGCTGATCGGCTTTGCCGGCATGCTCGTGGTGGTGCGCCCCGGCGGCGAGCTGACGCCGGGCGGCGTGGCGCTGGGTCTCACCTCGGCACTGCTGTTCGCGCTGCTGCAAATGCTGACGCGACGCATGGCGGCCCACGACGCGCCGATGACCACGCTGATCTGGAGCGGCATCACCGGCGCCGCGCTGACGACGCTGCTGGTGCCCTTCTTCTGGTTCACCGCGATGCCGACGCCGCTGCAATGCGCGCTGCTGCTGTCCGCCGGCATCACCGGATCGCTCGGGCACTACTTCGTGATCCGCGCGTTCCAGTACGCCGACGCCTCGTTCCTCAGTCCCTTCCTCTATCTGCAGATCATCTCGGCGACCACGGTCGGCTTCCTCGCCTTCGGCCAGTTGCCGGACTGGACCACGGCGCTGGGGATTGCGGTGATCTGCGCCGGCGGCCTGTGGGTCGCGGGCGGCGAATCGGCATTGCGGCTGGTGGCCCGCAGCCTCGGCGGAACGCGCTGATTGCGGCGTTGTCTGACAGTTCTCGCCGAATGTGCGCGCTATACTCGGCACGTTCCGCGTCTTCTGCGCTAGTACTATCCGGTCGTACTATCCGCTCGACACTTTTTCGCCCGTATTTCGCAATGCCCACTGACCTTCCCGCCTGGCAACGTCTGCAGCAGCACTACCAAGCGATCCGCGACCAGCGGATGCGCGACTGGTTTGCCGCGCCCGACGCCGGCGAGCGGGTCGACCGGTTCTCGCTGGAAGCGGCCGGCCTGTTCCTGGACTATTCGAAAAACCGCATCGTGCCGGAGACGATGGACCTGCTGGTCCAGCTCGCCGAAGAGGCCAAGGTACCCGCGCGGCGCGATGCCATGTTCGCTGGCACACATATCAATGCGACCGAGGACCGCGCCGCGCTGCATATGGCGCTGCGTGCCGCACCGGACGCGCCGTTCCAGGTCGACGGCAAGCCAGTGATGCCGGCAGTGCACGATGTGCTCTCGCGCATGCGGGACTTCTCGCAGCGCGTGCGCAGCGGCGAATGGAAGGGCCATGGCGGCAAGACCATCACCGACGTGGTCAACCTTGGCATCGGCGGCTCGGACCTCGGGCCGCGCATGGTGTGCCGGGCGCTGGCGCACCTTGCGGGCGATGGCCGTGGTGACAGCAGCGGTAGCGCGGCTTCTGGCCCGCGCGTGCATTTCGTGTCCAACGTCGACGGCACCGAACTGGCCGAGACGCTGGCGCGGCTCGATCCCGAACGCACGCTGGTGATCGTCTGCTCGAAGACCTTCACCACGCTGGAGACGATGGCGAACGCGAACAGCACGCGCCAATGGTTTATCGCGCGCGGCGTGCCGGAGAGCGGACTGGCACGCCATTTCGTCGCGGTGTCGACCAACCTGGAAGCGGTGCGCGCCTTCGGCATCGATCCGGCCAATATGTTCGAGTTCTGGGACTGGATCGGCGGACGCTTCTCGCTGTGGTCCTCGGTCGGGCTGTCGATCACGCTGGCGCTCGGCTTCGAAGCGTTCGCGGAACTGCTTGCCGGCGGCCGCGAGATGGACGAGCACTTCCGCAGCGCACCGCTCGCGCGCAACATGCCGGTGATCCTTGGCCTGCTGGGGGTCTGGTACCGCAATGTGTTCGGCCTGCCGACCAGCTGCATGGCACCCTACTCGACCTCGCTGGAACTGTTTCCCGCCTTCCTGCAGCAGCTCGAAATGGAGAGCAACGGCAAGTCGGTGCAGCGTGATGGCCAGCCGGTGCGCGTGGACACCTCGCCGGTGGTCTGGGGAACGGCCGGCACCAATGGCCAGCACGCGTATTTCCAGCTGATCCACCAGGGCTCGCAGATCGTGCCGGTCGATTTCGTTGCACCGCTGTCCGCGCCGCGCACGCTGCCGGGCCATCATGCCAAGCTGCTGGCCAACTGCTTCGCGCAGGCCGAGGCGCTGATGCGCGGGCGGACCGAGGAAGAACTGCGCGCGGCCGGCATCGTCGAGCCCGAGCGTATCGCGCATATGCGCTTCGAGGGCAATCGGCCCAGCAATATGCTGCTGATCGAGGGCATCACGCCGCGCGCGCTGGGCGCGCTGATCGCGCTGTACGAGCACCGCACCTTCGTGATGGGCGCGATCTGGAATATCAATTCGTTCGACCAGTGGGGTGTCGAACTGGGCAAGCTGCTGGCGCGGCCGATCGAGGCCGAGCTGAACGGACGCGCCGAGGGGCCGCACGATCCGTCCACCAGCGCGCTGATCGCGCGCGCGCGAGGCGCGCTGGCCCGGGGAGGCTGAGGGCCTGCCCTTGCCCTCGATTTCGCGTTCTCAGACTTCCGCGCCCATCCACTCGTCGCTGGCGACCTTGCCTGCCTCGATCGTCAGGATGCGACCGCAGCGGGCCGCCACCGAGCGATCGTGCGTGACCAACACCAGCGTCGAGCCGGCGTCGCGATTCAGTTCGAACATCAGCGCGATCACCGCTTCGCCGGTCGCAGTGTCGAGGCTGCCGGTCGGCTCGTCGGCGAACAGGATGTCGGGCCGCGTGACGAAGGCACGGGCCAGCGCGACGCGCTGCTGCTCGCCGCCCGACAGCGTGCGCGGATAGTGCGACAGCCGCGCGCCCAGGCCGACCCGCTCCAGCATCGCCTTGGCGCGCTCGCGCACGCCGTCGGCCTCGCCGCGCAGCTCCAGTGGCAGCATCACATTCTCCAGCGCGGTCAGATGGCCGACCAGCTGGAACGACTGGAACACGAAGCCGACATGCCGCCCGCGCAGCGCGGCGCGCTGGTCCTCGTCCAGCGCGAACAGGTCGTGACCGTGCAGCGACACGGTGCCGCGGCTGGGCAGGTCGAGCCCGGCCATCAGCCCGAGCAGGGTCGACTTGCCCGACCCGGAGGCGCCGACGATGGCCAGCGTTTCGCCGGGCGTGACGGAAAAGGACACGTCGTGCAGAATCGTCAGCGAACCGGTCGCGTCCGTCACGGTCTTTCCCAAGGATTCGACAGCAAGAATGGATGAGGACATGAGCAAGGGTTTCCGGAACGGTTTCTGGCGGGACATTGGTGGACGCTGGCGCGCCCTGGTGCTGGGCGGGCTGCTGGCGCTGGCAGCGATGCCCGCGCTGGCGCAACGCGCGCCCACGATCCTGGTGCTTGGCGACAGCCTGTCGGCGGAATACGGCATCGCGCGCGGCGCAGGATGGGTCAAGTTATTGGAAGACCGCCTGCGCGCGGAGAGGTTCGATTATAGCGTCGTCAATGCGAGCATCAGCGGCGAGACCACGGTAGGCGGCAAGACGCGTCTGCCCGATCTGCTGTCCCGGCACCGGCCCGCCGTGGTGGTCGTCGAACTCGGCGCCAACGACGCGCTGCGCGGCCTGCCGCTGCAGAGCACCGAGGCCAACCTGCGCCAGATCGTCACCAGCGCCAAGGCCGCGAAGGCCAATGTGCTGCTGATCGGCATGCGGATCCCGCCCAACTACGGGCCCGACTACACCGAGCGCTTCTTCGCGCTGTATCCGAAGCTGGCCAAGGAATACCAGCTGCCGCTGGTGCCCTTCCTGCTGGACAAGGTGGTGACGCGGCCGGACTGGTTCCAGGACGATCGCATCCATCCAACCGCGCAGGCCCAGCCGGCGCTGCTCGACACCGTGTGGCCGCAGCTGGAGCCGCTGCTCAAGCGCCAGCGGCGCAGCGCGGAGGATGGCAAGGCGCAGCAACGGCGCGGATGAACGGCGGGCCGGCGGCATCGGCCGCCGGTGCATGACACCGGCGCATGACATCGGCGCATGACATCGGCGCATGACAAAGGGGCCCCGCGGGGCCCCTTCTTCATCGCTGCAGGACCGACCTGTGCGGCCGGCCACGTCAATCGTCGTCAGCCTGCCGGCTGCGATTCCGCCGGCGCCGCGGGCTTGAGCACCTCGACGTCCGAACGCGCCTTCAGGCTCTCGAAGAACGCTTCCAGTTCGCTCTGGCCGGCCAGTTGCGACAGCTGCTGCGCGTCGGCCTGGCGTTGCGCCGGATTGGCCTGCGCCGGCTGCGAAACCTTGGCGATGCGATAGATCGCATAGCCCTGCGCGCCCAGATCGACGCCGACCATCGCCGGCAGCTTCGATGCATCGGCGCGCATCACGGCCTCGACCGCCTTCGGCGCGAGACCGGCCGGTTGCTGCCGCGACACTGTGACGGCGCCGCCAAAGCCATCGGCCGACCCGCTCTGCTTCAGTTTGGCCAGCTGCGCTTCGCCGTCCTTGCGCGCCAGTTCGGCGGCCTGCTCGGCGACGTACTGCGCGCGGACCTGATCGCGCACCGCGTCGAACGGACGCACCGACGCCGGGCGATACTCGACCACGCGGCCGGCGACCAGCGTTTCCGGACCGACCTGGATCGCTTCGGTATTGCGCTTGTTCTTGATCGCGTCGTCGCTGAACAGCGCGGTCAGCACCTTCTCGTTGTTCAGCGGATTGTTCGCGCCCAGCGCGGGGTTCGGCGCGCGGGTCACGTTGTCGGCGGTCTGGATCGTCAGCTTGAACTTGTCGGCGGCCGGCTTCAGGCTGTCAGACTGCTCGTAGACGGTATTGCCGAAGGCATCGGCCTGCTCGGTGAACTGCTTGGCCGCGAGCTGCTTGCGCAGTTCGGCCTCGAGTTCGGCCTTGACCGACTCGAGCGGACGCGTCTGCGACGGCTTGACCTCGGTCACCTTGATGATGTGATAGCCGTAGTCGGTCTCGACCACATCGCTGAGCTGGTTCGGCTGCAGCGCGTACATCGCGTGCTCGAACGGCTTGACCAGCGCGCCGCGGCCCATGAAACCGAGGTCACCGCCCTTCTCCGCCGAGCCCGGATCCTGCGACTGCTTGCGCGCGACATCGGCGAAGGTGTCCGGGTGCTTGCGCAGTTCTTCCAGCAGCCTGGTGGCCTTGTCCTTGGCGGCCTGACGCTCGGCGGCGGGCGCATCCTTCGGCGCCGCGATCAGGATATGGCTGGCGCGGCGCTGCTCGTCGGTACGGAAGCGCGCGATATTGCTGTCGTAGTAGGACTTCAGCTGCTCGGGCGTGATGCTGATGCCCGCGGCCAGCGCATCGGCCGACAGCACCAGGTATTCGACCTTGGCCTGCTCGGGCACGCTGAAGGCCTGGCGATGCTTGTCGTAGTACGCCTTCAGCGCGGCGTCGTCGGCCGACACCTTGGCGGCGTAGTCGCTGGCCTTCAGCAGCAGCGGCTGGACCTCGCGCTGCTGGTCGCGCGCGGCGATCAGGCGGTCCAGCAACGACTTCGGCATGAAGGCGGTCGCGCCGATCGACTGGCCGAGCTGCTGCGTCGCCAGGTCGAAGCGCATGCGCGCGTCGAACTGTTCGGGGGTCATGCCCTGCGAGGCCAGCAGTTCGAGATAGGCCTTGTCCTCGACCCGCCCGTCCGCCTTCTTCGGCAGCTGCGCGATCGCAGGAATATTCACGATCGCCTCGTACAGGCGCTCGTTCGACACGGTCAGATGCTCGCGATTGACCTCGTTGGCGACCACGCGCTGCAGGATCAGCTGGTCCAGCACGGCCTTGCGCGCTTCCGGACCTTCGAACTGGCGCGGATCGTAGGCGGCGCCCAGCACCTGACGCATCCGCTCGGACTGCTCGCGCAGCACGTTGTCGACTTCCTGTTGGGTGATGGCACGGCCATCGACCTTGGCGGCGTCGTGCGAACTGTCCATGAAGCGCGAATAGCTTTCCACGCCGAAGAACACGAACGACGGAAACACCAGCACCAGCAGCAGCAAAAGCATCAGGCGCCGGTTGTTGCGAACGAAATCAAGCATGCTGACTCGGGATCAAGTTGGGACGGAGGTCAAACTCCGCGATTCTAGCAGGCTGCGCGGGGCCGCCCGGTGGATGTGGCGTCGGCGGCCGCTAAGGGTGGGCTACAGACCGGGTCTGCAAATGAAAACAGCCGCATGGAGGCGGCTGATTCGGCCGGCCACCTGGCGGTGCCCGGATGCAATGTGGCGGAGTGGACGGGACTCGAACCCGCGACCCCCGGCGTGACAGGCCGGTATTCTAACCGACTGAACTACCACTCCGATGTCGGTCTCGCTGCCCGGCGACACGGCCCGATAAGTTGAAGCATGACGATCGGGCCATCGAGAGAGTGGTGGGTGCTGAGGGGATCGAACCCCCGACCTACGCCTTGTAAGGGCGCCGCTCTACCAGCTGAGCTAAGCACCCGCTCGATGTTGCCGCGATGTTGCCACCCGATGTTTCCACCATGTGGCCGCAATGCTGCCAATCCGGCTGTATCGCCGCGCACGTATCAGCCGTCGACTGCCGTTTGCGCTGCGAGGCCGCAAGTGTAATACAGCGTGTTTGGCTTTGCCAAGCCGAACACCGCGCGGCGCGCAAAAAAAAACCGCAGGGCGAACCCTGCGGTCTTTGCGGTGCCGGCGGGTGGAATCGCCCGGCCGGCGCACGCTCGGCACGATCAGTGGTGAATCATCTCGTGCGTGGCGGCCGCGCCCTTGTCCTTGACTTCGGCAGGGCTGGCGACTTCCTCCGGCAGCGGCTCGGGTACGCGCTCGAGCGCCATTTCCAACACCTTGTCGATCCAGCGCACCGGAACGATCTCGATGTTGTTCTTGACGTTGTCCGGAATCTCGGCGAGGTCCTTGACGTTCTCCTCCGGAATCAGCGCCAGCTTGATGCCACCGCGGTGGGCGGCCAGCAGCTTCTCCTTCAGACCGCCGATCGGCAGCACTTCGCCGCGCAGCGTGATCTCGCCGGTCATCGCCACATCGGCGCGCACCGGAATACCGCTGAGCACCGACACCAGCGCCGTCGTCATCGCGATACCGGCGGACGGACCGTCCTTCGGCGTCGCGCCCTCGGGCACGTGGATGTGGATGTCCCGCTTCTCGAACATCTCGTCGGTGATGCCGAGCCGGCGGGCGCGCGAACGCACCACCGAACGCGCGGCCTCGACCGATTCCTTCATCACGTCGCCCAGCGAGCCGGTGCGCGTGATATTGCCCTTGCCCGGCATCAGCGCCGCCTCGATCGTCAGCAGATCGCCGCCGACCTCGGTCCACGCCAGACCGGTGACCTGGCCCACCTGGTTTTCCTTGCCGGCCAGGCCGAAGTCGTACTTGCGCACGCCGAGGAATTTGTCCAGGTTCTCCGAGTCGACCTTGACCGTGCCGCTCTCCTTCTTCAGCAGCAGCATCTTGACGACCTTGCGGGCGATCTTCGACACCTCGCGTTCCAGCGAGCGCACGCCGGCTTCGCGGGTGTAGTAGCGGATGATGTCGCGGATCGCCGCTTCGCTGACCTCGATCTCACCCGGCTTCAGACCGTTGTTGCGGATCTGCTTTGGCAGCAGATAGCGCTGGGTGATATTGACCTTCTCTTCCTCCGTGTAGCCGGACAGCCGGATCACTTCCATCCGGTCGAGCAGCGGCGGCGGAATGTTCAGCGAGTTCGACGTGGCCACGAACATCACGTCCGACAGGTCGAAGTCCACCTCGATGTAGTGGTCCTGGAACGTGTGGTTCTGTTCCGGGTCCAGCACCTCGAGCAGCGCCGACGACGGGTCGCCGCGGAAGTCCATGCCCATCTTGTCGATCTCGTCGAGCAGGAAGAGCGGATTGCGCACGCCGACCTTGGTCAGGCTCTGCAGGATCTTGCCGGGCATCGAACCGATATAGGTACGGCGGTGACCGCGGATCTCGGCTTCGTCGCGCACGCCGCCCAGCGCCATGCGGACGAACTTGCGGTTCGTCGCACGCGCCACCGACTGGCCCAGCGAGGTCTTGCCGACCCCGGGCGGCCCGACCAGGCACAGGATCGGCGCCTTGACCTTGTCGACGCGCTGCTGCACGGCGAGGTATTCCAGGATCCGTTCCTTGACCTTCTCGAGACCGTAGTGGTCTTCGTCCAACACGCGCTCGGCGTTGGCCAGGTCGTTATTGACCTTGCTCTTCTTGCGCCACGGCAGGTTGACCAGCGTGTCGATGTAGTTGCGCACGACGGTCGCCTCGGCGGACATCGGCGACATCAGCTTGAGCTTCTTGAACTCGGCCTCGGCCTTCTTCTTGGCCTCCTTCGGCATGCGGGCGGCCTTGATGCGCTTGTCGAGTTCCTCGAGATCCGCGCCCTCTTCGCCTTCGCCCAGTTCCTTCTGGATGGCCTTGACCTGCTCGTTCAGGTAGTACTCGCGCTGGCTCTTCTCCATCTGGCGCTTGACGCGGCCACGGATGCGCTTCTCGACCTGCAGGATGTCGATCTCGCCCTCGAGCTGCGACAGCAGGCTCTCCAGGCGCTCGGTCACGTTGACCATCTCCAGGATCTTCTGCTTCTGCTCGAGCTTGATCGGCAGATGCGCGGCGATGGTATCGGCCAGGCGGCCCGGCTCGTCGATGCCCGACAGCGAGGTCAGGATCTCCGGCGGGATCTTCTTGTTCAGCTTCACGTACTGGTCGAACTGCGACACGATCGCGCGGCGCAGGGCCTCGGTCTCGGCGCTCTCGCCCGGGCCCAGGGGCACCGGCACGGCCTCGCACATGAAGTGCGAGTCGTCCTCGCTCACTTCGCGGATATTCGCGCGCTGCGTGCCTTCGACCAGCACCTTCACGGTGCCGTCCGGCAGCTTCAGCATCTGCAGGATATTGGCGATGCAGCCGACCTCGTACAGGTCTTCGGCGGTGGGCTCATCCTTCGCCGCCGTTTTCTGGGCCACGAGCATGATGCTCTTGCCCGACTCCATCGCAGTTTCCAGCGCCTTGATGGACTTCGGGCGACCCACGAACAGCGGGATCACCATGTGCGGAAACACCACCACGTCGCGCAGCGGCAACAGTGGGAGGCGAATCGGCTCAGCCGGGAGGAGTTGTGTTCCAGACATCAGTTTCCCCAGTCAGTCATTTAAGGCGTAAATTGGGTCGCACGAACCGATTACAAGACAGCAATCACCGGTTCGCAGCATCAGTCAAATGACGGCCCCGACACTTGCGAATCCCGCGCAAACAGCATACCCGCGTTTCCTCCCGTTCGTTTGGCGAAATGAAGAAAAAAAGCCGCTCGCTTCTCGCGAACGGCCTGTCGGTGGGCTGCCGGCGGGATACGCCCTTGCGCCGGCGTTCGCGTCAGTTGGAGCCAGCCACCTTGGGCTGCTCCTCGTACATCAGCAAGGGGGGCGCGTCGCCAGTGATCGTGCTTTCGTCGATCACGACTTTTTGCACGCCCTTGTAATTCGGCAGGTCGTACATGACATCCATCAGCGATTGTTCGAGGATCGAACGCAGGCCGCGCGCACCCGTCTTGCGCTTGATGGCCTTGCGGGCAATCGCGGACAGCGCCGCCGGCCGGATCTCCAGTTCGACGCCTTCCATCGCCAGCAGTTTCTGATACTGCTTGACCAGCGCGTTCTTCGGCTCGATCAGGATCTGCACCAGTGCGGCCTCGTCCAGCTTGGACAGCGTCGCGACCACCGGCAGGCGGCCGATCAGTTCGGGAATCAGGCCGAACTTGATCAGATCCTCGGGTTCGGTCTGCGGCAGCACCTCGCTGACATCGCGCTCTTCCTTGCTCTGGACCTGGGCGCCGAAGCCGATGCCGGTCTTGTCCGAGCGCTGCATGATGACCTTTTCCAGTCCATCGAAGGCACCGCCGCAGATGAACAGGATATTGGTGGTATCGACCTGCAGGAAGTCCTGGTTCGGATGCTTGCGCCCGCCTTGCGGCGGCACCGAGGCCATGGTGCCCTCGATCAGCTTCAGCAGCGCCTGCTGCACGCCCTCGCCCGACACGTCGCGCGTGATGGACGGGTTGTCCGACTTGCGCGAGATCTTGTCGATCTCGTCGATGTAGACGATGCCGCGCTGGGCCTTCTCGACCTCGTAATTGCAGTTCTGCAGCAGCTTCTGGATGATGTTCTCGACGTCCTCGCCGACATAGCCGGCTTCGGTCAGCGTGGTCGCGTCGGCGATCACGAAGGGAACGTTGAGCAGGCGTGCCAGCGTCTGGGCGAGCAGCGTCTTGCCCGAACCGGTCGGGCCGATCAGCAGGATATTGCTCTTGGAGAGCTCGACATCGTCCTTCTTGCCGAGATGCTTGAGCCGCTTGTAGTGGTTGTAGACGGCCACGGCCAGAATCTTCTTGGCCTGCTCCTGGCCAATCACATACTGGTCCAGGCTTTCGCGGATCTCGTGCGGCGTCGGCAGATCCGACTTGGCCGCGGCCGGGGCGTCCTTGTCGGCGCCGGCGGCTTCATCGCGAATGATCTCGTTGCACAGGTCGATGCATTCGTCGCAGATGAACACCGACGGGCCGGCGATCAGCTTCTTGACCTCGTGCTGGCTTTTGCCGCAGAAGGAGCAATACAGAAGCTTCTCGCTGGATGAACCTTTTTTGTCCGCCATAGGAATCGTCACATTAGCAGGGGCGCGCCAGGGCGCAGAAAGGACCTTGGCGATACGCGTCAAACGCATCATACGCCAAAACCTTTAGGGCAGCGGGCGGAACCCCCAAGGTGTGGGGGCAAACACCACAAACGAGGCGCGGGGCCTCGTTTTGTGGTGTAGGCTTGGCCGTTTGAGGCCGGGCCGGGACTCGAAAGCCGGCGGGCTCGGAAACCGGGCCGCCGCGTCCGGCTTAACCGCGGCGGGCGATCACCTTGTCGATCAGGCCGTAATCGACTGCCTGGTCGCCGCTCATGAAATTGTCCCGGTCGGTATCGCGGGCAATCTTCTCGACCGGCTGACCGGTCACCTCGGCCAGGATCGAATTCAGGCGTTCACGCAGATAGAGGATCTCGCGCGCCTGGATCTCGATGTCCGATGCTTGGCCGCGCGCGCCGCCCAGCGGCTGATGGATCATGATCCGCGAGTTGGGCAGCGCCAGGCGCTTGCCCTTGGCGCCGGCGGCCAGCAGGAACGCGCCCATGCTGGCGGCCATGCCCATGCACAGCGTCGACACGTCCGGCTTGATGAACTGCATCGTGTCGTACACCGCCAGACCGGCCGAGACCGAACCGCCCGGCGAGTTGATGTAGAGGAAGACATCCTTGTCGGGATTCTCGCTCTCCAGAAACAGCAGCTGCGCGATCACCAGATTGGCGGTCTGGTCGTTGACTTCGCCCACCATGAACACCAGGCGCTCCTTCAGCAGGCGCGAGTAGATGTCATAGGCGCGCTCGCCCCGACCGGACTGCTCGACCACCATCGGCACCAGCCCGAGGCCCATGGTCTCCAGCGCCGAGGCTTGCGTGGTGGCGAGACGATCGAGCAAATCATTGCGGGTCATGCAGAGTTCTCCAGGAATTCGGTGGCAGGCCAGTGGCCTCGGCAAAAGGCAAACAAGCCGCCCGAAGGCGGCTTTGCCCTGAGGCGGCTGTCGATCAGGCTTGCTGGCCGCCGTTGCCTTCGGCCGTCAGCTCCTCGAAGGACACCGACTTGTCGGTAACCTTGGCCTTCTCGCACACGAAATTTACCACGTTGTTTTCGAGCACGTAGGCTTCCATCTCGGCCAGGCGCTGCTGGTCGCCGTAGTACCAGCGCATGACTTCCTTCGGATCCTCGTAGCTCTTGGCGAACTCCTCGATCTCGGCCTTGATCTGGTCGGCCTTCGCTTCGAGGCCGTTGGCCTTGACGATCTCGGCCAGGATCAGGCCCAGCTTGACGCGGCGCTCCGCCTGCTGCGCGAACATCTCCGGCGGAATCGGCATGTCCTTGGCGTTCGGCATGCCACGCTGCTCCAGATCGCGGCGGGCCATCTGCACCAGGCGCTCCTGGTCCTGTTCGATCAGGGCCTTGGGCACGTCCAGCTCGCTGGCCTTCAGCAGCGCTTCCATGACCTGGTCCTTCAGCATCGCGTGCGTGCGGCGCTTGACCTCGCGCTCCAGGTTCTCGCGGATGTCGGCGCGCATCTTCTCGACGCTGCCGTCGGCGATGCCCAGCGACTTGGCGAAGTTGTCGTCGACCTCGGGCAGGTGCGCCCACTCGACCTGCTTCATCGTGATGGTGAATTCGGCGGTCTTGCCGGCGACTTCCTTGCCGTGATAGTCCTCGGGGAAGGCCAGCGGGAAGGTCTTGCTCTCGCCGACCTTCAGGCCCAGCGCGGCCTGCTCGAACTCGGGCAGCATGCGGCCTTCGCCCAGCACGAAGACGAAGTCCTCGGCCTTGCCGCCGGCGAACTCGACGCCGTCGATCTTGCCCACGAAGTCGACCGTCACGCGGTCGCCATTCTTGGCTGCGACTTCGCCGCCGCCATCGCCATGCTCGCCGGCTTCGCCGCGGGCGTGGTAGTGGACGCGCTGCTTGCGCAGGATGTCGATGGTCTTGTCGATCTCGGCGTCGGTGATCTCGGTCTTCGTGCGGGTCACCTCGGCGGCCGACAGGTCACCGATCTTGACTTCCGGGTAGACCTCGAAGGTGGCGTCGAATGCCACTTCGTCGTCCGCTACGCCTTCGGTCTTGATCTCGAACTTGGGCTGGCCAGCGACCTTGACGTCCTGCTGCTGCGTGATGTCGAAGAACTTGCGGGCGGCCTTGTCGAAGCGCACTTCGAACTCGACCTGCTGGCCGTACTGCTTCTCGACCATCTTCATCGGCACCTTGCCCGGGCGGAAGCCGGCCATCTTGACCGTCTTCGACAGGCGAACCAGGCGTTCCTGCTTCTCCTTCTCGACCTCGGCCTTCGGGATGGCCAGGGTCACCTTGCGGTCGAGTTTGCCGAGGTTTTCAATCACATTCGACATGGTCGTCAATCCAATCCAGAAATGTTGTTGTGTTCGTCAGCGCGTTCCGCTTGCGTGCCTGCGTGCAGGGGTTTTCTCCCTCAGGCCGTCGAACGGTTCGCACGCACCAGCCACGCATGAGGCACGCGGGCAAGCCGCCTGAGCCCCGATCGCGAACTCGCGCAAACAAACACACCGCGCAAACGGAAAACGCGGATTATCGCACGGTTTCGAATCGGTTCCGGCAGTTTTTACCCTGACAAGGCTTGACCGGGGCTCGGACCCAGGCCCTCATCGCCCTGCCCGGCCTCGTGCCCGGCCTCGTGCCCGGCATCTTGGTCGGCGCCACCGTGCTGCCCATGCCGCAGCGCCCGCAGCAGCAGCCGCGCCGGATCGAGCGCGTCGGCCAGGTCGCTTTCCAGCGGCAACGGCTCCCCTTCGATCCGGCTGGCCAGCAGTTCGCCGGCCAGCGCCGCCCAGGTCAACCCGCGCGAGGCAAAGGCCAGCGCCACATACAGGCCCGGCAGCCGCGGCAGATCCCGCAGATGCGCGCCGCGCAGCGAGGCGGACCGGCGCTCGCATTCGGCCTCGTCGGCGACCTGGCCGACCCACGGCAGGCGATTGTGCGAGACGCTGCGCACGCCGACATAGCCGTGCAGCGCGGCGGGGTCCAGTCCCTCCAGCGCCGCACCGCGGTCCGGCAACAGCGTCGATAGCCGGCGCAGATTGTCGGCATGGGTCTCGACCCGTTCGACCAGCGGCCCTTCGTCGGGCTCGTAGCTGGAACCGATCCTGGCGCTGCCGTCCCCGTCGCTCGGCAGCAGGTAGCCGCTACCCGTCACCACGCAGTCGGGCCAGCGGCCCAGTCGGGCCACATCGCCGGGCTCCAGCGTCGTCAACTGCCCTCGTACGCGGCGGATCGGCAGATGGCGCAGCCGCAACAGCTTGCTCGCGTGGTGCGCGTTGGCCAGCACCAGCACCGGCGCTTCGGCCACCCGCTCTCCGGCCTCGTCGAACACCTGCCAGCCGTCATCGGCGTGGCGCAGCGAGGCGATGCGGGAGCCGAACCGCGTCTCCACGGCCGCGCCGGCCATCGCCAGCTGCGCGCGGCAGACGTCGGGCGGCGCGACCCATCCGCCTTGCGGGAACCACAGGCCGCCGCGCGCCACCGTCGCGCCATGCTCGGCGGCCGCCTGCGGCGCGCTCATCCATTGCACGTACTCCGGCGGCAAGCCGAGTTCGGCCAACGCGCGCTGCTGGAGCGCCGAGTCATCGTCGTCCTGGCCGACCTGCAGCACGCCGCACCCCTTCCAGCCGACCGGATGCCCCGCTGCGGCCAGCGCCCGCCAGGCGCGCAAGGCGTACTGATTGCCGGCGCGCGACAGCCGCGACAGCACGCTGTCGTCCGGCGAAAGATGCGGATGCATGGCCGCGGCGCGATGCGACGAGGTCTCGCGCGCCGGACCGTCGTGCGCATCGATCAGCGTCACGCGCCAGCCACGCGCGGCCAGCCGCTCGGTCACCGCGCAACCAGCCAGGCCCGCGCCGATCACGATCGCGTGGCGCCGCGTCCAGGCACCGGGCATCGGCGGGGCATGGCGACGGCGGCGTTCGGCGGGCATGTGCGCGACCGTCATGTCGCGCTTGCTGCCGAAGCCGGGCACCTTGCTGACTGCGAAGCCCGCCGCCTGCAGCCCGCGCCTGACGAAGCCGGCGGCCGTATAGGTCGCCAGCGTGGCGCCGGGACGGGCCAGCCTGGCCAGCCCCTTCATCACCGTCGGGTCCCACATGTCGGCATTGCGCGCCGGGGCGAAGCCATCCAGATAGAAGGCGTCGGCGCCGACGGCCAGCCGCGGCAGCAGCGCCTGCACGTCGCCCAGCGCGAGCGTCAGCACCACCGCGCCGCCGTCGAAGGCGAGCCGATGCAGCCCGGGCAACGCCAACGGCCACGCGGCCTGCAACTGCCGCGCCAATGGAGCGAGCTCGTCGAGGCCGGCGTGCAGCTCGGCCAGCCCCTCGCGCGTGAACGGATGCTTCTCGATCGAGACGAAATGCAGGCGCGCGCAGCGGCGCGGATCGTCGCGCCAGGCCTGCCACGTCGCGAGGAAATTAAGGCCTTGGCCGAAGCCCGTCTCGACGATGACGAACTGCTCGCGGCCCTGCCAGGCCTGCGGCAGCCCGTTGCCGCCGAGAAAGACATGGCGCGCCTGCGCCAGCCCGCCCTCGACGCTGTGATAGACGTCGTCATAGCGGGGCGAGTACGGCGTCCCCTGGTCGGACAGGATCGGCTCGGCGGGATCGAGGGCGCGGGGCATGGAGCGAACGGAAAACAGGGGGGGCGAGCGGCAGAAGGACGCCGCCGAAGGGCCGGCCGGATGGTAGCATGGCGCCCTGCTCCGCCCGCCCCTGCCATGCTCAGCTATCGCCACGCCTTCCACGCCGGCAATCACGCCGACGTTCTCAAGCACGCCATCGTCACCCACCTGCTCGACTACCTGACGCAGAAGGACAAGCCGTTCTGGTATATCGACACGCACGCCGGCGCCGGCCTCTACGCGCTGGACGAGGGCTACGCGACCAAGAAGTCCGAGTTCGAAACCGGCATCGGGCCGCTGTGGCGCGCCGCCGCGGACGGCCGCGCACTGCCGCCGCTGCTGCAGGAATATCTGGACCAGGTACGCACGCTGAACCCCGACGGCCGCCTGCGGCACTATCCCGGCTCGCCGTGGCTGGCCTGGCAGATGCTTCGCGAAGCGGACCGGCTGCGGCTGTTCGAGTTGCACAGCACCGAAATCCAGGTGCTGCGCGACAACTTCCGCGGCGCGGGCCGCCGCGTGATGCTCTATGACGGCGACGGCTTCGGCGGCATCAAGGCCATCCTTCCCCCGCCGCCGCGCCGCGCGCTGGTGCTGATCGATCCGTCGTACGAGGACAAGCAGGACTACGCCCGCACCGTGCAATGCCTGCGCGACGGGCTGCAGCGCTTTGCCACCGGCACCTATGCCGTTTGGTATCCGCAGGTGCAGCGGCGCGAGTCCGTGCAATTGCCGGTGCAGATGAAGGCGCTGCCGTTCAAGAGCTGGCTGCACGCGACGCTGACCGTCAAGCATCCGGTGCCCGGCGGGCTCGGCCTGCACGGCAGCGGCATGTTCGTCGCCAATCCGCCGTGGACCCTGCGCGCGGCGCTGGAGGCGGCGCTGCCGGCGCTGGCCGAACTGCTCGGCCAGGACGCCGGCGCCACCTTCACGCTGGAAGGCGAACAGCCTTGAGCGCAGGACGGCGCTGCCTGCCGGCGCTGCGCCCTCCCCGCTACATCATGCGACGGGTGAACTGCCCTCGCTCGGCGCCGGACATCAGCTCGAGGAAGGCCTCCGTCGTCATATGGATCAGTTCCTCGTGGTCGCCCGCCTCGAAATAGACCTCGGGCTGGCCGAGCAGGCTGTCGTCGATATAGGTGCGCATGCCATAGGCCATGCCGACCGGCGGGATCGCGCCGAGCACGCAGTCCTTGAACACTTCGCGCACCTCGTCCTCGCTGGCCATCGTCAGCCGGCGGCCGGTGCGCTCGCATAGTTCGGACAGGTCGAGCAGGCGAGTCGACGGCATCACCGCGACCACGTAGCCCGCCTCGTCCTCGAGCAATACCGTCTTGACCAGGCGATCGCCCGGCACATGGGCGGCCTGAGCGGTGGCCATGCTGCCCAGCGCATAGGGGTGGCGGATGATATCGAAATGGCTGTTCTTGCTGCTCAGGCAAGTCGCCAGGGTGGTTGCCAGTGCCATGATGGGTCCCCTCATCGAGATACAGGGATGGCGCGCACTGGCGTGAGGCGCGTGGCGCGCCGTCCATCAGCCATCACTGGGGGGCGCCGGTGCAACGCTGGCCTGCGGGTATCTACTATAGGACGCGGGGGACGTGACGCGGGAACGGGACGGCGGCGATCGCGCCGCCCGATGCGGAGGGAAATCAGCGGGGAAAGGTCACGGTACCGTGCACGGTGACGCCCGGCGGCACATAGACCGGGGCCGGCTCGACATAGACCGGCGCCGGACCGTAGTAGCCATAGCGCGGTCCCTTGCACTTGCGCTCTTCCTTGTAGTCGCCGTTGCCCTTGAACTTGCGTTCGACCTTGCAGTTACCGTCCCAGTACTCTTCCTTGTAGTCGCCGCCATGGTAATGGCCGCGCCATTTGCCATGGCCGCTTTCGTCCTTCCAGGCGTCCGCCTGGGCGGCCAGCGGCAGGGCAAGCAAGGCGGCGAGACAGAGGGACTTTGCGGTAGGGGTCATGATCGTGTCCCGCCTCGACGCGGGCGTGATGCGCAGTTCTTCTTGTCTGGGAGATTAGCGTCGGCACCGGTCCGCGGCGAGGCAGAAGGTGAAACGACCGTAAGCAAATGTTTCGCCGATCACAACAGCCGGGGCATGCCGGTCCCGATCGAAGCGATGAAGCGGTGTGGTGCGAGGGAGGGGACTCGAACCCCTACACCATTGCTGGCGTCAGGACCTAAACCTGGTGCGTCTACCAATTTCGCCACCCTCGCGGTCCAGGCGGTGCCGTCCTGAAGGGAGGCGCCGCGTGTCTGCCGAACATCGGGCCGAAAAAACAAAAGAGGCGACCGGAACCGCTTGCCGCCCCCTGCTTCTCCGACCGGCCTGCGGCGTTGCACCGCTGCCCGGCAAAGACCGCGGATTGTAGCGCATGGTTTCGCGCGAATCCAGTCCCCCGGCAGCCGGCGGGCATCCGGCGGTCAACGCACCATCAGGCCATCACGCCACTGCCCTCTTCCGGCCGCCGCACGCGGAACCAGGCGGCGTACAGCGCCGGCAGGAACAGCAGGGTCAGCACCGTGGCGACGATCAGCCCGCCCATGATCGCGACCGCCATCGGCCCCCAGAACACCGAGCGTGACAGCGGGATCATTGCCAGCACGGCGGCCGCCGCGGTCAGCATGATCGGCCGGAAGCGGCGTACCGCGGCCTCGACGATCGCGGTCCAGGCCGGCACGCCGGCGCGGATGTCCTGCTCGATCTGGTCGACCAGGATCACCGAGTTGCGGATGATCATGCCGACCAGCGCCGTGATGCCGAGCTGGGCGACAAAGCCCATCGGCGAGCGCAGCAGCAACAGCGTCGCGGCGGCGCCGATCAGCCCGAGCGGGCCAGTCAGGAACACCATCACGGCGCGCGAGAAGCTATGCAGCTGCAGCATCAGCAGCGTGAAGATCAGGAACACGCACAGCGGCAGTTGCGCGGCAATCGACGCGCCGGCCTTGCCGCTCTCCTCCTCCGCCCCTGCCACCGTGATCAGGTAGCCGGCCGGCAGCTCGGCGCGCAGCTTGTCGAGCTGCGGATCGATCTGCGCCGTCACGGTCGGCCCCTGGATACCGTCGACCACGTCGGCCTGCACGGTCACGCCGAAATCGCGATTCTCGCGCCAGACGATGCCCGGCTCGGAGCGGATGCCGATGCGAGCCACCTGCGTCAGCGGCACCGCGCGGCCGCTGCTCGTCGGCACCTGCACGTTGTGCAGATCGGCCAGTGCCTCGCGTTCATCCTTGGCCGAGCGCATCACGATGTCGATCAGCTTGTCGCCGTCGCGATACTGCCCGACCGGCGCGCCGGTCAGCACGGTCTGGGTGACGCGGGCGATCGCATTGGTGGTCACGCCGAGCGCGCGGGCCTTTTCCTGGTCGATATCGAGGCGCAGCACCTTGACGTTCTCGTTCCAGTTGTCGTTGACGCCGACGGTGTTCGGGTTCGCGCTCATGATCGCCTTGACCTGGTCGGCGATCCGGCGCACCGCCGCCGCTTCGGGCCCGATCACGCGGAACTGCACCGGATAGGCCACCGGCGGCCCGTTCGGCAACAGCTTCACGCGCCCGCGCAGTTGCGGGAAGTCGCTCGCCAGCAGCGCGATGATGCGCTGGCGCAGCCGCTCGCGCACCTCGACGTCGACCGGCAGCACGATCAGCTGCACCACATTGCTCTGCGGGAAGATCTGATCCAGCGGCAGGTAGAAGCGCGGCGCGCCGGTGCCGACGAACGTCGTGATGCTGCCGACATCGGCATCGCCGCGCAGCGCCGCCTCGAAGCGCCTGGCCTCGGCCTCGCTCTGCGCGAAGCTGGCGCCCTCGGGCAGCCACATCTCGACCATCAGCTCGGGCCGGCTGGAATCGGGGAAGAACTGCTTCTCGACGAACTGGAAGGCAAAGATGCCGAGCGCGAAGGTTCCCAGCGTGATCGCGATCACGGTCTTGCGCCAGTCCACGCACCAGTCCACCGCGCGCCGGAAGCGCGCATAGAACGGCGTGTCGAACACCTCGTGATGGCCGCCCTCGCTCGGCTTGACCTTCAGCAGCAGGTAGCCGAGGTACGGCGTGAAATAGACCGCCGCCAGCCACGACAGCACCAGCGCGAGCGCCGTCACCGCGAAGATCGCGAACGTGTATTCGCCGACCGTCGAACGCGCGAGCCCCACCGGCAGAAAACCGGCGGCGGTGATCAAGGTGCCGGTCAGCATCGGCATCGCGGTCGAGGTATAGGCGAAGGTCGCGGCCTCCATCTTGGAGAAGCCTTCCTCGAGCTTGCGCACCATCATCTCGACCGCGATGATCGCGTCGTCGACCAGCAGGCCCAGCGCGATGATCAACGCGCCCAGCGATACCTTGTGCAGGCCGATGTCGAACACGTTCATGAACAGGAAGGTGACCGCCAGCACCAGCGGGATCGTCAGCGCCACCACCAGGCCGGGACGCGCATCGAGCCGCAGCGGCTTCGTGTGCAGGCCCAGCGAGATGAAGCTGACCGCCAGCACGATCACCACGGCCTCGATCAGCACGCGCACGAACTCGCCCACCGAACGCTTGACGGCCTCGGGCTGGTCCTGCACCTGCTCCATCTCGATGCCGACCGGCAGCTGCTTGCGCAGCGCGTCGGCCTCGGCGCGCAGCGCCTCGCCCAGCGCGATGATGTCGCCGCCCTTCTCCATCGAGATGCCCAGGCCGATCACGTCCTTGCCGTTGAAGCGCATGCGCGGCGCGGGCGGATCGACATAGCCGCGATAGACCCGCGCGATATCGCCGAGCCGGATGTTGGCCGCGCCATTGGGGCCGCGCAGCACCATGTTGCGCAGGTCGGCGACATCGGCGAACTGGCCCGACACGCGTACCTGCACGTTGTCGCTGGGCGTCACCAGCACGCCGCTGGCGGTCAGGTTGTTCTGCTCGGCGATCTGGTCGGCGATCGCGTTCAGGTCCAGGCCGAGCTGCGCGAAGCGGGTCTGGTTGAATTCGATATAGATCTTCTCGTCCTGCAGCCCGATCAGCGACACCTTGGCCACCGACGGCACGCGCAGCAACTGCTGCCGCACCAGGTCGGCGTACTCGCGCAGCTCCTTGTAGGTGAAGCCGTCGGCGGACAGCGCGTAGATGGTGCCGTAGACATCGCCGAACTCGTCGTTGAAGAACGGCCCGCGCACGCCGGCGGGCAGCGTGCCGGCGATATCGCCGATCTTCTTGCGCACCGTGTACCAGATCTGCGCGGTCTCCTTGGCCGGCGCATCGTCGCGCAGCTGGAAGATCACCGTGGTCTCGCCCGGCTTGGAGAAGCTGCGGATCTTGTCCGCGTACGGCACCTCCTGCAGCTGGCGTTCGAGCTTGTCGGTGACCTGCACCGCGATCTGCTCGGCAGTGGCGCCGGGCCAGAAGGCCTGCACCACCATCACGCGGAAGGTGAACGGCGGGTCCTCGTCCTGGCCCAGCTGGAAATACGACATCAGCCCGGCCAGCAGCAGCACCACCAGCAGATAGCGGGTCAGCGCCTGGTGCTCGAGCGCCCAGCGCGACAGGTTGAATCGGGAATGCTCCATCGCGGCGCCCTTAGCTGCGGGCAGCCGGCGCGCTGGCCGGGGCGCCGGCCGGAGCGGCGGTGGGGATTGGCGCCGACGCGGGCGCTACGGTCTGCAGCGGCCGCACCTTCTGGCCCGGCTTCAGCAGATGTACGCCCGCGGTGACGATGGTCTGGCCGGGGCGCAGCCCGCTGCTGACCTCGATCTCGTTCCCGATCGGCTGGCCCAGCGTGACGGCGACCGGCTGTACCGTGCCGGCCGCGCCGTCGTAGACCCAGACCTGGTTGGTGCCCTGCTGCTGCAACAGCGCGGTCAGCGGCACGCGCACCGCGGGCGACGCGCCGGTCCGCACGAAGGTGACCATCGCGGTCATGCCGAACTTCAGGTCGGCGGGCGGATTGGGCACCGTGATACGTGCCGCGTAGGTACGCGTGACCGGATCCGCGGCCGCCGCGATCTCGCGCACACGGCCCGGCAGCCTGCGCTCGGGCTCGGCCCAGGTCCGCACGCTGACGTCGCGGATGTCGCGCAGCCAGTCGACCTGATCCTCGGGCAACCCGATCGCGACCTCCTTCTCGGCGGTCTGCGCGACCCGCACCACCGACTGTCCGGCGCTGACCACCTGCCCCACTTCCGCGTCGATTGCGGTAACCACGCCGTCGGCATCGGCAGCGAGCACCGTATAGCCGGTCTGGTTGCTCTGCTCGCGCAGCGCGGCCTCGGCCTGGCGCAGCCGCGCGGCGGCGGCCTCGTAGCTGGCCTGCCGACGGTTCTGTTCGGCCGCGCTGATGAAGCCCTTGGCGAACAGATCGTTGTAGCGCTTCAGGTCGGCCGCCGCCAGGTCGCGATCGGTTCGCGCCGCCTCGTACTGCGCGCGGGAGCCCTGCTCGGCCAGGTTCAGGTCGGTCGGATCGAGCCGGGCCAGCGGCTGCCCGCGCCGCACCGTCGCGCCCACGTCGACCAGCCGCGCGGCGATCTTGCCGCCGACGCGGAAGCCGAGCCGGGACTCGATGCGCGGCCGCACGTCGCCGGAAAACTCATACGCGGACTGGCCGGTGGCCGACTGCAGCTGCAGCAGGCGCACCGGCCGGACGTCGGGCGCCCGCTCGGCCTCGCGCGAGCAGCCGCCGAGCACCAGCAGGGCAAGCAACAACGGCAACACCATGCCGACGGTCGACGGCAGGGGCTTCAAAGCGTTGACGGCCGCGACTTCCGGCCCGGGACAAGGCACTGGCATGGATGGCGATAAGACGGGTGCAACGGCATGACGAGGGGCGACGCGCGCCGGCACGGCCGGACTGGCGGCGAGCTGCAACGCTGCCGCGCGACACGACAATGGCGCCGCCCGAGGGACGGCGGGTCCGGCAGTAAATAACCGGCCGGTCAGCAATATATCGACCCCTTCGGGGTGCGTCAAACGCGACGCGACGAACCACCCCATTTGGGGGGTGAAACGATCGATTTAGGCCCCAATTGGCGCGTGTTGCGTGTCGAGACGCCCCCACTCGGTAGGGTGCAGGGCGCCCCCGGATGCCCTCTCAAGCAGGCCGCGTGGTTACAATGCTGCCGCCATGTCCAAGCCCGACGCGCCTTCCGCCGATACCCCGCAAACGCCGTCCCCGATGCCGGCGTCAATGCCGGACGCCCCCGCGGCCGCGGAAGGCTATGCCGTCGACCACTACGAGAACTTTCCGGTGGCCAGCGTGCTGCTGCCCCGGCCGCTGCGCCGGCCAGTGGCGGTGATCTACCGCTTCGCCCGCACCGCCGACGATCTGGCCGACGAGGGCGATGCGGCGCCCGCCGACCGGCTGGCCGCGCTCGGCGCCCTGTCCGATGCGCTCGAACGCATCGCCGCCGGCACCGATCCCGGTACGCCGATGATGCGCGCGCTGGCCGAGGTCATCGCCGAATACCGGCTGCCGCTGCCGCTGTTCCACGATCTGCTCGACGCGTTCCGGCAGGACGTGACCGTGCACCGCCATGCCGACTGGGACAGCCTGCTCGACTATTCGCGCCGCTCCGCCAATCCGGTGGGCCGGCTGATGCTGCATCTGTACGGCGCGGCCACGCCGGACCGCTTCGCGCGTGCCGATGCGATCTGCACCGGCCTGCAGCTGGTCAACTTCTGGCAGGACGTCGCGATCGACTTCGCGCGCGGCCGCATCTACCTGCCCGCCGACGCGATGGCGCGCCACGGCGTCGACGAAAACGCGCTGGCCGAGGGCCGCTGCGATGTGCGCTGGCTGGCGCTGATGGAGGAGCTGAAGATCCGCACGGAGGCGATGCTACAATCCGGCGCTTCGCTCGCGCTGGACCTGCCTCGCACGGTGGACTGGCGTATCGGCTGGGAGCTGCGGCTGGTGGTGCAAGGCGGCCTGCGCGTGCTGGAACGCATCGAGGCCGTCGGCTACGATGTCTTCCGGCGCCGTCCGACGCTCGGGCCCGCCGACTGGCTGCTGCTGGCATGGCGGGCGGCAGCGCGCTACCGGAGTGGCACCGCGGCGAGCAAGCCCGTTCATTGAACTCGGGATCGAGCCCGGATGGATTCCGGGATCGCCCCCGGACCGAGCCGCCGATCGAGTCCACCGAGTGTGTCCCCTAGCGAGCGCGAGACCGCTTTGACGCCCGACCAGTACTGTCAAGACAAGGCCGCCCAGAGCGGCTCCAGCTTCTACTACAGCTTCCTGTTCCTGCCGCCGGAACGGCGGC